>OIWP01001858.1_pt1 | contig 24002 bp, 19 predicted proteins | sample 1587661 | NCBI WGS metagenome assembly OIWP01 (sample SAMEA3888899, study PRJEB22519) | human gut metagenome | biome: human gut; feature: human-associated habitat; material: faeces | place: Denmark | collected 2010 | reverse complement strand
CGGCACCGACAGAAGAGCCGACTGCGACGCCGGAGCCTTCTGCTACTCCCACAGCGACGGCAGCACCCACGGCAACACCTACGGCAGCACCCACGGCAACACCTACGGCAGCACCCACGGCAACACCCACGGCAGCACCTACGGCAGCACCTACGGCAACACCCACAGCGGTTCCTACAGCAACGCCTACGGCAGCACCCACTGCAACGCCTACGCCGACATCTTCCATGCCGAAAACCGGCAGTGACAACACGGTCGTTTATGCTGCAATCATGATCTTGATGATTTCCGCAGCGGCTATGAGCGTTATTATTTATCACAAACACCGCAATGTAAAATAAAATATCTCCCATACGCAGCGTAAGCAGGTGTCGAAAATTCGAACACCTTCTTTTTGCATACTTGATTTACATTGCGCGTCTTACTATAATTTAACTGAGGAGCTGATTAAGATGAAGAAGAAACTTACAGCAATTATAATAGCAACAGTGCTCATGGCATCCTTTGCAGGGTGCACAGGAAACAATGTTGCGGAGAATACCGAAACGGAAAGCTCGGCAGCAAGCAGCACGAGCAGCGCGGTAGCTGAGAAGGAAAGCAGTGCCGCATTGAGCAGCAAACCGGCTGCAAGTACGAAACCCACTGCGACAGCTAAGCCGACAGCGAAACCGAACACAAGGACGGAAAGCTCGAAGCCGAGCAGCACGTCTTCCGCATCGAAGACAGAAAGCAGCAGTACGGTCAAGCCCACAGCGAAACCGGCGGCAACCGCAAAGCCGAGCAGCTCCAATACTTCCAACAGCAAGCCTTCCGGCAGTGCGGCCAGACCTGCACCCGCACCGACTGCAAAGCCAACAGCTGCACCCACCGCAGCTCCGACGGCCAAGCCTACGGCAGCTCCTACCGCAGCACCAACGGCGGTTCCCACTGCGACGCCGAAGCCCAAAGAAAAGGTTTGGATCGTGGACGTACCTGCCCAAGAAGAAGTCGGGCATTGGGAAGATAACTACATTTGGGAATGCGATTGGGTTTATCAATGCAATGGATGTGGGCAGATATTTGACACTGAAGACGGAGCGGCAGATCACAATCTTACAGAATGCTTTGATGGAAATTACACCTGCGGCAGTTACACCATGATAAGCGGAGAACCGTATAAACACTATACAGGAGAGAAATATTGGGTTGTAGATACACCCGCCCAAGAAGAAGTCGGACACTGGGAATATAGATAGTAGAAACTAAAGTGAATATTGCAGATTGAAAGCACTTGATTCTATAATTGAGTGCTTTTTTAATGCTCAAATTCAAGCCGTATCCCTGCGATGCGGCTTTTTCATATAGCAAAATCTTTGAAAGGAAGCAAAAACATGAAAAAGAAACTCAAAAAGTCACTTGCGTGTCTGCTTGCAACGCTGTTGATTTTCAGCACCGTGCCGATGAGCGCTCTTGCCGATGAGGCAGCTGCACCGATTACAGTCGAAACAGTCGCTGAAGAAGCTGCACCGAACACGGAGCCGGATGCAGAACCTAAACCGGAAAGCACGGCAGAACCGACCGCGACGCCGGAGGCAAGCGCAAAGCCCTCTACCGAACCGACAGCAGAGCCCTCACCGAAGGTAACAGAGGAACCGACTGAATCGGAGGTCAGTGCAGAGCCGGAAGCAACGGCTGAACCCACCGCCTCCCCTACGCCAAACCCCGAGGATGGAATCAGTTTACTGGCGCTCGGCGACGAGGCCATTACGCGTTACCGCACGGTAGGCATCAACGGTAATTTCAGTTCAAATTATCTTTATGACCTTGGCGAATTTTCACTGTATGACATCTACCAAAACGGTGTAAGTTATCCGGCTTACTGCTTGCAGCACGGTAAGGGTCGTGTGAACAACGGAGCATACGTGCAAAGAGACAATTATGGCATGACTGAAGCTATGCGCCGCATCGTGGCTTATGGTTTTAACGACACAAACTCTTTGCAGGACGGCAATGCCGGTTGGTACAGCGCCGCAACCGCCAAGATGATGGTCACACAGCATCTTGTCTGGCTGGCATCCGAAGGCTATATTACCGTAGACGGTACAAACTGGTCTTGGGGTACTGGCATCGATAACGATGTTGAGCGCATGGCAAATCTGGCATATAACGGCTCTGTTGTGCGCAGCTACTACGCAGAGCTTAAAGATCGTCTTTTACGCTCTGAAATCGTCCCGTCGTTTGCAGGCAAAAACAGCGACGGCAGCGATGCACAGGAAATCGATTTGCAGCTTGTAAACGGTAAGTACACGGCTACCGTTACCGATACCAACGGCGTGCTGGATTTATTTGATTTTCAAAAAGCGGGCTTTGATATTTCCCGCAACGGCAATACGCTGACGATTTCCGCAAGTACGCTGCCGGAGCAAGAGACCACGATTATCGGTGCAGGCTACACCGTCGGCGATAAAAACAGCATCGCCGTTTGGGAGGACAAAGACCAACAAGCCAATATTCAGCACCAAGCGACCTGCCCAGGCACAACGCAGACCATGGCGTATATCAAAATAAAAGGTGAAAAGCCTTCATATACAATCACGCTCAATAAAACAAGCGCTGATTTGACGATTACTAACGGCAACCCCAATTACAGCCTTGAAGGCGCAGTATATTATGTTTATAAAGAAGCTGCGGAACCCGATTATCCGTATTGGGATTATGAGCCGTATGCGACCTTTACCACGGACGCGAACGGACACGCCGAACTTAGTAAAAAATTACAGCCAAGCAATTATGTAACTTTTGAAGCCGTAGCGCCGAAGGGCTACTGTGCAGACAGCAAAACCCATAAATTCACCGTCACGGGAGAAACAACGCTAAATGTTGTGGATGACCCGGGCACAATCGTATTATCTGTTCATAAGAAAGACAGCGAGACGGATTCGGATCAGGCTTCAGGTAACGCTTCTTTGGCCGGAGCAGTATACCGTGTAAGCTATTTGGTCGATGGCCAAATGGTTTGTAAAGATATTACCACTAACAGCAAGGGCGTTACAGGATTAAATAAAATCCCCCTCGGCCAAATCACGGTTCAGGAAATTACTGCACCGATAGGCTACAAGCTCGATCCGACTGTGCATACGTACAACATCACAACGCTCGGTACCGGTGATGTTTATGAACTCGAACCGGAAGACTTTACGGAAGATGTCTTCAAGGGCAAAATTGCGCTGCACAAGCAGTATGAAACGCTCGACGACCGCGCAGAAGAACAAGGCGCAGAGTTTGATGTTTACCTCAAGTCTGCGGGCAGTTACGATGCAGCCAAAGAGACCGAGCGCGACCATATCACCACCGGCGCAGATGGCATGGCAACCACAAAGGACTTGCCTTACGGCACATACGTCGTGCATCAAACAAAGGGCGGCAACGGTCGTCAGCTTGTAGCCGATTTTGATGTTTCAATCTCCGAGGATGGCAAGGTTTACAGCTATGATCTTGTCAACGTACAGAAAAATGCACAGCTCAAGATCGTAAAGACTTCCGAAGACGGCGTAATCGAAGGCATTCACTTCCGCGTGACGCGCCTTGAGGATAACTATTCCGCAGAGTATGTAACGAATGCCGCAGGCGAAATCCTTACGGAAACACTTCCGATTTACGCGGACAAAGACGGCGCGACTAAGTATCAGTACAAGGTCGAAGAACTTGATACAGAGGAAACTTTCGGATATCAGCTTCCCGACTCGCAGACCGTAGAACTCAGCGAAGGCGAAATTGCTTCTGTAAGCTTCCATAATGTGCCGATTGAAATCGGTACGAAGGCCACCGTTAAGGGAGAAAAAGAAGTTGATCCGCTCGATAAAGTTACGCTGACCGATACGGTATCATACACTGGCCTTGTTCCCGGTAAAGAGTACAAAGTAACCGGCGTACTGATGGATAAAGAAACCGGTGAGAAGCTGCTTGTTGACAGCAAAGAAATTACAGCTGAAACCGTATTTGTGCCGGAAACCAAAAACGGCAGCGTAGACGTTACGTTTATCTTCGATGCAACGGGCTTGCATGGCAAAGAGATCGTCGTTTTCGAGGATTTATACCGTGCGAACGTGCTGCTTGCTACCCATGCGGACATCAACGATGAAGGGCAGACGGTAAAGATTAAGAATCCTGAAATCGGAACAAAGGCAACAGCAGACGGCAAAAAGGAAATTACAGCGGATAAGATCACGATTACCGATGTTGTGAGCTATAAGGATTTGACCCCCGGTAAAGAATATAAGCTTACCGGTGTGCTGATGAACAAAGCCACGAACGATAAGCTGCTCATCGATGGTAAAGAAATCACGGCAGAAGCTACCTTTACGCCAAAAGCTACCACCGGCGAAGTTGAGATGACGTTTACTTTCGACGCGCGTGAGCTGACAGTCGAAACTGAGGTCGTAGTTTTTGAAACGCTTTATCGCGACGGTATTGAAATTGCAGTACATGCAGACATCGAAGATGAGGGTCAGACGGTGAAGATTCTGCCGCTGCATGGCTCCATTATGACCACCAAGGTAAACGCAGACGACCCGACAGATAAAATCTCCGGTGCGACGTTCGGCGTTTACTCTGATGCAGACGGTGACGGCATCTTCAACGCTAAGACCGATAAGCTCGTTGGCACGCTTCAGGAAGGCGACACCGGCGTTTATACGCTGGATTCCCTCCCTTACGGAAAATTCTTCCTACACGAGGACAAGGCTCCTGAGGGCTTCGTACAGGACAACATCTACTATCCGTTTGAGATTAAAGAAGACGGGCAAATCGTAAACTTTGAGACTGTTCCCGGCAAAGATTTCCCGAACAAGCCGATCAAAGGCACTGTCACCACCACAAAGGTGGATGCTACCAACCCGCAGCACAAGCTTTCCGGTGCAGTGTTTGAAATCTACCGCGATGCAGACGGTGATGGCCGCTACACAGAGGGTGTAGATACGCTCATCGGCCGTATGGATGAAATAGAAACCGGCTTCTATTCCCTCTCCGACCTTGTTTACGGAAAATACCTGATTTACGAAGCACAGGCTCCGGCAAACTTCGTGCGCGATACGATCTATTACCCGTTCTCTATCACAGAAGACGGCCAGACCGTGACGTTTGAAACAATCCCGGGCAAGGACTTCCCCAATAGCCCTGTTCCTAACCGCCCGAAGACCGGCAGCAGCCGCAGTGTTCTTCCCTACATTGCTTTTGCCGGTTCTGCTTTAGGTTTGACTACCGTACTTCTGGTTCGCCGCAAAAAGAGCAGATAAGTTTTAAATAGCATTGCAAAAAGCAAGAGCGCCCGGACCATCCCGAGCGCTCTATGTGCAATGTTAATGAGGAGGTATAAAAATAGATGCTTACAATTCTACTTTGTGTTCTAATCGCTGCCTATGCAATCACACTTTCAATAGCCTCATATAACAAATGGCGTGTATATAATGAACTGCCGTTAGGAAAGACTCTTATACGAGTTTCACTATTGGTGTTAGCAATTATGAGTCTCCCTCTTGTCAGCAACATCGATGAAGAATTAGAGAAAAATTCAGCAGAAATAACTCGAGTGACTGTAACCAACACCGAAACCAACGAAACACTATTTAGTGCTGAAGGAAACCTCTCTGTTCATGCCAGTGGAAACAGTTCCTCTACTTGGGGGGTTCTCGGATTCTTTTCTTCTAATACATCATCCAACGACTCATACCTTACTATAACTATCAAAACCGGAAAGGATGCAAATTTAACGTACAAAATTCGGTTATCGGAGAAAATCGCCTATTTTGTTGAAACAATTGACCAAAACCCAGATGATCCATACTATTACAAAGTGACCAACAACATAAGTCAGCTCACAGTAGAAAATGAACCGTAGCAATTAACGATTAACTTTCATTTTCCGCATCTGATTTAATAGCATTGCTCATCATCTCCTCCTTTTCAATTTCACTTTTTTTCTCGTTGATCCAATGGCTAAAAGAGAATTTACTCTTATCCCATACATAACGAATTCCAATTATCCCCCAAATAGTCGCCGCACACAATGCCATAGCAAGATAAACCGCAAAAGCCGAAAATTTTGACACCATTATAAAACAGACAAGTAACCCAAAAAACAAAATCAATACTATTTCTGCGATGTGTTCGGCTAAAGAAAAGAATGCAGCAGGTCCGTATTTCAATACGTGAAAAGAGTACAGAGTATCGCGTGGATAACCTAGTGCTTTACGTAATCGATCATCTTCGTTAAATATATATAACCGCAATTTTTTGTAGTCTTTATTTAAGCAATCTTTTACCTTATCCTGCATTTTTATATTCTGCTTACATGCTTTATTTTTGTCTTTTACTTGCTTCTTTTTCGCTTTCTCCGTCTGCTTTGCTTTCTTAGCCTCTTTTGCTTCTTCGGTTACTTCTGCTTTCTCGTCCTTTTTCATTTTCTCTGTTTCTTTTATTTTTAGTTCAGTTTTGCTTCGTATTTTCTCATATTCTTCAATTTTAATAACTATACGCAAAATCTCAGGATGCAAAAGCTTTTTGCTATCGTTTCTCTCATTCACTATTTTCTCGATTTTATCCGTAACCTCTTCATTATAATTTTCATTATGGTTTACAAGTTCAAAAAGTTCGCAGCATAACTCAAATGATTTCTCGTTTACTTCGTCATTTCTTTTATTAACAAGTTCTTTTTTTACTTGCCATACTGCAAGTTCCGCTACCAAAAGTATACCTACTACATTTCCAACTTGTGAAATAACAGTTTTAACCAATTCCAAATTCATATTTCCATCCATTCCATTTAATTTTTATATATTTAGTATATAACAAATCCAATTCACTTTCAATTCAATTTTACCCATGCAGAGCGAAAAAACCTACTATCTCACTTCAGTCTCCCGGATAGCAGGTTTTTTTAATGCAGGAAGACCGGTCGCAACCCCGGCGGGGCAACCTGTAAATTCAAAAGAAAGGATGAGTAAATGCAAAAAAGAAAAAAACTCGCCGTGATCGGCACGCTGCTTATCGTGTTGGTCGCCGGTGGTATTGTATGGCAGGTCGTCGATGTCAATCGCACCGGGCGTTCGCCGGTATCAGCTCTATTTAAAAATGAAGGACAAGAAGCTTCTTCCAATGAACCGTCAGCTGATCCCGTTACAATCGTCTTGCGTGAGGAAGTGCCGACGCCAACACCATCTCCTACCCCATCGCCAACACCTACTTCGGCTCCAACACCGACGTCGACACCTACTTCTGCACCGGCAGAATCGTCAAAAACCGGAAGTACTTCCGGTTTTTCGACTGAAAGTCGGCCATCGGGTTCGCAAGCAGGCAATCAAAACACTGTTGAAGAACCCAAAACAACGCCAAAACCAACGCCAAAGGTCACGCCTACGCCTCGGCCGCAGGTCATTGAGGCAACGCCGGAACCCACTCCCGTCCCGGAGGTGCAAAATATCTCGCTTGATACATACAGCATCGATATTTTGCCCGGAGACAGCTGGCGCATCAACATTGCCGCAGCACCTAGTGATTTTTACAGCATGGGCGCGCAGTGGGTGTGCAGCAACTCCGCTGTTGTCTCTCTCTCAGGTTCCGATACTTCCGGCGTCACCATCACGGCCGTAAGCACAGGCTCGGCCACCGTCACCGTGTATAGCCGCAGCACCGGTCAATCCGCAAGCTGCACCGTCAACGTAAATTAAGAAAAGAGGTAACTTTATGAACATCTTAAATCAGCTCTATTTTCTCGCTATTTCACATTTACCGGCATCCACCGTCGCCACGATCTCCGGTGCACTCGAAAGTGCTTTTAACAACAATGTTAAGCCGGAAATGAAAGCTATTGGAAATATTATCATGTATATTATCTCCGGCGTGCTCATCATCGCGTTCGTCGTGAAAGGCGTTTTCGTGTGGAGAGACTATCGTCATAACGGCGGAGAAATTCAATGGAACGTACTGCTTGTTCTGTTTATTTGCCTTGTGGTTGTTGTTTCCGCGCCCTCGTGGATGTGGAGCGTCATTGGGTGGTGATGACCTATGTTTGCAAGCTCATCGCTCGAGGAAATTTATCACTATGTGTACTATCAGCTCACCTCTGTTGCCCTCACTATGCTCGATGATGTAAACGGACTATCCATCAACTTCTTCAGCAACGAATTCATACAAGCTATTGTGAATTTTTTTACCCTGTTTGCTTGGGGGCTGGGATTGACCGGCGCAGCCATTGCTATAATGGACTTTGCCGTTTCCTATCAGACCGGTGGAGGCGGCAGCTTTGCCGGAACCGGTATGAACATGCTGCGACTTTTAGTCGCCCTGCTCACTTTTTCAAGTATTCCTATTTTGCTGTTTCAAACAAGCATGGATATTTACGGCACGGTGCGCAGCGTGGTCGTCGGATCAATGGACGGCGCAACCGTCGGCATAACCGATTTGGTCAAAGGCGCTGTGCAAAGTATGTTTAAATCTGTTTATGGCACACTGCCACCGGTTAAAATCGCAAACGGAATTTGGGAATTCCTCAAAAAGCTTACAGACGGCTTCCAAGCCACCGATCCCGCCGATGCCGTACTTTCCTCAAATGCCGACTGGTGGGCGCTTATTCAGCTTATCATTATGGTGTGGGCAATCTTCAAGATTTTCTTTTCCAACCTCAAACGCGGCGGTATCCTTCTCGTGCAAATTTGCGTAGGATCAATGCACATGCTTGCGCTTGCACGCGGATATACCGACGGCTTCGGAAGTTGGTGCAAACAGGTTGTAGCTTTGTGCTTTACTGCTTTTGTACAAAACCTGCTCTATCTGCTCGCCATTATCATGATGCAGGATGCAGCCTCCTCAAGCCTGTATTTTTCGCTCGGCCTGCTGCTTGTTGCTGCCGAAGTACCGCGCATTGCGCAAATGTTCGGTCTCGATACTTCCGCAAGGGTCTCACTCGGCAACGCTGCACACAACGTCTCCTCCGTGGTGTCGTTGGTCAAGCAATTCGCATAAGGAGAAAACATATGAACGACGATCAAAACTATTTTTTCTACCCGGAAAATCTCAGTGAAAAGGCATTGTTTTTCGGTTGGACGGGTATAAACCTTGTTATCATCGCAGTAGGGCTTGTGCTCTCTACCCTTATCTTTTTCTTCTCTTTTGTCTGGGTTCCGCTGTTGATAACCCTGCTGTATATGGTGTTGACTTTTACAACCGATAATCAATCACTGCTTAAAGTCATACAGAGATATATCAACTATCTATTTTTAGACCAGCTCGAGTACTTCTGGGGCGAGCCTAAATATTAAATTGGAGCGAAAAATGAAATCAAACAAGAAAAACGACAAAAAGGAATCGGCAACGCAACAACTGCTGAATCTGAAGCAATTTGTGCCTCTCCAAATCGGAGATAACGGTGCGGTAGCCATTGAAGGTGAAGACGGCATGCTATACACCTACATCATGCTGCGGCCGGATAATATTTCAGTCCTCGGCCGCAGTGAGGTGCTTGCAAAAATCCGCAACCTTCAAAATATTCTTTCAGATGTTGCCGAGCTGCAAATGCTGTGCATGTCCTCGGCGCAAAATTACGAGGATAACAAGCGTTACTACCGACATCTCGCAGAAACCACCGAATCCCCCATAGTAAAGCAGCTCTGCTTGCAAGAAATCGCTTATCTGGATGAAATCAACATCGCGATGAGCACAAGCCGCGAGTTTGCAATGATCCTGCGTCACCGTGCAGATCGTCTGGATGACGCTCGGCGCAGCATTATGCAAACCCTTAATCTCATCCGCGAACACCAGTTTCATGCTCGCATCGCAACAAAAGACAGCTTCAAACGTCTGCTTGCCATTTACTACGTTGGAGACATTTACACAGAGCATGTTCCCGATTTTGACGGAATGCAATATATGGAGGTCAACAATGCCACTATTTAAGAAAAAGGCTGAAATGCCTACACCGGAGGAAATTGAAGCAGGCAAAGTCAAATCCTACAAAGATTTAATCGCGCCCTCTGTAGTCTCCTTCAGACGTTCGCCGGGGTATTACATTCTCGGCAATACGTATCGCTGCGTTTGGGCGATCCGTTCATACGCAGAAACCGTTGAAAAAGATTCACCGGAAATCGCTTTGCTGCGCGAGCTCGGTGAATCTGACGGTATAACGCTGCATATCTACACACGTCATATGCCGACCGTAGAGCGCGATGAGATCTTTCACCGTGCCCAAAACCGCACAAATATGCAAAAACGCTCATCCTACAAGCTGCATGAACAGATTGAAGCCGATGAGCAGCTTACTACGCTTTCCCGCATGATCCGCGAAACACAGCGCACGAAAGAAACTTTTGTGTACTGCGCCGTTTTCATTGAACTGATTGCAGACAGCCTCGAGCGTTTACAATCGAAGCAGATCGAAACGCAAAGCATTCTGACGCACCATAAGATTTTAGTGGATAAGCTATACCTGCGGCAGCTTCAAGGCTTTGAAAGCGTTAAGCCCAACGGCAAAAACGCTTTCGGCACAGAATTTGAGCGTGTTTTCCCAGCAAGCAGCGTTGCAAACCTGTTTCCTTTCTCCTACTCCGGCAAGAATGACAAAAACGGATTTTACATCGGCCGTGACCAGAACGGCAGCAACATCATTATAGATTTTGACCGACGCGCCGAAGACAAAACCAACGGGCATATCCTAATCCTCGGCAACTCCGGCGAGGGCAAATCCTACTTGATGAAGCTCATCATCACAAACGTCATCATGGCAGGCAAAAAAGTATATATTCTCGACCCGGACAACGAATATGGAGAGTTGGTTAAAAACCTCGGCGGTACGTATCTGGATATGATGGACAGCAAATACTACATCAACGTGCTCGAGCCGAAAACATGGGTTGACCCGACGCAGGAAATCAATGAATTTGATGACTCCCCGGAAGCCTTTAAAAAGCAAAATCGCCTATCGCAGCACATCGCCTATCTGCGAGACTTTTTTTCTGTTTATCAGGACTTTTCCAGTGCGCAGCTCGACATCATCGAGATCATGTTAGAGGAAACCTATAAACGTCGCGGCATCACACCCCGCACGGACTTCACAAAGCTGACCTCTGAGGATTACCCGATTTTGAGCGACCTCTACCGCGTCATCGAAGAAAAGCTCGAAAGCTATGATGAAGAAGCCGCACTTTCCGCTAAAGCCGGTCATCCCGTTATGTACAGCCTCGAAATGCTCAAATCCGTCGGTCTCGGCCTGCGCGGTATTTGCATCGGCGCTATGTCTCGATACTTTAACGGGCACACCAACATACCGAATTCAAACTTTATCGATTTCTGCGTCAAAGATGCACTCACCACAAACGACAATCTGAAGAACGCTATGTTCCTGAATATCTTCTCCTATATGAGCCACAAATTCCTGACCGAAGGCAGCTGCGACCTCTTTGTCGATGAGCTTCACGAGTTCGTGAAAAACCGTCTGGCAATCACCTACATCAACAGCTTTATGAAGCGTGGCAGAAAGAAGGAATCCGGCGTTTGCATCGGTTCGCAAAACGTGGAAGATCTTCTGAACCCGAGCGTTATCACATACACAAAACCGCTCATGTCTATTCCGACCCACAGCTTTCTGTTTCACCCCGGTGCAAACTGCGATATTTCGGAGTTTCAGCGCACAATAAACGTACAGCCGTGGGAATATGAGATCATCCAGACACCGAACCGAGGACATTGCCTCTATAAATGCGGTGCGGAGCGCTATCATCTCTCCGTCCGCGCCCCAGAGCACAAATCTGCACTGTTCGGTAACGCCGGTGGACGCTAAAAAGCGGAAGTACTTCCGCTTTTTATATTGAAATCTCGGTAAAATCGAGCAGTCATCTGACTGCTCTTTTTATTTCTATACAAGGAGATGAATGCCTATGGACGGAGCACGTCTTATTCTAAACGCAAGATACTTTCATATTGCCCAGACCGGTGAAAAAGCCACAAAGTACGCCTTTGTCGCCGAAGCCGCAGCCGGACTGGTGAACTACATTGCGACGCGTGAATCCGTCATTTATAACTACGATGAGCATTATAAGGAAGTGAGTGCCACAGAAGCACAGCGCGAAGCTATAAATCAATTTCTTGAGGTATCCCCTGACCTTGAGCTTTCGCGCGAATTCAAAGCCTACGACGAAGACCGCAGCGCCGCAAACGCCAGCGCTCTGATCTCACGTGCCGCACAATATGTCTACGGCATGACAGCAGAAGGTGACGTTAAGCCCTCGGCCCCGGCCACACGTGCTCAGCGAGAACGCATACAGGAGTTTGTAAACAAAGTACCGGCCATCCGTCAAACACCGGAATACAGCGACTACAAGGCATCCCCTACGCGTGAAAACGCAAGCGAAGTACTCTCTCATGCACTCGAAGTCGGTCTCGCTAATTCTGCCGACCCCGAAACGCTTGAAATCATGCTCAACTACATTGCAGAGCGTCCGGGCGTCGTCCATAACGAAGGCAAAGTGCACGGACTCTTTACCGTAAACGGTGCAGCTGACCTCGCTGCCGAAAAGGAGGCTATTGCCGCACATACCGGCAATATTTACAGCATGGTCTTCTCTTTACGGCGCGAAGATGCAGACCGCCTCGGGTATGACCGACAGGACGCCTGGTCTCAGTTGTTCGCCATTAAGGCGGACAAAATCGCCCAAGCGCTGCGTGTGCCGACCTCTAAGCTGCACTGGGTTGCTGCCGTGCACAACACAAAGCATCACCCGCACGCACACTTTATTGCGTACAGCACTGAACAAAAATCCCGTATATACCTTTCCGAAGATGCCATCGAGCAGCTGAAATCTGAATTTGTTTCGGAGATTTTCGCTGAAGAACGCCATCAGATTTTTGCCCCACGTGAAGAAGCACGTCAACAGCTTGAAGACCGATTGGAGACCTTGTTCACACAGCTCGAGCATAACAGCAATGCTGCCGTTACCGATCTACTCTTGCCGGAAAAGCTTGCAGCGTTACGCAAGTCCATTGAAAGTGCATCCGGTCGGCATGTGTATAAATATCTGCCAAAAGACACTAAAGCTATGGTAGATAAACTGCTCGATGAGATCAGTGAAGTTCCGGAAATTAAAGAGCTGCTTACAGAGTACAACAAGTATCAACAGCAGCTCGAAGCTTATTATAAGACGCCGGACGAGCCTAAGCCCTTATCTGCCGCGACCACGCGCAGCAACTTGTATCCTTTGAAAAATCTCGTCGTACAGTATGCCTTGCAGTTCGAACCTTCCCCCCCATTGACTCCCAAAACTGAAAATTCATCTGCAAAAACCGGAAGTACTTCCGGTTTTTCTTATTCTGATGCGTTGGATGAGCCTGAAAATGCACAAATGAATGAACCGTTCAAAGCGACATGGAAAACCAATGACATACGCAGTTGGAGGGATAACATGAAAGTTCAAAGTTCTTCGCCGCCGTATGACGGAACAGCCGAAGAAAAATACCGGTATGCCCAGTACCTGCGTTACGATGAAAAATGTCCGCAAGACGCTATCCTGTGGTACAACCTTGCGGAGCAGCTCGGTCACACCGAAGCCGCCTATCAGTTAGCGCAGTATTATTTGAAAAAGGGCGAAGATCAAGACGTTGAACTCGGTAACTATTATTTGCTAAAAGCCAAACTCGGGTTTGAAGATACCCTGTTAGATAGCGTCAACGCCATGCAGCTTCAAGCAATCTCGGCTGGCAACACCTATGCAGATGCCATTGCCGATTTTGGGCCACTGGAAGCTGAAGAAAAGAAGCAGCAGCGCGCCATTAGCAGAGCCGCTTATTTCCTCGGTCGTATTTACACAACCGGCATTGAAATCGCAAACATAGACGGCATAGAGTCGGACGATCTTCCCGCACTGCAAGTCGCGACTGATCCGCATAAAGCAGCAGCTTATTTTGAGTTTGCTTATAGAAGTGGGTATAAGCACGCCGCCTATTATCTCGGCAATTTGTATTTCCACGGTAAGCTCTCCCCTGCCGACAAACCGGATTATGAACGTGCCGCCGGTTGGTATATGGCCAATACTGAAAACCCCTATTGCCAATTTGCACTCGCAAAAATGATTGAACACGGGCAAGGCTTTACGCCGAATGTCGAAACCGCCGAAACACTTTACCGTAAGTGCTTAAACGCAAATGATTATTTAACTGCCGAATCCTCTTACGCCATAGCGCAGATGCAGAATAACGAGCAGCTGCCTTTAACCGATATGCAAAAGCTCTACAAAACTGCCGCTGAAATCTGGCTAAAAGACGATCATCCCGAAAACCATATTCACTTGCGCCTTGCACGCATGTATGAATACGGTCTTGGCGTGCCCGAAGATCTTTCACTTGCAATAGACCACTACAAGGCCGCACTGAAAACACCGGAAACCGAATACAAGCTCGGTCAACTCATGCAGCGTATCGACGGAGATGCAACGGAGATTTACGCACACTATGCGGCAGCACGCGTCGGTATGCTATATGCTGAAGAACATCGTCCTACATCGGCAACAGCACAACAAGCCGTGCGCCTCGCAACTATGTATCGCTACGGACTCGGATGCGATGCAGACCATGAAACCGCCGTGCACTGGTATACGGTCGCGGCTGAACGCGGCAGCATCTATGCACAGCAACGCTTAGAAGTCATGGAGATGCAGCGTATCCGTCAAGAACAGCGTGCAGCAGAATACGCCGAAAAGCAACAGCAGCAACAGAACCTCAGCTTTGCTGCTCGCCTACTCAATGCGATAGGCAACGCTTTGTGCCGCCAAACGCTGCGAGATCAACAGTCTGCCACTGCCACTACCGACCGAAAGCATAGACGTATGCAGCGCAGGCTTAAACGAGCGCTCGGTCAAAAAGAAGACTACGAACAAATTTTCCAGTAATATCTTTAAGGGATCCCTATGAAGAAAAAAAGCAACAAAATCAACTTTAAATCTAATAGTTCACGAGCTATATACAATTATGTTCTCGAAAGCAATTACAAAATCACTGTCAAACAAGCTTGTGACGAGCTTGCCGTAACACCGAGTCAGGTTTATAGCTTAATCGGCCTACTGCGAAAAAAAGGCATGAATGTCCGTGTCATCCGAAAATCGGTCGAGAGGCAGATTTACCGAGAAGCACGACAGTACATAGAAGAACATAACTGTGAAATTTCTATCGCAAAGGCTTGTCGGGATCTTAATGTATCCAGAGAACAGCTCAACAATATGATTCATAAATTCCGTAAAAACGGTATGCAGATTTCCATTATCCAAGCGAGCGACATCATAAAATTGCCGCTGAACAAAAATACTGAAGAAGCCGTATATCAGTATATTGTCGACCATAACTACTCTATTTCATCCAGACAAATGCGCACAGATTTATCCTTGACAAAACAGCAAACAAAGTCCTTTCTCCAAAAATTTCGTCGTAAGGGCATAGAAATTACCGTCGTAGAAAGTAAAAAGAGGAATTCAGATGCGCAGTCACAGTGAATATATTCCTCTGACACAAGATCAGATCGCGCTTGCACAGCACACAGACATTGTAGAATATCTGCGCGAACGCGGTGAAAAGGTGCAAAAAGAAGGAAATCATTACATCTGGAAAAAGCACGATAGCTGCGTGATCCACGGCTATAAATGGTATCAAAACAGCACCGGCAAGCACGGCGCTGCCGTAGCTTTTGTGCAAAACTTCTTTCACAAAAGCTTCCCGCACGCTGTGCTTGAGCTCATCGGCAACCGACAGATCACTTTTGATCTCGCTGCCCCTCCTCCCACCAAACGAGAATCAAAACCCACAGACATGATCCCCGTCGCTTTCTGCCTGCCGCCAGCTGCACCGGATAACCGTCGTCTGTATGCGTATCTCACACATACACGCAGCATCGCACACGAGATTGTCAATACTTTCATTGATGAGCATTTAATTTATCAAGATAAACAAGGCAACATCGTATTTGTATGCTATGACTGCTTCGGCCGCGTAAAATCAGCTCATAAGCGCGGCACGAATTCCGCGCAGCGTTACCGTGGCTTTGTGACCGGCGGTGAGTTCAACTGCGGTTTTTCATACGCCAATGATAACGCCACGGTGCTGTATGTATTTGAAGCACCTATCGACTTGATGAGCTTTCTAACACTGCATCGGCATAAACCGTGGCACAGAGCAAGCTACTTATCGCTTGGCGGGCTTTCAGAAGATCCTTTACGCCGATTTCTCAAGGAGCACAAATCTATTCAACGTATCGCTTTCTGCTTTGATAACGATATAAATAAGCCCGAAAACCGAGGGCAAGAAGCCGCCAAACGCTTCATGCGGCAGTTTTCCGGCAAATACATAACCTCTATTCTGTGCCCGTGCAAGAAGGACTGGAACGACGTCTTGAGAGACAAAATTCAGAAAGGAGAGTTTCTATGACCCCACAGCAAATTATATTTTTATCCATCGTCGGTATTGCTTTGGTCGCTTTGATCTTTTTATCCGAGTCACAAAAGCGCTACAATTTGGACTCTATTAAGCGTAAAACCGTCGGCGACGGCCAGTATGGCACTGCTCGTTGGGCAACACAAGAGGAGATACAGAGTTCGACTATCCAAGTTCCTTACGAGCCGGAAGCGTGGAGATACAACAAAGAAAGCCGCCCGACTACCGCAGGCATCGTCGTTAATTTGAAACAGAACAAAAAACAAATTCTCGCAACCATCGATCCTTCAGACAGCCACACTCTCATGGTTGCCGGAACCGGCGGCGGTAAAACCACCACCTTTATGATTCCGAATATCGAATACGCGCTCGCTTGCGGTACTTCCTTTATCTCAACGGATAGCAAAGGTGACCTGCTCCGTTTATACGGCAAGCTCTGCGAACAATACGGCTATACCTGTTTGAATATCAACTTCCGCACACCGATGAAAAGCGACAGCTATAATTACATGCAGCTCATCAATCTCTACATAGATATGTGGCGCGATGACCCTAAACGTGTAGACTACCACAGCCGCGCCGAGCGCTACGCAAAAGCTCTTGCAAACTCTATTGTCCACACAAAGGGCTTTGACGGCGGCGGTCAGAACTCGTATTTCTACGATTCCTCTGAAGGCTTGATCACCTCCATAATCCTGCTTGTTGCGCAATACTGCAAGCCGGAAGAACGTCATATCGTTTCCGTATTTAAAATACTTCTCGAATTCGTCCAAACCGTTAAATCAGCAAATGATGAGACCGATAGCCAAAGGAAAGTCAAGCAAACAAAACTGAATGAAATTCTCAGTCTTCTACCTGAAGATGATAAAATCCGTTGGTTTGCAGGCTCCGTACCGGGCAGCGAGGGTATGCAGTATTTATCTGTTATCACAACCTCCATGTCCCGCCTGCTTGCCTTCATCGACTCAGAGTCAGAAAACATTCTCTGCAAGAATTCCAAAATCACAGTCGCAGACATCTACCAGAAAAAAGTTGCCGTATTCATCACATTCCCGGAAGAAGACGCCACAAAACACGTATTGGTCTCCCTTTTTCTTAGCCAGATCATAAATGAAGCCATCGTCTATGCAGATGAACGCACAAAAGAAAATAAGCTTACACGCCGCCTCTATATCTTCGCCGATGAATTCGGCATTTTTCCTTATATGGGCAACATTCTCGGCATGTTCGGCGCTTCGCGATCCCGTAACATTATTATCGTGCCCTGCATCCAGTCACCGGCACAGCTCAGACAGACCTACGGTGCAGACGGCGAGACTATTATTCGAGACTGCTGCCAGACCGTTATTTTCGGTGGCTTTTCCCCCATGTCCGATACCGCCGTTACCTTCAGCAAGCTGCTTGGAAACCAGACGGTCGCTGCCGGTTCCGTTTCAACCAACAACCGGGAAGGCCGCGGCCTTTTTGGTAGTGGATCAAATAGCAGCCGCAGCGTCAACATGATTGCACGGCCATTGATGACACCAGACGAATTGCAGCTCCTGCCCTTTGGCAAATGGGTCGTCAACCGGCGGAGCAGTCACCCGTTTATCGCCAATATGCCGCGCTACGATAAATGGGGCATTCGCCTAGAAGCTCCTTATATCTCAGAAACACGAGAGTATGTTCCCACCGCCTACGCCAGGTTGGATGATGTTATACGAACTATAAAAGAAGAAAAATGGCGACGGACCGTACGGGAAAAGCGAGAGTCTGTCAATCCGTCAGAGTCCGTGGACAGCACCGCAGATTATTAAAAACCGGAAGTACTTCCGGTTTTTAAACGCTATTCGCCGCTCTATTTTGGTTTTGATAGATTGACATCAAACTTTATTACTCTTATAATGAAAATGATAGATTCATTCATCCTGAATTACCTCTAGAAAATATAAACCCAAAATAGAGGAGGCTTCTAAAATGAACATAATCCACAAGTCCATTTATATTATCAATTACGAGACCCAGCAAGTTATTTTAAGGGAGCCTCCGGCAACCTTTGATTCCTATGTTGCTGAGTTGATTAACCATATCAGCAACAATACTTCTGTACGTGAGTACAAAACACATTCCGACTCAACTGAAGTAATTAGCTGTATACTGAAAATCTGTGCTAATCAAACGAATGAAAATTCTGTTTTAGACAGAATGAAAATTCTTGCTCGCCGTCTCTTGTTAGAAGAAACCAAAGCGCAAATACAAATTCGCCACACTAATACAACTGTTCAAAAAGGCAGTCTTATTTAAGCCCTACTTTTTGATGACATTGCAGAGAAGTATGTATATCTCCTTGCCAAAGTTGAGCATACTGAATGGGTTGATGATTCGGATTTTACTTTCAAAACCGGTTTTTCTAAGGATAAAAAGACTATATGGAAGTCATGTCTGTTCGATTTATCAAACCTCACTGCTCAGGAATTCTATGCCAAGGTTTATTCTGACACCAAAGCACAGTACTGGAGCAACGGATTTTTGGAACTCGAGGAATTAAAAAACGATGAGCTAAACACTCAACGAGCTTTTCAAGCAATTGAAGCTACATTAGGTCATGGATTCAGGGGCATCACTGGACCGGATCACACAATAATCAGAAACTCTTTTATTGGTTATTTGAAAAGCAACGAACACATCGACTATCCATCTATGGTAAATTCTATCTTAGAAAATTACCAACCTGAGGATACAAATATTTCACCTGAAAAGGTGGAATCGATCCGAAAAGCTTTGCTTGAACAACCTGAAAAGAGAAAATTTGATAACCAATTTAACTCTGTTAGTACTGCTATTAACGCTCGAATCAAAAAAGTATACCATGTCTATGAAGGCATCGACTTAAGCGTTAAAGGAAATATACCCAACTTGTCTTCGATAATTCAATCTGTCGAAAAAGATGGCTCCCAATATTTAATGATACGCACTACGGATGACAAGACTTATAAGCAATTCCATTTTTCTTCTAATTGACACCGATATATTAGCAAAAGTTAAGAAAGGGGTGCGAACTGTGAAGCTGTTTTCAGAATTTAACAAAGTATTTCAAATTGATAACATAAGCATTTCTGAACGTCTAAACACCGCTGAGGCATCCTTTACCACCAAACTTCAGATATTACCAAGTATCGAAGCTATACGTTCTCTTTGTAACCTTATTCCTGATAGAGATAATTTTTGTTTAACATTTAAGAACGATAGTGATGATATAGTTTATGTTACAAATCAATCTTTCGCATCGCTGGATTTCTCTATCTTAACCGAAAATCTGTCTCCGGAAGATGACATTGATATAAAAATTCAAATTGATAAAAAGGTGTCTGACGGCAAATTTTCTATTTACGATTTTTCTTCGTTTTCAAAAGATTTATCAAAACGCCCCATCCTTGAGGTTTTAAGATGGTTTTCAAATCAATTACATAGAGAAAGATATCTCAAATTTGAGATATACGATGATGATATTTCATTTTCGACTAGAACCATGGCATTTGAATCTTCTGAAAATGCTACATTCAAGCCCAAAATCGATAGAAATCAGCGACTGAATGATTGCAAAGCTACTGCATGTTTTTACAATATGAATACCTTTGAGGTCATACCGGACGATTTCATTATCGAAGGAGTTATGAGATCTGGTGACTGCCTTAAACCTCTTTTGGGTAAACTTGCAACAGTTCTTTCATTAGCGTACGTAACAACTTCAACCTCCATCGCTGATCGAGTAATGAATGTTCAAATCAGCGGCCAAAAAACGGTAACTTATAAATTATCTATTGATGATATTCACGAAGATGAAAAATGGCAAAATATTTACACTTGGATATACACGGATGGTAATCCCACAGATAAAGCACTAATAGCTCATAATGTCATCAGCTTATATTGCAAAGATGCAAAAAAAATCAATCTTGACGATGAAGTATTTGAAGCAATAAAAAGCAATTACAATTTGTATTTGCGAAAAAATGTTACTCAATACCTCGACATGAAAAGAGGGCTTGCTGAGTTTATTCAAAATGTTGTTGCGCATGTAGGTGACTACGCACTAGCTATTCTTGATAAATTCAAAAAGAACCTTATAGCTATATTTGGCTTTCTTTTCACCGTAGTATTAACAAAAATCGGAGGAACACAGAAATGGGATGAAATATTTACAAGGGATACCATCTACCTCATTGAAATTTTTGTTTGCGGTTCATTTGCTTATATGATCCTCTGTTTCTTTGAAATTCGTTTCAAGTTAAAAAAGGCTAAAGAAGGATACATTCAGCTTAAAGAAAACTATAGCGATATACTATCTGATATTGAGATTAAAGAAGCGTTCAAAGATGACGAACTTTTACGTAACACTGAAAGTTCAACTCGAAGAAGTACAATCTTTTGGTCAGTTGCATGGGGCATACTATTGGTAGCCGCAATAATTATAATTGAAGTTTTCACCGCAAATCATGGCTTGTTTGTATGGCTGTGGAATAAAGTATTTTGAGCTGAACATAACCTACTTTTAATATCAAGATATAATTTAAAAACCGGAAGTACTTCCGGTTTTTCTTTTATTAAAATCAAAACTCAGAAGGGAGACGCCAGTATGGCAAAGCAAAAGAAAACCGGCTTCGGTACGTACATTACGACACTTGTCGTCGATTCTGACCTCACGGCCACCGAAGCCCGCCTGTTTGCATTCATGCAGCTTCATGTTGATTACCGTACCGGTGTTTTCGATCTGAAGCGCAAAACGACCTGCGCAAAGCTTGACATCAACCTCACTACATATACCCGCGCTCTGCGCACACTTATCGAAAAAGAGCTCGTTTCTGTCAAGCGCCGTACTCGCGGCGGGCAGCAGATTACCTCTCATATTCAGCCGCGCATGGAGGGATTCAAGCTGCGCTTCCCGCGTTGTTTGATTTCCGAGCTCCGTGATACCGCCTTTTTGGTCTACGTCGAGCTCTTAAACCGCTGCGGTAAGGAGTCCTGGTCTCTGAGCCGTCGTGTGCTCGCCAAGAAATTCCACTGCTCGGCCCTCACAATCAGCCGCGCAATCCGGCAGCTCAAGGAACGCAACTTGATTGATGCTGTACCGGACTATGACCGTCAGGGCATCAATCGTTTCCGTGCCCTCTCCCTGCATGAGCGCGTAGCACGCTTAAAGCGCCAGCATAGCCGCACCATGCTCTTTTTCTATCAGATGCACAAACTCGTACTCGAACGCAAGAGGCAGCGTGCAGCTGCCCTGAAGCGTCGTTATGCGTATTCCCTTTTTGCAGCACCCTTATCATCTATGCACCTGCTCTTTCCTATACCCCGTTGTTTTATTAGTAAGGAAAGAAAAAATAAAAGTTTACCATTAGCTAAGAGTAATTCTCTAATGGGACTTTTGCGCCGAAAAGTAATGGATCGTGCACGAAGTCCCATGGTGGAGTTTTCCGGATAGAAAAAAGAAAATGAGCTGTGACCGGGTGAAGGAATCAGCTCATTTTCTCAAGCAAGGTGACACTACAAGTGCCCCTTTTCTGCTTCCAGTATAGGTTTTTTCTCTCCGTTTGTCAAGCAAAAAGCGGAAGTACTTCCGCTTTTTTTGCTTTTCATCTTCGCCTTTGTTAGAATTCAAGCACCCTATGTGGGAAATTTTAATAAAGGAAGTAGCAACATGTACGAAACAAACAAAAGGGATTACACACTCGGCGAATGGCTTGATACTTGGCTCGAAGAAATCGCGCCCACAAAGCGAAAGCCCAACACCATAAGCATTTACCGGGACGCCAGACGGCGGCTGCTGACCCATCACCCGGAGGCCGCCGGTATTCTTCTCGTTGAGCTCAATGCTTTACAGGTTGAAGGCTGGTTGGACTCCATGCGGCAGAAGTATGCAAAGTCAACGCTGCGCCATATCCGCGTTATGCTGAATCAAGCATACAAATCCGCAATAAAGGGACATAACTGTGACGATAATCCCGTTAAAGACGCAGCACTTCCCGCCGCGCGAGAAAAAGAAGTTAAAGCGCTTACACAGCGAGAACAGGCCGCATTTGAAGGATGTTTTCACATACTGAAAAAACCGATAGATGAATACATTCTGCGCATGTATTTATTGACCGGTCTGCGCCGGGATGAGCTACGCCTGATGCAATGGCGGCAATACGATCCGCAAAACCGCACGCTCAAAATTCCCGAAAGCAAAACCGAGGCCGGTGTCCGTCTTCTCCCTGTTTTGCCCGAAGCCGCCGCTATACTCTACATGATCCGGTGCAATACCGAGTATAACAAGCCGCATGACTATATATTCAGCGTGGCTGATAACGGGAATAAACCGTTCAGCACATATCATTTGCGCTATATCTGTACGCGCGTTTCAAAGGCCGCCGGTATTTGTCATGTTACTCCACATATGCTACGGCACACCTTTGCTACACGGCTGATAGAAAAAGGCGCCGATCCGAAAAGCGTCTCTATGCTTCTGGGGCACAAAAACGTTGTTTTCACGCTGCAAAAGTACGTTTCGCCGGATATGGAACACCTTGAAACCGAAATTATGCGTCTTTCTCAAATCAAAAAATCTTGAAAAATAAAAAAATTCGAGAAATTTTTCCCGAATTTTAAAAAAAGACTTGAAATTTACGGCTTATAGTAGTAAAATATATATTGCAAAATGAATAAAGCCCCACTAAATCAAAAATTTTTCCACAAAAATTTTTGATTTATTCCGTTCAGATGCGGCAACATCCAAAGAAACTCGTGAAGCTTATACTCATATTGTGTTTAATACGTATGTATTATAACACATTATAAGTCTGTGTTCAAGAGCCTTTTGCTGTTACATCTGCGGAAGGCTCTCTTTTATTTTGTCCGTACCTTGATAATCGAATGAACCCACAGACGAGAATACCCGGCGCAAATCAGTGTGCATGTGCACGCCTCTACAATGGGAATCACGCGGATAAGCGCGACCGGACAAACCTGATCGTGCCGCACGTACAGGAACGGCGTCTGAGAACGGGTCACTAAAACCAGAAATATTAAAACAAATATTCTTTGTTTTAATTGATGTGCACAGCTAGAAGTGGTTGTGCACATACATTAGAGCAAAGTTAATCTTCTAAAATCCACTCAGTATCATCTAACGCTCTAATTGCATACAATTTGCACTTTCCAAACTTACATGCCTCTGGACTTTCCTTTGACAAAAATTTACATGTGGAATTTTTGAAGTCGAAATAAGCACAAGAATACTTAGAAGCACGAGTACTCATTCGCGGAAATGAAGGGCAATGGCCATATACATTTGGAAGTTTATTTCGCGTTTTCAAAATACAATTCACCTCGGTTCTGCTTAAAAATTGAGCAACAATTCCAAACCAGAATTGTTCTCCTCCTGTAAGTAAACCCTCTTGATCAAAGTCAAGGTAAATTGCATAAACGCAATATATTTACTTAGTCAACGCGCCCAACGGACTTCCGTTGAGCGCATAACTAAGATAAAATCTTCTGGAGGTGACACCCGGATTTGAACCGGGGAATCAGGGTTTTGCAGACCCTTG
>OIWP01001822.1_pt1 | contig 24386 bp, 13 predicted proteins | sample 1587661 | NCBI WGS metagenome assembly OIWP01 (sample SAMEA3888899, study PRJEB22519) | human gut metagenome | biome: human gut; feature: human-associated habitat; material: faeces | place: Denmark | collected 2010 | reverse complement strand
AGCGAACCGAACAGGAAACGCAGCGTGTCAGGAGATTGTTTTCGAATCATCATGGTGTACTATTTTTTACAAAACTATTTTATGGCGTTCGTCTGCACATTTACAAACCTTCTGCACAGATCATTTGCATATGCATAAATCTTCCATGTATGCTTAGTCGCGTAAGAGGCTGCGTACCATCTCTGCGGTAAACACAACTTCGGAAACACGGTTAACTTCGATCTGATACAGTGCATTTGCTGCGATATGTTCGGCGGCCTGTTCCAGATCACGGATTCCGGAGGTGTTGGAGAACAGTTCAATTACAGCATCCAGTGCTTCGTCTGTCATCTTGCACTCATTCTCTTTGAGGCTCATACGTTTGAGAATCTTCGGCAGTGCAAATTTGGAGAAGATGATCTTTTTCTCATCCGGTGTGTAATCCGGGATGTCGATCACGGCAAAACGTGACATCAGAGGTGCACTGATCTGCTCTTTGTTGTTGGCTGTGGCGATAGGATAAACGCCGGTCGTTGGAATCATACATTCCATATAGTTATCGGTAAAGCCGAGGTTGTCAAGCAAGGTCAGAAGCACGTCTGCCGGATTGCCGTTTCCTTTGCCGGAGGCTGCCTTATCCAGCTCGTTGATGATGAAGACCAGATTGGACTCTCCGGATACTGAGAAAGCCTCCATAATGATTCCGGGTTTTGCGTTTGCATAGACACGGGAGCTTCCGGTCAGCTGTTCCGGATCGTTGATGGAGCTCATGTCAAGCGTAGTCCAAGGAAGACGCAGGATACGTGCAACGGCATAGGCAATCTGAGATTTACCGGTTCCGGCAGGGCCGACCAGCAGCAGACCATATGCCGGCAGGGTATGCGTGCGGTTGATCTGGATGATCGTCTCCATGATACGCTGTTTGACGCGTTCCATACCGTAAAGTTCTTCATCGAGAATACGGCGTGCAGCAACCGGATCGATGGCTTCGAAGTAATTGCTCTTCCACTGAATGTTCATCATGATGGAGAGGGCACGCTGGGCATGGCGGCGTTCTTCAGGGGAAACTTCATGGGAACGTGCAACGGCAAGGTTGCGTCTTGCCCACAGGCGGATATTATCCGGCAGGGTGCGGCCGGCACAGATCATAAAGTCTGTGATGCTCTGAAGGCTGGTCAGTTTCATCTCATCGCCGACTTCCTCCAGATCTTCGTCTTCACATTCTTCCAGAAGCGGAGCATTGCTTGCAAGCAGACGTTCAATCATGAACTGAAGGAAACCATCCTCTGCAGAAAGCTTGGTGCCACCGCCGAAAGCAGTCTCGCGGATACGGTAAACCATATAGCCGCCCTCCCGGTTTTCACCGGATAAACGAACCGGAATGTGATTTTCACCGAGCCAGCGGAGCAGGCTTACAAAGCGGGCATCCACTTTTTTGATATCAGCGATTACAGTAGAACCATCATCTTCTTTAAATTCAAAAGCGGTACGCTTGTTCTGATTGGTAAACGTTCCGCAGGAGTGATGTTTCCAGGCTTTTTTGCTGTTGTCAAGGACAAGAAGCGGTTTGTCTGCGGAAGAAACATTTTCGTCGGAAGCAAAGGTGGTATAAGTACATTCCGGAACAGCATCCGGTTCCGGGGTGTTATTGAAATCAAATACAGGCATAAAAAAACTCCTTTCATCATTAGCACCAGAAAGAAAAGCGAAATATTGCAAAATCTTCTGTGTGTCAAGTGTATCATGGATTGCTGGCCGGCTCAATAGTATTTTCGCATCAATTTCACCGGAACAAAATCCACAGTCATCTCTTGACAAATCCGTCTGCCTTCGCTATGATTAACATGGACAAAGGCGAGGAAGAAGAGGAGTACATACACAGCTCTTTCAGAGAGGGTTTTTCGCAGGCTGGAAGGAAACCTAAGGATGCGTGGATGGAAGGTAGCTTTGGAGCCGGAGGGCAGAACGAGTTCTGTGACAGGCGGTATGCAGATAAGTGTACGCGGACAGGACAGTAAGCTTTCACGTGACCCGACGTTAAAGGGAAATGAGGTATGCATCCGTCTGTGATGTATATGAAAAAAGGTGGTACCGCGTAAATGACGCCCTTTGCAGAATCTCCGTTTCCGGGGATGATGCAGAGGGCTTTTTTCGTTGAAACATTCCGTCTGGAGTGTATTTGATTTAATGTGCAGAACAAACAACAGCAGGAGGACAACATGAGCAAAGAATTGGCAAAGACTTATGATCCGAAGGGAATCGAGGATCGTATTTATCAGAACTGGTTGGATAAGAAATATTTCCATGCGGAAGTCGACCGCAGCAAGAAACCGTTTACGATCGTTATGCCGCCGCCAAACGTAACCGGTCAGCTGCATATGGGACATGCATTGGACAATACCATGCAGGATATCCTGATCCGCTATAAGAGAATGCAGGGTTACAATGCACTGTGGCAGCCGGGAACCGACCACGCGGCGATCGCTACGGAAGTAAAGGTGATCCAGAAACTCAAAGAGCAGGGCATCGATAAAAACGATATCGGACGCGAGGAGTTCTTAAAACACGCATGGGAGTGGAAAGAGGAGTACGGCGGACGTATCGTAAATCAGCTGAAAAAACTGGGCTCTTCTGCTGACTGGGACAGAGAACGTTTCACGATGGACGAAGGATGCTCCAAAGCGGTAGAAGAAGTTTTCGTGAAATTATATAATAAGGGATATATTTACAAAGGTTCCAGGATCATCAACTGGTGTCCGGTATGTAAAACTTCCATTTCAGATGCAGAGGTAGAACATGTGGATCAGGACGGATTCTTCTGGCATATCAATTACCCGATCGTCGGAGAAGAAGGACGTTTCGTGGAAATTGCGACCACCCGTCCGGAGACACTGCTTGGAGATACGGCCGTTGCCGTAAACCCGGAAGATGAAAGATACCAGGATCTGGTCGGCAAGATGCTGAAGCTGCCGCTGACTGATCGTGAGATCCCGGTGATCGCGGATTCTTACGTAGATAAAGAATTTGGAACCGGATGCGTAAAGATCACACCGGCACACGACCCGAACGACTTTGAGGTTGGCAAGAGACATAATCTGCCGGAGATCAATATCATGAATGACGATGCGACCATCAATGAACTGGGCGGCAAATATGCAGGCATGGATTGTTATGAGGCAAGAAAAGCCATGGTAGCAGACCTGGATGCACTGGGACTTCTGGTAAAAGTTGTTCCGCATACACACAGCGTCGGCACACACGACCGCTGTAAGACAACCGTTGAGCCGATGATCAAACCGCAGTGGTTTGTAAAGATGCAGGAGATGGCGAAACCGGCGATCGAAGCTCTGAAAAAGAACGAGCTGAATTTTGTACCGGATCGTTTTGACAAGATCTATCTGCATTGGCTGGAGAACATCCGTGACTGGTGTATTTCCAGACAGCTCTGGTGGGGACACCGTATCCCGGCATATTACTGTGACGAGTGCGGTGAAGTGGTCGTTGCAAAAGAAATGCCGAAGGTCTGCCCGAAATGCGGATGCACACACTTTAAACAGGATGAAGACACACTGGATACCTGGTTCTCTTCCGCACTGTGGCCGTTCTCCACACTTGGCTGGCCGGATAAGACCGAAGATTTTGATTACTTCTATCCGACCGATGTGCTGGTAACCGGATATGACATCATTTTCTTCTGGGTGATCCGTATGGTATTTTCTGCGATCGAGCAGACCGGAAAAGTGCCGTTCCATCATGTACTGATCCATGGTCTGGTGCGTGATTCCCAGGGAAGAAAGATGAGTAAATCTTTAGGAAACGGTATTGATCCGCTGGAAATCATTGACCAGTACGGAGCAGATGCCCTGCGTCTGACACTGATCACCGGAAATGCTCCCGGAAATGACATGCGTTTCTACATGGAGCGTGTGGAGGCAAGCCGTAACTTCGCAAACAAGGTATGGAATGCATCCAGATTTATCATGATGAACCTTGAAAAAGCAGAAGTTCCGGGTGAAATGCCGAAAGATCAGCTGACGGCAGCCGATAAATGGATCCTCTCCAAAGTCAATACACTGGCAAAAGAAGTAACCGAGAACATGGATAAATATGAACTGGGTATTGCTGTTCAGAAAGTGTATGATTTTATCTGGGAAGAATTCTGTGACTGGTACATCGAAATGGTAAAACCGCGTCTGTACAATGACGGGGATACCACAAAATCAGCAGCACTTTGGACACTGAAGACGGTTCTGGTAAATGCTCTGAAACTGCTGCATCCGTATATGCCGTTTATCACAGAAGAGATCTTCTGCACGCTGCAGTCCGCGGAAGAATCCATCATGATCTCCAAATGGCCGGAGTTCACCGAAGAGAGGCATTTTACAGAGGATGAGGCAGCCGTTGAGATGATCAAAGAGGCAGTCCGCGGCATCCGAAACGTGCGTACAGGCATGAACGTACCGCCAAGCAAGAAAGCAAAAGTATTTGTCGTATCCGAAAGCGAGAATGTGAGAAATACGTTCGAAAACGGAAAAGTATTCTTTGCAACCCTTGGAAGTGCAAGTGAAGTGACGGTTCAGGCAGACCGCAGCGGCATCGACGAAGATGCAGTATCTGCCGTGCTTCCGGAGGCAGTCATCTATATGCCGTTTGCAGAACTGGTTGACATCGACAAAGAGATCGAGCGTCTGCAAAAAGAAGAACAGCGTCTGACAAAAGAGCTGGCACGTGTCAACGGCATGCTGAGCAATGAGCGTTTCATGAGCAAGGCACCGGAGAGCAAAGTTGCAGAGGAACGTGCAAAATTAGAAAAATACAGCCAGATGATGGATCAGGTAAAAGAAAGACTGACTCATCTTCAGGCAAGATAGGAAACAGGATGCCTCCGGCATTCTTACTGTGAAAAAAAGTGGTTCTGTACTTTGTGCGGGACCACTTTGCAGCATCAGGCAAAACAGGATACAGGAAGGGAAATGCTTATGTCATTGCAGTTGATCTACGGTCCATCCGGCAGTGGAAAATCGTATACACTTTATAAAAAAATCATAGAGCAGTCCATACGGGAGCCGGACCGGGAGTTTATCGTGATCGTTCCGGAGCAGTTTACCATGCAGACACAGCGGGAACTCGTAGAACTGCATCCAAACAGGGGAATTTTAAATATTGATGTGCAGAGCTTTTTGCGTCTGGCATGGAGGATCTTTGAGGAAGTCGGGGTGGATACACACACCGTTCTGGAGGACACCGGAAAGAATCTGCTGCTGCGGCGTGTGGCATCCCGTCAGAAAAATGATCTGACGGTGCTTGGACGAAATTTTCGCAAGCCCGGCTATATTTCGCAGGTCAAATCCATCATTTCTGAGCTGAAGCAGTATGATGTTTCACTGGAAGAACTGGATGAGCAGCTGCGTTCGGGGAAAAAAGATGCATTATCTTATAAATTACAGGATATTCGAAACCTGTATGAGGGATTTCAGGAAGAACTTCAGGGAAAGTACATTACTTCGGAAGAGATCCTGGAAGAGCTCTGTTATGTCGTAAAAAAATCTGAAATTTTAAAAGGCTGTGTGGTCGCCCTGGATGGATTTACCGGATTTACGCCGATTCAGAACAAGCTGCTGAGGGAACTGATGCAGACGGCGGAGAAAATCTATGTCACGGTGACGTTGGATGCCTGGGAAGATCCGATGAAAAAGGTTTCCATGCATAAACTCTCTTATCTGAGCAAAAAGACGATACAGCAGCTAGCCGGGGCGGCAAAAGAATGTGGCTGTATGCTGGAAAATCCGGAAGTGCTCGGAAAAGAAGGAAGCATCCGTTTCAGAAGTGCACCGGCACTTCGCTTTCTGGAGAGACATCTGTTCCGGCCGGGCAATCAGATTTATGAAGCCCAAGATTCACAGAAGCTGGAGCGGGAGCTGTCTTTGCATGTGGCAAGAGATGCGAAAGCAGAGGCAGAATTTGCGGCACGGACGATCTGGCATCTGGTGCGTGAAGAGAATCTGCGTTACCGGGATATTGCCGTGATCACCGGGGATATGGAATCATTTGGTGACCATATGAAAAAGGAATTGCAGCAGAAAGGCATTCCGTGTTTTATCGACCGCACCAGGAAGCTCCTCTTAAATCCGCTGGTTGAATTTCTGCGGGCGGCCCTTCAGATCGCAGCCAAAAGCTTTCGCTATGAGAGTGTGTTCCGTTATCTGCGGACCGGGCTTGCGGGGCTAAAAAAGGATGAGATCGACCGGCTGGAAAACTATGTGCTGGCAAATGGGATCAACAGCCGCAGACGCTGGGAAGAGCCGTGGGATGAACAGGAAGAACCGTTCAAAGAGAAGATTCTGCCGCCGCTGCTTGCTTTTGTGGATCAGGTCAGAGAAAAGGACGGGACGGTGCGTCAGAAAACAGAAGCACTGTATTATCTGATGGTGCATTATGGTATTGAGCAGAAAATGCAGGATTACCGGGAAAAATTTGAGCAGGAAGAGGCTTATGACCTTGCAAGAGAATACGAGCAGATCTACGGCATAGTGATCGAGCTGTTTGACAAACTAGTGGAGCTGCTTGGTGATGAGCCGATGAGCCTTCAGGAATATACCGAGATCCTCGATGCCGGATTTGAGGAGGCCAAGGTTGGCATGATCCCTCCGACGATGGACTGTGTGCTGGTCGGCGATATCGAGCGTACCAGGTTAAAGGACATCAAAGTACTTTTTTTTCTGGGGCTGAATGACGGCTGGGTGCCGAAAAAAGAAGAAAAAACCAGTATTCTCTCCGATATGGACCGGGAAACCTTATCCGAGCTTGGCATGGAACTGGCACCGACGGCAAGGGAGAACAGTTATATCCAGAAGTTTTATCTGTATCTGAATCTGACAAAACCATCGGCAAAGCTTTATCTTTCTTACGGAAGGATGGGGCTGGACGGACGAGTGCTGCGTCCTTCCTATGTGGTCGGAAGTATTTTAAGGATGTTTCCGCAGCTGACGCTTCAGGATGAAGATCTGATCGAAGATCCGCTTGCAAGGATCACAACGGCAGAGAGTGGGATTGTGCATCTGGCGGACGGACTGAGAAAAGCGGCACTTGGAAGCGTGGAGAAGACGGCGGTCAGTCTGTTTGGATGGTACGAAGGACAGGAAAAATATCAGGATCTGGCGAAAAAGCTGCTGGATGCGGCCTTTCTGCATGGAAAGACGGAGCCGATGTCAAAGACGACGGCAAAACGGCTTTACGGACAGACGCTGGTCAACAGTGTCAGCCGGCTGGAGAAATTTTCGGCGTGCTCCTATGCACATTTTCTGAATTATGGTCTTCGGGTATCGCAAAGAGATCTGTTTGTATTCCAGCCGGTGGATATGGGGAATATTTTCCATAAGGTGCTGGAGTCTTACGCACGAAAAGTGGAGGCGAGCGAATATACCTGGTTTAACATTCCGGAGAAAGAACAGAAACGTCTGGCGGCGGAGACGGTAGAAGAGGTTTCCGAAGCTTATGCATCAACCCTTCTGCATTCCAGTGCCAGAAATGAATATGTGATCCGCCGCATGAAGCGGATCATGGAACGCACGATCTGGGCACTGACCAGGCAGGTGCGTGCCGGAAACTTTATTCCGTCCAATTTTGAAGTGCCGTTTTTAAGTTCTTCGGACTTGAAGGCGGTGAATATCGCACTTTCGGACGAAGAGACGATGCGGCTGAAAGGGCGGATCGACCGCATTGATCTGTACGAAACGGAGGATGAAGTTCTGGTAAAAGTCGTAGATTATAAATCAGGAAATAAAGTGTTTGATCTACAGGAATTTTATTACGGACTGCAGATGCAGCTTGTCGTTTATCTGAATGCGGCACTGGAGATGGAACAACGCATTCATCCGGATAAAAAAATAAAACCGGCAGGCATCTTCTATTATGCAATGAAAGATCCGATCGTGGATCAGAAGCATGGGGAGAGCGAAGAAGAGCTGGAAAAACGGATTTTGAAAGAGCTGCGTCCAAATGGTCTTGTCAATGCAGAAAGTGAAGTGGTAGAAGCACTTGACCGCAGTCTGGAGAAAACATCCGATGTCATTCCGGTTGCCAGAAACAAAGACGGCAGCTATTCTCGCTATGCGAGCGTGGCATCCGAAGAGCAGTTTTTGACACTTTCGAAATTTGTGGAAGAGAAGATGCGGGCGATCGGATGTGCGATCCTTGAGGGAGATGTAAAGATCAATCCTTATGAAAAGAAAGGAAAAACAGCCTGCGATTACTGTGAATTTAAAGATATCTGCGGTTTTGATCGGAAAATACCGGGCATGCATTACCGGAGGCTGAAAGAACTGGATCCGGATGATATCTGGGAATTTTTGCGGGAAGGAGGGGATTTTTGATGGGAAATCTGTGGACAGAAGAACAGAAGCAGGTCATCTGGCTTCGAAACCGGAATATTCTGGTCTCGGCGGCGGCAGGTTCCGGAAAGACGGCCGTTCTGGTAGAGCGTATTTTGCAGAAGATCACGGACAGGGAACATCCGGTGGATATTGACCGTCTGCTGATCGTGACGTTTACAAGAGCTGCGGCGGCAGAGATGCGTGAGCGGATCGGACTGGAAATCCAGAAAAAGCTGCTCGAAGATCCGGATAACGAGAATCTGCAAAGACAGGAAACGCTGCTTTTCCATGCACAGATCACGACGATCGACAGTTTCTGTCAGTCAGTGCTTCGGACATATTTTCATCTGATCGATTTGGATCCGGCATTTTCCATCGTGGATGAAGGAGAGGCAAAACTTCTGCGGCGAGATACGGCGGAAGAGCTTCTGGAAGAAAAGTATCAGGAGGGCGATACGGACTTTTTACAGTTTGTGGAATGTTTTGCAAACGGAAAAAATGATGAGAATCTGATCGAAATGATCTGGCAGGTCTATGAATTTTCCAGAAGTCATCCATGGCCGGAAGAATGGCTGGAAGAATGTAAGAAAAATTATGATATTGATACACTGGAAGATCTGATCTCAAGTGAATGGATGAAAATGATCTGTGAACAGGTCGATCAGACCCTGAATGATCTGGAAATGCTCCGAAAAGAAGCCCTGAAAGTCGCAAATTCGCCGTACGGACCGTGGATGTACGCAGATGCCCTGGAGCAGGATGGCGAGATCTTAAAACAGCTTTCGAAAGGCAATGATTACGCAGAATATGCCAGACGTTTTCTGAACATCAGAAAATTTGCAGTGCTTTCCAGAAAAAAAGATGAAGAAGTATCGGATGAAAAGCGGGAACAGGTAAAGCTTTTGCGTGATCAGATCAAAAAAGGCATTGCCTCTTTGCAGGAGCAGTATTTTTACCAGAGTCCGCAGGAGATGTTAGAAGAGCTGAAGGCGGGAAAAGTGTCCGCACAGATGCTTCTGATGCTGGCATCCGAGTTTGGAATGCGGTTTACGGAGAAAAAACGGGAGCGAAATCTTTTGGATTTCTCAGATCTGGAACATCTGGCACTGCAGATCCTGGTGAAAAAAGAGAATGGAAATGTGATGCCAGGTGAAGCGGCACTGTCTTTTTCAAAGCAGTTCGAAGAGATTATGATCGATGAATATCAGGACAGCAACATGGTTCAGGAGCTGATCCTGACCAGCATTTCCAGATGCAGCATGGGGCAGAACAATCTGTTTATGGTCGGTGATGTCAAGCAGAGCATTTACCGGTTCCGTCTTGCCTGCCCGGAGCTGTTCATGGAAAAATACGATACCTATACGACGGAAGACTCCGAAAATCAGAAGATCGAGCTGCACAAAAATTTCCGAAGCCGAAAGGAAGTGCTCTTTGATGTCAATTTTATTTTTCGCAAGATCATGCACCGGAATCTCGGAAATATAGAATATGATGATAATGCGGCACTCTATGCCGGGATCGAATTTCCGAAACTGGTCACCAATGTTGAGACGGATGATCTGACGGCAGCAAAATCTCCGCTTTCCGGAAGTGAGATCCTGCTTTTTGATGCAGATTCGGTGACAGACACAAATGCAAGAGAGGCCGAAGCACGTATGATCGGCGGACAGATCAAAGCGATCGTCGGAAGAGAGCTGGTCTATGACAAAGAAAGCAGGCATTACCGAAAAGCAGAATATCGCGATATCGTCATTTTGCTGCGTTCCTTAAGCGGCTGGTCGGAAGAATTTCTGGCAGTTTTATCGGATATGGGGATTCCGGCGTACACCGGGACGAGAAGCGGTTATTTTTCGGCACTGGAAGTGCGTACGGTGCTGTCCTTTCTGCGTGTCCTGGATAATCCAAGACAGGATATTCCGTTTACCGCAGTGCTGACGTCTCCAATCGGCACGTTTGCGACAGAAGAACTGGCGAAGATCCGTACGGAGAATCCGGAAGTTTCTTATTATGAAGCGTGCCGGGCGTATGAAAATGCGGGCAGCGACGGGATTTTAAGAGAAAAACTTCAGAAGTTTTTTAAAGTGTTGGAACATTTCCGCAGTTGTGTGCCGTATACGCCGATGCACGAGCTTCTGTGGAAAATTTACGAAGAAACCGGATATTTTGACTATGTATGTGCGATGCCGGCGGGATCGCAGAGAAAGGCAAATCTTGAGATGCTCGCAGAAAAGGCGGCAGCTTATGAGAGTACCAGCTACCGCGGCCTGTTTAATTTTGTGCGATATATCGAAAATTTGCAGAAATATGAAGTGGATTTCGGTGAGGCAAGTACGATCGGAGAAGAAGAGAATACGGTGCGGATCATGAGCATCCATAAGAGCAAGGGACTGGAGTTTCCGGTCGTCTTTGTGGCAGGACTCGGAAAAGCATTTAACCGGCAGGATGCCAGAAGTACGATCGCCATCCACCAGAATTATGGCGTGGGCTGTGACGTCGTTGATCCGCTGCTTCGGACCAAGGCACCGACAATCTTAAAGAAAGCGATCCAGCAGATTCTGCTGACGGAAAGTCTCGGGGAAGAACTGCGAGTCCTCTATGTGGCGGTGACACGTGCAAAAGAAAAGCTCTATTTGAGCGGAAGTCTCAAAAAAATGGAAGATACGCTCTCGAAATGGAGCGGCGGGGCAGGAAAAAAGCAACTGTCTTATCTGGAGATCAAAAATGCCGCATCGATGCTCGAATGGATTCTGCGCTCTGTGCTCTATGAAGAAGGGATACAGTCAGAAATTCCAATTTGCAAATATAGCGTGGATGATCTGTACCGGGAAAAACTGGATGAGGAAAACCACGGCGATACGATCTTGCAGCAGTTCAGAGATCACCTTTTTGAAAAGGAGGAAGGATATGCCGCTTTTCTTGCCTGGATGACGCAGGAGAGTGCGAAAATCTATCCATATGAAGGAAGGCTGGAGATCCAGGGAAAATGTTCGGTTTCAGAGATCAAGCGTCAAAGTCAGATACAGGAGCAGAAAGAAGAACCGGAAAATCAGGGGATCGTACTGATAAAAGAATCGGAAGATACGGCAACAGTCCCAAAATTTCTGGAGGCAAAAGAAGAAAAGAGCGGGGCGATGAAAGGAACAGCCATGCATCATGTGATGCAGCGGCTTGATTTTACGGCAGCGGATACGGTCCGACAGGTGGAAGCACAGCTTTTGGAACTTCAAAAGAAAAAGCAGATAAGCGAAGAAGAGATATCGCTTTTGAACATTCCGGCGATCGTGCACTTTTTCCGAACCGATATCGGGAAACGGGCGGCAGATGCGGCCAGAAGAGGTCAACTTTATCGCGAAAAACAGTTTGTGATCGGTGTGCCGGCATCGGATATCCGACCGCAGTGGGATAAAGAAGAAATGGTTTTGGTACAGGGAATCATTGATGCATGGTTTTATGAAGGAGACCAGATCGTTCTGCTGGACTATAAGACGGACCGGGTTTTAAAAGGACAGGAACAGAAGTTAAAAGAACGCTATCAGGCACAGCTTGATTACTATGCAAAGGCACTGAAACAGACGACCGGGCATGAAGTAAAGGAAAAAATCATTTATGCGTTCTCTTTGCAGGAGGGCATCGCTCTTTAAACCTTGCATTTTGCTGCCGGTCGATATATACTGGAAAAGATGTGGATGCAAAGATCAGGGTGTGGACTTTGTTCTTGTTCTGTGTAAAGATCAAAGCATCCAAAAAACGTAGTGCGGCGGATCATAAGAATCCGCTTTACAGAAAAAGTAAGGAAGGTAATATGGCAGAATTTATAAAAAAATTGTACCGTAATCAGGGCATCCGCTATATTTTCTTTGGCGGGTGTACGACATTTGTAAATCTTGGAAGTTATGCCCTGCTGCGAACTGTACTTGGGGTTGATATGACGCTTGCAAATGTGCTGGCGATCTTTCTCTCTATCCTGTTTGCATACGCAGTCAACAAACAGTTTGTTTTTGAAAGCCGCACGCATGGAGTGCGGGAACTGGCCGTGGAAATGGGCAGTTTTATCGGAATGCGTCTCTCCACGATGTTTATCGAAGTGTTCGGCGTTGTTTTTCTGAGCTGTCTGTTTGGCATTCCGGAAGTGGGTTCAAAGCTGGCACTTCAGGTGGTTGTGCTGGTGTTGAACTATATTTTCAGCAAAGTGTTTGTATTCTCGGAAAAAGAGAAGGCACCGGTAAATCCGGTAAAACGCAACTGCTGCATCCTCGGCTTTGCCATTCCGGCACTGACGATCGCACTGGCGTTTGCAGTCAATCAAGTATTTCCGTTTGGAGATCATGGTGTGCTGATCATCGATTCACTCCACCAGTATCTTCCGTTTTTTACGGAATTCCATGAAAAACTGGAACAGGGAAGTTCCCTTCGCTATTCTTTTGGAGGAGGACTGGGCTTTAATTTCTGGGCAACGTATGCCTATTATCTGGCGAGCCCGCTGAATTTCCTGATTGTGCTTTTCCCGAAGAGAAATATGATGGATGCGATGGCACTTCTGATCGTGATCAAGATCGGACTTTGCGGTCTTACCTCTGCTTGGTATTTCAGTACGAAGAGCAAAGGACAGACTTACATGCCGCTTGTGTTCTCGCTGATGTTTTCTCTTGGCAGCTTTATCATCGGATACTATTTCAACCTGATGTGGCTGGACAGCATTGCCATGCTGCCGCTTGTGATGATGGGGATCGAGCGGATTTTAAAAGGAGAGAGGGGCAGTCTGTTCTGCATTTCCCTGTTTTATGCATTATACTGCAACTATTACATTGGCTTTATGCTCTGCCTGTTTTCCTGCCTTTATTTTGTGGTTCTGTGGATCAGTGCAAGAGAGATCAAGATCAAAAACATCATTACTTCAGCAGTCAATTTCGGCTGGCATGCCCTGCTTGCAGGAGGTATGGCTGCCGTGGTACTGTTGCCGGCCTATGTCGCACTTGGCGTTACGGAGTCTGCGGAGAACAGTTTTCCAAGCCCGATCAAGCTGTTTGTCAATAATTTATCGCAGCTGACGAGCCAGTTTGCATTCTGCGAACCGATCAACATTGCGGACGACCAGATCGGTGTCAATGCATTCTGCGGAACGGTGACGCTGATCCTGGCTGTTCTGTATCTGCTGGATAAAAATATCAAGCTGCGTGAACGGATCGCAAAGACGGCACTGCTTGTGCTGCTCTATGCAAGCTTTGATGTCAATGTGCTCAACTATATCTGGCATGGTTTCCATGTACAGAACGGACTGCCGAACCGTTTTGCATTTATCTATATTTTCCTGATGCTCACGATGGCGTTTGATGCCTGGAGGCATATGCATAAGTTTAAGGTATGGCAGGTTCTTCTGGCGATGGCAGCACCGCTTGCGTTTGCCATCTATTCTGCAGTGACCGGACTTGGCGAACGGGAACTGTATACGTATGGCATCACCATCGGACTTCTGCTCCTCTATGGTATGGCGATGCTGATCTATCGCCTTGGGAAAATGCACCGGGAGGTCTTCCGCTCTCTTTTCTTTTTCCTGGCAGCGGTGGAAATGGTAAGTTATGCGATCTTTGGTGTATTCTGCAACGGAACTGTGGGACGAAGTACCTATCTGGATGAGCAGATCGCCTATGAAAAAACAACCGAACGACAGGAAGGCAGACCGGGAAATCAGGATAATTTCTATCGAAGCGAGATTGACAGCAACCGTATGCGTGACGAGAATATGTTCCTCGGAGCGGACGGCGTGGTTCTGTTTTCCTCTACAATGCCGGCAGCTACGGTTGATATGTGCAAAGGCCTCGGTATTGAGGCGAGAACGAATAAAAACGGTTACAATGGATTTACCAAACTGGTCAATGATATTTTCGGCGTAAAATATGTGCTCTCGAGCCGCGGAACCGATCAGCTCTATCAGATGGAGAAAGTCGATCAGGAAGGTGATATGAATCTGTATAAGAACAGCGGGGCATTGAGTCTTGGATTTATGGTAAAAGATGACATTATTGACTGGACGACAGACAGCACCGATCATTTTGAGGTACAGAATGATTTCGTGACGATGGCAACCGGTATTGATGAAGATCTTTTTGAACTGGAAGAGACGATCGACATGGAAGACGGCGGCACTTATACAATCGTGCTTCCGGCGGGCAAACAGGTTTATCTGGATGTGACCTCATCTGTGTCCAGCATTGAGATCACGACACCGGATTATACAAGAACATATGACACTTATAACGATCATCTGTATGACCTCGGATGTTTTGATGCGATCGACAATGCGACAGTCACCTGCACCTTTAAGGAAAACCAGAGCGGACCGGTGACAGCGGAAGTGTGGACCTGCGATCAGGAACTCTATCAGCAGGTACATGATGAGCTGGCCAAATCTCAGTTACAGCTCACAAAATTTGAGGACGGAAAGTTTGAAGGAACGGTGGAAGCGGCCGAAGACGGCGTTCTGATGCTTTCTCTTCCATATGATGAAGGATGGAGCGTCAAGATCGATGGCGAAGACGATGATTATTATATGATCGGAGATGCACTGACCGGTGTTGATGTGACAGAAGGAACACACACGATCACGTTTGAATATACGCCGGAAGGACTCTGGAAGGGTACCTGGATCAGCCTGATCTGTGTGGCACTTTACCTGTTGACCAGTGCGATCTGGATCAGAAAAGGTAAAAAGCCGGAACTTTCATCTGCGGGTGATGCGTTTGAAGAATATGACTTTGAAAACGGACAGGCAGAAAAAGATGCGGATGAGAAAGATGAAACAGCAGAAGAAACCGTATCTGCGGATCAGGTGGACGCAGATACAGGAGATATACAAGAAGGAGATGGAGAGGATCATGGAATTTGAGTTCTCGAAGAAAGCAGACAGCTTTCAGGCAGGAATTTTTGCAATATTAAATGAAAAGAAAGAAGAGATGGTGAAGGCGGGAAAGAAAGTTTATAATCTTTCCGTCGGCACACCGGATTTCAAGCCGGCACCTCATATCATGGAAGCTGTTTCAGAGGCGGCAAAAAATCCGGAAAATTATAAATATGCACTGACAGACCGCCCGTTTCTTCTGGAGGCAGTGCAGAATTTTTACAAGAGAAGATTTGGTGTATCCATTGAGCCGGAAGAGATCATGACGATCAACGGTTCACAGGAAGGTATGGCTCATATTGCCTGGGCACTCTGCAATCCGGGCGATGTGGTCTTAACTCCGAATCCGGGGTATCCGATCTTCAGCATCGGTCCGTCTCTGTGCGGTGCGGATGTGCGTACTTATCCTTTGTACCGTGAAAACGGATTTCTGCCGAAGCTTTCCGATATTCCGAAAGAGACGGCAAAAGCAGCAAAATACATGCTGGTTTCTTATCCGTTAAATCCGGTCTGTGCAACGGCGAATGATGCCTTTTATGAAGAGCTGATCGCATTTGCGAAAAAATATAATATCATTATTTTACATGATAATGCATATTCTGATATTATCTACGGAGGAAGAGAAGGAAAATCTTTCTTAAGCTACGAAGGGGCAAAAGAAGTCGGTGTGGAGTTTTATTCTCTGTCCAAGTCTTACAACCTTACCGGTGCAAGAATTTCTTTTGTGATTGGAAATCAGAAGATCGTAGATAAATTCCGTTCTGTGAGAACGCAGTTTGACTATGGTGTTTTTCTGCCGATCCAGTACGGTGCGGTAGCAGCACTGAACGGTCCGCAGGACGCAGTGCTTGCACAGTGCGAAGAATATGAGAGAAGAAATCAGGCATTCTGCGGCGGACTTCGCAGCATCGGCTGGAATGTTCCGGACAGTGAAGGTACGATGTTTGTATGGGCACCGGTGCCAAAAGGACATGGTACATCAGAAGAATTCTGTATGGAACTGATGGAAAAAACAGGACTGATCGGTGTGCCGGGCAGCAGTTTCGGAAGTCTCGGAGAGGGATTTATGCGATTTGCCCTGGTAGAACCGGTTCCGGTGATGCAGGAAATTGTAAAAGCAATCGCAGAGAGCGGATTGTTGAAAAGAAAAGGAGAATGATGTGAAACCAGGTTTTTTTAAGCAGCTTTGTGAAATTGCGGGAAAAGAAAATGTCAGAACAGACGAACCGATGAAACAGCATACAACGTTTCGCATCGGCGGTGCGGCGGATTATTTTGTTTCCCCACAGACAACAGATCAGATAAAAAATATTATAGACTTATGTAAAAGCGAGGCAATGCCATGGTATGTGATCGGAAACGGAAGCAATCTTCTGGTCAGTGACCGTGGATTCCGTGGAGTGATCATTCAGCTTTTTAAAAATTTTTCAGATCTTCGCGTGGAGGGAGACAGGCTGTACGTGCAGGCTGGCACACTGCTTTCCAGGACAGCGAAAAAGGCACTGGAAGCATCTCTGACAGGGTTTGAATTTGCAGCCGGGATTCCGGGAACCATCGGCGGAGCCATGGTGATGAATGCCGGAGCCTACGGCGGAGAAATGAAAGATGTGACAGAAGAAGTCACGGTTCTGACAGAAAAAGGCGAAATAAAAACCTTAAAAAGAGAAGAACTGAAAATGGGATACCGGACAAGCATCATTGCAGAAAAAGGCTATCTTGTGCTGGAAGCTGTTCTGCAGCTGACAGACGGAGATCTAAAAGAAATCCGTGCCGTGATGGAAGATCTGAAGAAAAAGCGGATTTCCAAACAGCCGCTGGAATATCCGAGTGCCGGAAGTACGTTCAAACGTCCGAAAGGATACTTTGCCGGAAAGCTGATCATGGATGCCGGACTTTGCGGATTTCAGGTCGGCGGTGCACAGGTATCGGAAAAACACTGCGGTTTTGTGATCAATACAGGCGATGCAACGGCAGAAGATGTCACCGAACTGATCCGTCAGGTGGCGGAAAGAGTAAAAGCACAAAGTGGTGTGACACTGGAGCCGGAAGTGAAATTACTGGGAGAGTTTTAAATGAGATTTGTGATTGTGACCGGTATGTCAGGAGCCGGAAAAAGTACAGCATTAAACAGACTGGAAGATATGGGATATTTCTGCGTGGACAACCTGCCGATCTCGCTGATTTCCAAATTTGCGGAGATGGCGTACACACCGGGAAGTGAGATCCAGAGGGTGGCACTTGGCGTGGACGTAAGAAGCGGCGAGGCACTTGGAAAACTGGAAGATGTGCTGGAAGGCATGGCGGCAGCCAGTCAGAAATACGAGATCCTGTTTCTGGATGCAGCTGATGAAGTGCTGGTGAAGCGTTATAAAGAAACGAGAAGGACCCATCCGCTGGCACGCGGCGGCCGCGTGGACCGCGGGATCGCACAGGAGCGTGAGAAACTTGCGTTTCTGAAGCGTCATGCAGACTATATCATCGATACCAGCAAACTGCTCACAAGAGAGCTTAATATGGAGCTGGAAAAGATTTTTGTGGAAGGCAGAGAGTTTAAAAGCCTGGTTGTGACGGTACTCTCTTTTGGGTTCAAGTACGGAATTCCGGCGGATGCCGATCTGGTATTTGATGTGCGTTTTCTGCCGAATCCGTATTATATCGATGAACTGAAAAGACAGACCGGAAATGACAAACCGGTGCAGGATTACGTGATGGGATTTGATGTTTCCAATGTATTTTTAAATAAACTGACGGATATGGTGCAGTTTCTGCTGCCGAACTATGTGCAGGAAGGAAAAAATCAGCTGATTATCGGCATCGGCTGTACAGGTGGCAAACACCGTTCTGTGACACTGGCAAATAAGCTGTTCGAAAGCCTGAGTCTCCAGAATGATTACGGCATTCGTATCGAACACAGAGATATCGGGAAATAACGGAGGATGCCATGTCATTTTCAAGTGGAGTGAAGGACGAATTATCCAGACACCAGACGTTGGCACGCCATTGCCAGATTGCCGAAATCGCGGCGATCATCAGCATGTGCGGCGGTGTTTCCATATCCGAAAAAGATCATTACAGTTTAAAAATCCAGACAGAAAACGTATATGTTGCAAGAAAGTACTTTACATTATTGAAAAAAGCATTTAATATAGAAGTTGAAGTTTCAATCAGGCAGGGTACATTTTCAAAAGGAAGCCGTACATATACGGTGGCGGTGTTGAACCATGAAGATGCGATACGTATTCTGAAGGCGGCCAGGCTGTTCAATGCGGATATGGAAATTGAGGAGCAGTTTTCTATCTCGGACAATCTGGTGATTCAAAAAACATGCTGCCGACGGGCTTTTATACGAGGTGCTTTCCTAGCGGCGGGTTCCATCAGTGATCCGCAGAAATTTTATCATTTTGAAATCGTATGTGCGACGGTTCACAAAGCAGTTCAGCTTCAGGAGATCATGAATGATTTTGGCGTGGACGCGAAGATCGTACAGCGAAAAAAGCATTTTGTAGTGTATCTCAAAGAAGGATCCCAGATCGTAGATATGTTAAACGTGATGGGAGCTCATGTTTCTTTAATGGAGCTTGAGAATGTACGCATCTTGAAGGAGATGCGTAACTCAGTCAACCGCAAGGTCAACTGTGAGACAGCCAATATTCATAAGACAGTAAGTGCGGCAGTCAGACAGATCGAAGATATCCGCTATATTCAGCAGAAGATCGGTTTTGAGCAGCTGTCCGAGGGACTTGCAGAGATTGCAAGGCTGCGTCTGGAGCAGCCGGAGGCAACGCTCAAAGAGCTGGGGATGATGCTTTCAACCCCGGTCGGAAAGTCCGGCGTAAATCACAGACTGAGAAAATTAAGCGATATTGCGGAAACGCTAAGAGATAATGAGGAGGAAAATTATTATGATTAAGAAACCGATTACCATTCAGATTCCAAGTGGGCTGGAAGCAAGACCGGTAGCACTGCTTGTTCAGGTTGCCAGCCAGTTTGAAAGTGATATCTATGTAGAGAGCGAACAGAGACGCGTCAATGCAAAGAGTATCATGGGTATGATGACATTAGGACTGACATCAGGGGAAGACATCATGGTGTCTGCCAGCGGCGAAGATGAGCAGGAAGCAATTGCAAACATCGAGAAATACTTAAGCGGCAAGGCAAATTAAATACAAACTGCAAAAGAAAATGTGCAGCCCCGATTTTTTCGGGGCTGTTTTTATACAGGGAGGTAGCAGTGCTATGACCGATATTATGCTGGTAGACGATGAAGTACTGGCACTGGAATATCTGAAAAACATGGTGGATTGGGAAAGAAACGGCTATCATGTGGTGGGATGTGCGACGAGCGGGAAAAAGGCTCTGGAACTTTTTGACAGGACGCATCCGCAGATCGTGATCTCGGATATCCGCATGCCGGGAACGGATGGTCTGGAGCTGACAAGACAGATCAAAGAAAAAGACAAAGAAACCGTTGTGATCCTGCTTTCGGCGTACCGTGATTTTGATTATGCTCAGAAGGGAATCCGCTACGGCGTATCCAATTATCTTCTGAAACACGAGCTTTCTTCGGAACTGATTCTAAAAGAGTTGGAAGAAGTGAAAGAAAAGCTGGAGAGAGCAGGCAATAAGAAAAAAATATATCAGAAATATTTTATGAATCAGCTGATCTACCATCGGGTGACGGCAGAAGAACTGGATAAGAGCATCCTGGGCAACCGCTTCTTTCTTCTGCTTCTCCACAAACGTAATCCAGTCATTCAGGGTGAGTTTGCCGAGACAAGGTGGACCGAAGAAGAGCAGGAGGCTGTGCGGAACATTCTGGAAGAGAGCCTGGAAAATATTGTGTTTTATGCGGCAGATGTGCAGATCACGGAGAACAACTGGATTTTACTTTACCGCATTGAAAATACAGCGAGCAAATACATGGTGAACAGTCTGATCCTGCGAAAATGCCATCAGATCGCAGATCAGCTGGAGCTGTGTTTGCAGATGCATTTTAACATGGTCTACAGCTACGAAATCACACCGAAGGAGATCAGTGAGACTTTCCGCACCATATCACGCCAGATCCGTTATTCCGTGTTCTGGGAAGATGAGGCGATCTGTGCAATGGAAAAAATGCCGGAAAAAGAAAAGAAAGCAATCTGGGGCGAACAGATCCGCATACTGCGGGAAGCGATCTATGGTTCAGAAGAGGAGCTGGAAAAGCAGATCGAGGTAATTTTTTCGGGAATCCGGGAAAAGGAAGATCTGGAAGACTGCAAAATACTCCTGCCTTCGTTAAGTAATCTGCTCGGGGAAGTGTGCGAGAGTGAAAACTGCAAAGAGATCGATCTGAAAGAACCGCTTTATACGATTCGTGAGATGGAACAGTATTATTGCAGGAATTTTTCGTACATACAGCAGAAATATGCAAGAAAAGCCCGGCTTGGTTATTCCAGAACGGTGCTGGATATGATTGATTATATCGAAAAAAATTATCCGCAGGAGTTAAGCCTGGAGCTGCTCGGTGAGAAATTTCATATGAACGGGGTATATCTCGGACAGATCTTTAAAAAAGAAACCGGACAGACCTTTCTGAAATATCTGACCAATGTAAGAATTTCCGAGGCAAAGCGTCTGCTGCGGGAGGAGAACAGTACGGTCGCAGAAACAGCCCAGATGGTCGGCTACCGCACAAGCCAGTATTTCAGCCAGATCTTTATGCGGAACGTAGGGATGAAACCGCAGGAATATAAAAAACAGAGGAAAGAATGAAAACAGAGCGAAAGAAAAGGGACAAAAAACATTTAAAAGGGCGGATCCTGCGGAGTATTTCTCTGATTTTGATATGTTCCATGATTTTGAGTACGCTGATCGGCTATTTATATTTTAATCAGGTGGTGCGAAAACAGAGGCTTGAAGAAGAAAAAAACCGTCTGATGCAGGTTGGCAGCCAGATTGCATTTCAGGCGGAGGATAACCGCCGGTTTGCACAGAGTATTCTGGTGGATGAACAGCTACAGTACCTTCTGGAAGAGAACGTCAAAGGGAATGAATTCCGCAGGCAGAACCAGTATGATAAGGTGACAAAACGGCTGGTGTTTTATAATAATCTGCGTACCTATCTGGAAGGGTCTGTTCTTCGGATGGCAGACGGAAATTTTTTCGGAAGCAGTTACAGCTCCAGGGACAGTGCCTATCTGAAGCAAAAATTAAAGCAGAAGGAACTGGAAGAATACACTGCAAAGAAGGAATGGATCTATTCCGATCCCTATTATGACAGTGACTCCGGAAATGATACAAGAAAGATCTGTTATGCGATCCCAATGTATGACAAACGCCGTTACGGTCATCTGAAAGCGACACTCTATCTGGAGATGAGCCTGGACTACTTTCTGACGCAGGTGAAGACTTATGCAAAAACACAGGACTTTGCTGCCCTGATCGGAAATGATTCAGAAATTCTGTACCAGAAGGATAAAAAGAATGTGCTGCGGGATGCCATAAAAGAAAGAGGGCTGGATCAGGAAAATATTTATCATACTTCCGGCGGTTATCTGATCTGCATACCGGTAGAGGGGACCGGATGGAAGCTCTGTACGTTCCTTACCAATGCAGATCTTTTGGAAAACAGCAGTTTTGTGCTGAAGTTTTTTGTGCTCTCCTTTTTACTTTGCGTAGGACTGGTGCTGCTCGTTGTTTCCAAAATCCTGGAGAATATGGTGCGTCCGGTGACGGAACTGTCAAAGCAGATGGAACGCACGGAGTATGGCAAACAGCAGCCGATCCACATCGTCCATACCGGCGATGAGATCGAGATTTTATATCAATGTTTCCAGGATATGATGACGGAGCTGTACAAAGGAGAGCAGGAACGTATTGCTTATGAAAAGCAAAAACGTGACATGGAATATGACATTACGCTCTCACAGATCAATCCACATTATCTCTATAATGTATTAAATACAGTAGTATATTTATCGGCGGCCGGGAAAAATCAGGATGTAGTGAAGATCGTACACTCCCTGATCTATACACTGCATGAGACTTTAAAAGTCGGGGATGGAAATGTAGAAACCACCATTGAAAAAGAACTGGAACTGACGAAATGCTATCTGGATATTCAAAGATACCGCTATCCGGATGTATTTCAGGTGGAAGTAAAATGCGAAGAGGGATTAAAGGACTGCCTGGTGCCGAAAACCATGATCCAGCCGCTTGTGGAAAATGCGATCCTGCACGGGATCCTGCCGACGGAAACGTCCGGAAAGATCTGGATCATCATTCAGAAGCAGGGAGAAAAACTCTGTGTTATGGTAAAAGATGAAGGGATTGGTGTCAGCAAAGAACAGCTGAAACGGTTTAAGCAGGGAGAGACCATGGCAGAAAACAAGACGCGAAAACACATCGGTGTGGAGAATGTCCGTGACCGTATCCACTACCTGTACGGAGAGGGATTTGGAATGGAGATACAAAGCACACAAGGAAAAGGAACGACAGTCATTCTGACACTTCCGGTAAAAAGGGCGGAGGAAAAAGAAAGATGAAAACGAGAAAAATCGGAAGGATTCTGACGGTGATGTTTCTGAGCGGAGGTCTGATGACCGGATGTCAGAAAAAGCAAACCGTGGTTTTACCGGAAAAAGAGCAAAAAGAAGAGGAAACAGAAACCGAGAGCAAAAACAAAGAAACACAGGAAATTTCTTTTGACGAAGAACTTCCGAAAGATTATGAAGGGACACTGACCATGTGGGGGTGGGATACCGACTATTATCAGACGGTCACACAGGCGTTTCAGAAGATCTATCCAAATGTTACGTTTGAGTATACTTCCGTTGAAAACAAAGATATGCCAAAAAAATATGAAACAGCACTGATCGTCGGCGGAGAACTTCCGGACATTGCCTGGTCTGTCATCGACTCCAGAGGTGAAGTGTTTGAATTTGATATGTGGGAGCCACTGGAGCAGGAACCATACAATTTCCGTCTTTCAGAAGTTTATGAATATCTGCACCCGCATATGATCAACAGCAAAGGAAATGTCTGTGGGATTGAACAGTCGCTTTCACCGGCAGGGCTGGCGTATCGCAGAGATCTTGCAAAAAAATATCTTGGAACAGACGATCCGGAAGAGTTGGAAAAGATGATGCCAACCTGGGAAGCCTTTATCCAGAAAGGGAAAGAAGTTTACGAAAAAAGCAACGGCGAGGTCTATATGTGGTTTTCACTTGAGGATATCCGGCAGTTTACGCAGGAACAGTCCGATATGGTCTGGGTAAATGATGGAAAGATCAATGTGGAAAATGTTTTCGGCCGTTCCCTGTCGCTGGTTACCCGTTTTCGTGATGAGCATATTTCAGATAATCTGATCACCTGGACACCGGCATGGAATGAGGCACTTCGGGAAGACCGGCACATTTTTACCGCCTGTGCAACCTGGTCCGTCAAATTCAGCATTGAATCAAGCGATCCGCAGCAGAAAAATCTCGGACGCTGGGGGCTGATGAGTGCACCGGAGGGAAATGCCAACTGGGGTGGGACAAGTATGGGGATCACAAAAACCTGCAAAGATAAACGTCTGGCGTGGGAATTTCTGAAATTTGCGACACTTTCGACCGAAGGGGCAAGGACACTCAACTCCATGGGACTTATGACTACGGCAAAAAAGCCATACGAAGAAGAACCGTCCCTGAAAAGCTATAAAAGCCGCTGGTTCGGAAATCAGGATCTGGGCATCTATTATATGGATCATATCATACCAAGCATTAAAACACGTACACTTACTTCGCAGGATGGTGTGATCCATGAATGTTTGTGGATGATTTTAAATGCCCTGAACAGAGATGGAAATCTTTCTTCGGAAGAAGCGGAAGAACTGTTAAGAGAAGAACTGCAAAAAGACCTGAAAGATATTACCGTATATTAAAAATGCAGAAAGCTGACCAAAATCGCGTGCCAAGTCTCGCGTGCGTTCGACTTGAATTTCCATCTTATCATAAAACAAAAGCGGAATGCCTTTCCGAAGCATTCCGCAAATGTTAAAATAAGAGGGAGTTATGAAAAAGAAAAATTGTCTAAAGTGTTTCTTGCTTTGACAGTTATTATAATAACTATAAATGAGCAAATCCAAAATATTGCACAAAAGAAAGACACCCTCTGTA
>OIWP01001794.1_pt1 | contig 24623 bp, 16 predicted proteins | sample 1587661 | NCBI WGS metagenome assembly OIWP01 (sample SAMEA3888899, study PRJEB22519) | human gut metagenome | biome: human gut; feature: human-associated habitat; material: faeces | place: Denmark | collected 2010 | reverse complement strand
TGGGCAACCTGATGAAGGAGTCCGGCGTTGTTGAGCGTATCACCAAGACCGCCGGCAATGAGCTGATGAACATCATCACGATCTTCCTCGGCTTCTCCGTTGGCTGCACCACCAACGCCGCCACCTTCCTGAACATCCAGACCGTTGAGATCATCGTTCTGGGCATCGTCGCCTTCGGTGTCGGCACCGCCGGCGGTGTTCTCCTGGGCAAGGTCATGTGCGTTGTCACCCACGGCAAGATCAACCCGCTCATCGGCTCCGCCGGTGTTTCCGCCGTTCCCATGGCCGCCCGTGTTTCCCAGAAGGTCGGCCAGGAGTACAACCCCCGCAACTACCTGCTCATGCACGCCATGGGCCCCAACGTTGCCGGTGTTATCGGCTCCGCCGTTGCCGCTGGTATCCTGATCAATATGTTCGGCTGATACTGACATAAAAAGTAAGCACCCGCATGGTTCGCGCCATGCGGGTGCTTTTTTTTCTTTGGCTTCCCCCTTCGGGGGAAGCTGCCGCCCGCAGGCGGCTGATGAGGGCAAAGTTCACCACGGCATCCCGTCAATGGGGTACCTCCGCAAACCTGTCCCTCATCCGGCCTCGGTCGGAGCCTCGGCCACCTTCCCCCAAGGGGGAAGGCAATCCACTATTCACTCCACCTCAAACCTCTCCCCGTCGATCTCGACCCATGCCACGGCCTCGGGGTCGAGGATGTCGTAGCTGTCAACACGCAAGGTCATCTGTCCGGAATTTTTGTTCTCGCGGCCATAGGAACCCTTGTAAAATTCCCCGTCCCAGCCGTAGGTCAACTCGGTGCCGTCGGCGCGGAACAGCTTTACGCGGGACTGCACATCGTATCGCGAGGTCCCGCCCAGCGGCAGACTGCCGTGATTCATGCCGATGACGCTGACCGCCAGCGGTTCAATACGAACCTCTTGAATGTCAAACGTTGCGTCGGGATATTGCTCGGCTTCTTCGTCGGTCATATCATAATGGAACCAGTGTCCACCCTTCAGCGCGATGGTTTTCTTCACATCCACTGTCAGTGTTGGGGGCGCATCCGGCAGCGTGATTTTTACGCTTGCCTTGGCGCTATAGTTTGTCAGGTCGCCGATATACAGTGTTCGATTGTTGCCTTTCTCGTACAAAAGAGGTATATCCACAAAGCAGGATAGCGTGTCGTTCTCGCTTGCTTCATAACGGCCATCCCACGGGCCGACGGCATAGCCGCTGATCGGCCCGACATCGACGTTGCTTGCGCCGTAGTCCCACTTCCGCTCACTGGCGCCTTTGGGCTTGTACAGCGTAAAATTCGCGGTGTCCCACACCAAATCATCGCCTTCCATTCCGCGCGCATTATCCACATCGTACAATATCCGTAATGTGTACTGCCCCCGCAGCAGCGCCCGCACGGTGACCGTGTGGCCGTTGATTTCGGCGGTCAGCGGTTCGTCCAGCACCTCGCCGTATTTCTGCACCAGTGCGTTCGTCTCGTTGGCGGCGCTCATGGGGTGGAAAAGTCCCAGCACCACCGCGCCCGCGGCCACTAAGCAGAGCGCTGCCGCCGCGGCTGCCAGCCGCCAGCCGCGCAAAACCCGGGGCTTCGGGCGGCGCGCCAGCACTTTTGCCCGCAGTGCTGCGGTTTCCTCCGCCGTCAGGGCGTCTGCCAGCGGCGGGTGGTCGTTCATCCAGCGTTCCAGTTCGGTCATAGGTCAGCCCTCCTTCAATAGCTTTTGCAGTGCCAGCCGTGCGCGGTGCAGCCGGGTGCGCACCGTGGCGGCAGGCATGTTGAAATGTACGCCCAGCTGGGCCGCGGTCTCGCCATACACGTACCTGCGCAGAAAAAGCTCCCCGTCGGGCGGCGGCAGCGCCATGATCTGCGCCATCAGCTCGCGGGCTTCCAGCTTGCTTTCCAGCGCAACGGCCAGCTCGGCGTCGTCGCGGTCATCCAGCGGCAGCGTCTCGCCCCGGCGCAGCAGCGCACGGTAGCGGTCAATGGCGCACTGCCGCGCCGTCCGCACCACCAGCCGCCGCCGATGGGTCTCGTCTGCGGGCAGGTGTGCCCCGCGCCAGAGCTTGTAAAATGTGTCGGCCTCGGCCTCCTCGGCGTCCTGCGGATGGCCGGGCAGAATGGCCCGGCAGACGGACCGCACTGCGCCGCCGTAGTCCCGCAGCAGGGTGTCCAACTCGTGCTCTGTCATGGGCGTCGCCCCCTTTCATAAAGATTATACGACAAAAACGGGCAGAGCGTTTCAACTTTTTTTGGTTTCCCCCTCGGGGGAAGGCTTCCGCACCGCCCCTTTACCGCCCGCCCGATTTGTGCTATAATACGCTTGATAATGGGGAAGTATTGGAAAAGAGGTGCATACATGCTGAAAGTAACCCTGCTGGGCACGGGCGGCACGCAGCCGCTGCCGGACCGCGCACTGGCCGCTGCCGCGGTCACGGTGGGCGGGCGCAGCGTGCTGCTGGACTGCGGCGAGGGCACGCAGGTCGGCCTGCGGCGGTACGGCGTCAGCGCGTATCGGCTTTCGGCGGTGCTGCTGACCCACTACCACGGCGACCACATTCTGGGCCTGCCCGGCCTTTTGCAGACCCTGGGCAGCCTGAACCGCACCGAGCCGCTGACGATCTACGGCCCCAAGGGCATCGAGCCTGTGGCGCAGGCCGTCACGGCGCTGGCCGGGCCGCAGGCGTACCCGGTGCGCTGGCAGGTCGCAGACGAACCATTCCACATAGACACACTGAAAATCACCCCGTTCCCGCTTACCCACCGCGTACCCTGCTGCGGTTATGTGCTTGCGCTGCCCCGCGCCGGGCGGTTCGACCCCGCAAGGGCGCGGGCTGCGGGCATCCCGATGCCCTACTGGAAAACGCTGCAAAGGGGCGAGCCCGTCGGCGGCTGCACGCCGGAGCAGGTGCTGGGTGCGCCGCGCCGCGGGCTGAAGGTGGTCTACGCCACCGACACCCGCCCCTGCGCCGCGCTGGAGGCCGCCGCCCGGGATGCCGACCTGCTCTGCATGGATGCGACCTACGCCGACGACGCCGACCTGCCCAAGGCGGAGCTGTACGGCCACGCCACCTGCCGGGAGACCGGCGCACTGGCCGCCGCGGCCAACGTGCGCCGCCTCTGGCTGACCCACTACAGCGCCGCCGTGACCGACCCCGCGCCGGGCCTGGCCGCCGCGCGCACCGCGTACCCCGCCGCCGTGGCCGGGTATGACGGCCTGACCGAAGAACTGGAATTTGACAGAGAGCCATGACCGAGAAACGAAAAAATCTGCAGTTTATCGCTGTAATTCTGGCGCTGGCCGCGGTGCTGTGGCTGACCGCCCACCACGGCGGCACGGGCCGCACGGCGGTGCTGCGCTACGGCGACCCGCAGGTCGAGCAGCGCATTGATCTGCATAAAAACGCCGAATATGACATTGACACCGGCCTGTACACGATCCACCTGCGGGTGGAAAACGGCGGCATCGCCTTTGTAGACAGCCCCTGCCCCGACCACCTGTGCGAGGGCTTCGGCACCCTGAAAAACGAGGGCGACTGGGCCGCGTGCATGCCGGCGAAGGCAAGTTTGACGATAGAATAAGAAAAAATAAAAGATAATAGATAAAAGATGAAAACAAAATCCGTAGGGGCGGATTCCATATCCGCCCGTCAACAGGCAGACGACCGGCGGGCGCATATAGAATGCGCCCCTACGGGGGCAGAAAATTTTGAGCGGAGCGCAGCGACGCCAACCATCGATTTTATTATCTATTCTCTAAAAAAAGGAGCAGCCATGAATCCAACCTTCAAGCAAGTAACCAAGACCCGCTACGTCCAGCTGGTTTCCGAGCTGGCGCAGGAAATTTTCGTCCAGCATTACACCAAGCTGACGCCCAAGGTCGCCGCTGCACTGGCCGATAAGTACCAGAGCGACATCCTGACCGACGACGAGATCCACAGCGGCGTCATCAACTACTTCTTAATTTACCTCGGCACCGAGCCGGTGGGCTATTTCGCGCTCGACCTCGGCCCCGCGGGTGCTATGTGCCTGAGCCGCCTTTTCTTAAAGGAAAAGGCCCGCGGGCAGGGTATTGGCCGCAGCATCGTGGCCTATGCGCAGAAGCTGGCCGAGGGCGATGGCCGCAGCCGCCTGTATATGCGGGTGTGGGCACGCGACCTGAAAGCCGAGGGCTTTGCCAAAAAGTGCCGCTTCCGCAAGGCCGAGACAGCCCCCGTGGAGGTCCTGCCCGGCACCACGCTGGACATCACGACCTGGGAGAAGCTGTGGCGGTAAACGCAAAATCTGGAGATACACCATGAAATTTCTGCACCTTGCAGACCTGCACCTGGGCAAACGGGTCAACGGGTTTGATATGCTGGAGGATCAGCGGTTCATCCTTGAACAAATTCTGACCCTCTGTGAAAAACACGGCGTCGAGGCCGTCGTCATCGCGGGCGACATCTACGACACGCCGGTGCCGCCCGCCGCGGCCTGCACGCTGCTGGACTGGTTCCTGACCCAGCTGGCCGCACGCCGCATCCCGGTGCTGGCCGTCTCCGGCAACCACGACAGCGCCGAGCGGCTCGACTTTGCCAGCAGTCTGCTGGCTGAACAAAACGTACACATTGCCGGGCGTTTCACCGGCTGCCCCAAGCAGGTCGTACTCAATGACCGCCACGGCCCCATCGAGTTCACGCTGCTGCCCTTTGTGCGGGCGGCCACGGTGCGCCACTACCTGCCCGACGCCGACATCACCGACTACGACTCCGCCGTCGGCGCGGCGCTGGCCGTCTGTGAGCCCGCCGCCCCGCGCCGGGTGCTCGTCGCCCACCAGATGGTGGTCTCCGGCGTTTGCCCGCCGCAGCTCTCCGGCAGCGAGACCGCGCCCCTGACCATCGGCACGGTGGATTCCATCGATGCAGCGCGGTTTGCGGGCTTCTGCTATGCAGCGCTCGGCCATATCCACCGCGCCCAGCGCGTCGGCATCGACGCCGTGCGCTACGCGGGTGCGCCGCTCTGCTACCATCTGGACGAGTGCGGGATGCAGAAATCCGTCACCCTCGTGCGGGTCGGCAGGCGCGGCGTGGAAAAAATCGAGCAGCTGCCGCTGACGCCCCGCCGCGCCATGCGCCACCTGACCGGCCCGCTGGCCCGGCTGACCGCCCGGCCAACCGACACCGAGGACTACATCTGGGCGACCCTGACCGACCCGACGCCGCTGCCCGACGCCATGGCGCAGCTGCGCGCCGCCTATCCCAACGCCATGCGGCTCGACTACCTGCCCCAAGGTGAGGTCGCGCACCCGCTGGACATGACCCAGGCCGTGCGCGGCAAGCCCTTTGTCGAGCTGTTCCAGGACTTTTTCACCAAGATGAACGGACGCCCCCTGACCGTGGAGGAGACCGTGGCTGTGAAAAGATTGCGCGAGGAGGCGTCAAAAAGCGAATGAAACCCCAAAAGCTGATCCTGACCGCCTTCGGCCCCTACGCGGGCCGCACCGAGCTGGATTTCTCGGCGTTCGGCGGCAGCGGACTGTTTCTGATCGGCGGCGACACCGGCGCGGGCAAGACCGCCCTGTTTGACGCCATCACGTTTGCGCTCTACGGCGAGACCTCCGGTGAGAACCGAAAAACCACGATGCTGCGCAGTGATTTTGCCGCCCCCGACGCCGAGACGAGCGTCGAGCTGGCCTTTACCCACCGCGGGCGCAGCTACACCGTGCGCCGCTGGCCCGACCAGCAGCGCGCCGCCAAGCGCGGCACCGGCATGGTCAAGGTGCCCGCCAAGGCCGAGCTGATCCGTGAGCCGGACGAGCCGGTCAGCGGTGCGTCAGCCGTGACCGACGCCGTGGTCAAGCTGCTGGGCATCGACGCCAAACAGTTTGCCCAGGTGTCGATGCTGGCGCAGAACGACTTTACCCGGCTGCTCAACGCGCCGTCCGCGGACCGCGCCGCCATCCTGCGCCGCATTTTTGACACCGCCGACCACCAGCGCCTGGGCCAGGCCGCCGTCGAGCACGCCCGTAAGGCCGACGAGGAATGCAAGCGTCTGGACGATGTACTTTTGATGCACGTCGGCACGCTGATCGGCGACGGTGCCGACGAGGAGACCGCCGCCGACCTGGCCGAAATGCAGGCCGAGCGCGACCCGTTTGCCGCAGGGGCTGCCGCCGAGCTGGGCAGGCTGCTGCTGGAGGCCGACGACGCCAACGAAAAACGACAGACCAGCGTTATGAACGAGCTGGACGAGAAGATCGCCCGCGGTGACGCCGGCCTGAAAATTGCCGAGGAACGCGCCGCCCGCCGCCGCCAGCTGGCCGGGCTGGTGGCCGAGGAGCAACGCGCCGCCGATGTGGAGCACCAGACCGACCTCATTATGACCGATCTGGAAAAGCGCACGGCGAGCGTGAAGGAAAATATTGCCAAAAACGAGGCGGACCGCGCCGCGCTGAGCCAGGCCGAGGCCGACCTGCTCAAGACCGACCACCGCATTGAGCTGGCCGAGGGGCTTTCCGCAGACTGCAGGCAGCTCTTGCAAAATCTGGCGGACGCCGACAAGGCCGACGAGGACGCCGCCGCGCGTCAGGCAGAGTATGTGGCCGCACAGGCTGCACTGGACAGCGCCGAGGAAGAATACAGCACGATGCAGCGCCAATTAAACGCCAACCGCGCGGGCCTGCTGGCCAAGGACCTGCAAAGGGGCAAGCCCTGCCCGGTCTGCGGCTCCACCAAGCACCCGAAGATCGCCGCGCTGCCCAAGGACCATATCACCGAAAAGCAGCTGGAGGAGCGGGAGAAGGCGCTGACGGCTCAGCGCCGCAGCACTGCCGCGGCCAGCCGCACCGCCGGTGATGCCGCCGCCCACGCGCATGAGCTGCGGGCGGCTTTGCAGCGGGACGCGGATGGATTTTTCGCGCGCCGCGGGGACCGCTACACCGGCAAGCCCGCCGCCGAGCTGACGCCCGACGAGCTGAAAATTGCGTTGACCGCCCAGCAGACCAGCCTGACCGAAGGTCTGCGCGGCCTGCAGGCCGACCACCTGAAGCTGAAGCAAAAGACGGACCGCGCCCGCAGCCTGGCCAAGCAGGCCGACCTTTTGAACGGCCAGCTGGCAGACTTGGAAAAGCAGCGCTTTGCGGCCACCCGCCGCGCCGCCAACGCCAAGGCCGGGCACGCTGCCGCCAGCGCCCGCGTGCAGCAGATGCGCGAGACGATGCCCAAGCGCGATAACCCCGACGCACTGACCCAGCTGCAGGACGCGCTGGCCCGCCTGCGCCGGGACCGCGCTGCCGCCATGGCCGCCCGGGACGCCGCCGTGCACCGTCTGCACACGAACCGCGCCGCCATCGACGCGCTGCAAAAGACGATGCGGGAGAGCGCCGCCGCCCGCGAGAAGCGTGCCATGTGGGACAATCTGTCCAAAACGATCAACGGAAATTTGACCGGAAAAATCAAACTTCCGTTTGAACAGTACGTACAGGCGTTCTATTTTGACGGCGTGGTCGAGGCCGCAAACCTGCGCTTCACCCGCATGACCGACGGCCAGTACCGATTGCTGCGCCGCAAGAGCGAGGCCGTCGGCGGCAAGACCGCGCTGGACCTCGACGTGTTCGACGCCTACACCGGCAAGACCCGCCCCGTGGGCAGCCTGTCCGGCGGCGAGAGCTTCATGGCCGCGCTGAGCCTGGCACTGGGCATCAGCGACACGATCCAGCAGAACGCGGGCGGCGTCGTCATCGAGACGCTGTTCATCGACGAGGGCTTCGGCTCGCTGGACTCCGACAGTCTGGAAAAGGCCGTGGACACGCTGGCCGGGCTGGCCGGGGGCGATAAGCTCATCGGCGTCATCTCCCACGTCGAGGCGCTGCAGGACCGCCTGACGAGACAGATCCACGTGACCAAAACGCGGGCGGGCAGTAAGGCGGAAATTGAGATTTCTTAAAGGCTCCCCTTTGAGGGGAGCTCCGCCCGCAGGCGGTGAGGGGTGGCCGGGTGTAGACCTGTAAAGTGTGTGTCTCCCGCCCACCCCTCCGCCCCGCGGGCACCTCCCCTCAAAGGGGAGGCTTTTTAGCTTGCACTTATTTATAAAAAGTATAAAAATATGACAAAATCAACGCTGCAACAACAATTGGAGACCCTATCCGCGGCGCGTTACCCGCTGCACATGCCCGGGCATAAGCGGCGGGTGCCGCCCGCACCGGGGCTGGGCTGCTATGCCTGGGACCTGACCGAGATCGACGGCGCGGACGACCTGCACGACGCGGACGGCATTCTGGCCGACGCCATGGCCCGCACGGCGGCGCTGTACGGCGCGCGGCGGTGCTGGTACCTCGTCGGCGGGTCCACCGTCGGCCTGCTGGCGGGCATCCGCGCACTGGCACCGTTCGGCAGCACGGTCATTGCGGCGCGCAACTGCCACAAGGCCGTCTACCACGCGATTGAGCTGGGGCAGCTGACGGCCCGCTGGCTCACGCCGCCCGTGGACCCGCAGTTTGGCATCTACGGCAGCGTGCGCCCCGCCGATGTGGCCGCCGCGCTGGACGCTGCGCCCGACGCCCGCTGCGTGATCCTGACCAGCCCGACTTATGAGGGTATTTTGAGCGATATACGTACTATCGCAGAAATCTGCCACGCCCGCGGCGTGCCGCTGCTGGTGGACGAGGCCCACGGTGCGCACTACCTGCCCTTTGCCGCCCGGTACGGCTGGCGCGGCGGGGCCGTAGCCGCAGGGGCCGATCTGGTCGTGCAGAGCGCCCACAAGACGCTGCCCAGCCTGACCCAGACCGCGTTTTTGCAGCTGAACGGCGATCTGGCCGACCCTGCCGAGGTCGAGCGCCAGCTGGACGTGTTCGAGACGAGCTCACCGAGTTACCCGCTCATGGTCAGTCTGGACGGCTGCACCCGCTGGCTGGCCGACGAGGGAGAGGCCGCCTTTGCCGCGTGGCGCGCCCGGCTGGATGCCTTTGACGCGGCGGTGCGGGATCTGAAAAATACAAAAATACTGTGCTGCGGCGCGGACGCACTGACGGCGCATCCTGACTTTTTTGCGCATGACAGCGGCAAAATTCTGCTGCAAATCGGCGCGGCGGGGGCGGCGTACCTGCGGGCCGACGGCTTTGAGCCCGAGATGGTCTGCGGCCCGAACGTGCTGGCCATGACCAGCCCCTGCGACGACGCCGACGCACTGGAACGGCTGGCCGATGTGCTGCACGCCTGGGACAAAACGGCGGCCCCGCCCGCGGCCCCGCGGCATATTCTGCCCGCCCCCGGCGCGGCCCGCTGCACGATTGCCGAGGCGCTGCTGCGCCCCGCGCGGGCCGTAAGGATGCGGGACGCGGTGGGGGAGACCGCCGCGGAGTATCTCTGGGCCTATCCCCCCGGCGTGCCGCTGGTGGCACCGGGCGAGGAAGTGACGGCAGAGCTGGTGACGGCCTGCCGTGCATTGGAGCAGGCCGGAACCGCGCTGAAGCATACGGGCGGCAGCGGGGCGGAGGAGATTGCGGTTTTGTTGTAAAGGGGTTCCGCCCCTATTGACAAACCCCGGATTTCCGTGTACAATAATAATAATTCTAAAATGTATAAAGGGGTGACTGTTTTATGAAGCACATCCAGACTCTCGAGACCCGCGACATGGCTAAGAGCCTGCTGAACGGCGGCTGCGGCGAGTGCCAGACTTCCTGCCAGAGCGCCTGCAAGACCAGCTGCGGCATTGCCAACCAGCCTTGCGAGAAGACCGACAAGTAATTTTTGCTGGCTTTGATGCCGGGATGCCGTGTGGCAGCCCGGCATTTTCTATGATACAAAGGGTGCGGCGGGCGCATATAGAATGCGCCCCTACAAGGGGAATGCCGTAGGGGCGGATTCCATATCCGCCCGTGGCTGTCCGCCGCATTGCACCATAACAAAACGGAGAAAACCATGATCCATCAATACAAATTAAGCGGTTACAACATTGTGCTGGATGTCTACAGCGGCAGCGTGCATGCGGTGGATGACGTCGCCTATGACGCCATCGCCCTGATCGACCAAGGCAGCAGCCGGGAGCAGGCTGCTGCAGCCCTCGCCAAAAAGTACGCGGACCGCGCCGATGTGACCGCCGCCGACATCAGCGACGTGCTCGACGACATCGACGAGCTGACCGCCGCGGGCCAGCTGTTTGCGCCCGACGCCTACGCCGACCACGCCTTTGACTTCAAAAACCGCTCCAACGTTGTCAAGGCGCTCTGCCTGCACGTCGCCCACACCTGCAACCTGAATTGCAGCTACTGCTTCGCCGCGCAGGGCAAGTTCCACGGCGAGGCCGGTCTCATGAGTTTCGAGACCGGCAAGCGCGCGCTGGATTTCCTCATCGAAAACTCCGGCACCCGCCGCAACCTCGAGGTCGATTTCTTCGGCGGCGAACCGCTGATGAACTTTGAGGTCTGCAAGCAGCTGGTTGCCTATGCACGCAGCATCGAGAAAAAGTACAACAAAAACTTCCGCTTCACGATGACGACCAACGGCATCGGCATCACGGACGAGGTCATCGACTGGTGCAATAAAGAATGCCACAACGTTGTTTTGTCGCTGGATGGCCGCAAGGAGGTCAATGACCGCTTCCGCGTCGACCTCGCGGGCAACGGCAGCTATGACCGCATCGTGCCCAAGTTCCAGAAGCTCGTCAAGGCGCGCGGCGGCCAGGGCTACTATATGCGCGGCACGTTTACGCATCACAACGTTGATTTTACGAAGGACCTGTTCCACATGGCCGACGACCTCGGCTTTACCGAGCTGTCCATGGAGCCGGTTGTCGCCCCGCCGGATTCCCCCGAGGCCCTGACCGAGGAGGACCTGCCCAAGCTGTTCGACCAGTATGAGCTGCTGGCCAACGACATGCTGCGCCGCCAGAAGGCCGGCAAGCCGATCACGTTCTATCATTATATTTTGGACCTCAAGCACGGCCCCTGCATCTACAAGCGCATTTCGGGCTGCGGCTCCGGCACCGAGTACATGGCCGTGACCCCCTGGGGCGACCTGTACCCCTGCCACCAGTTTGTCGGCGACCCGGCGTACAAGCTGGGCAACGTCTGGGACGGCGTGACCAACACCGCCCTGCGCGACGAGTTCAAGCTGTGCAACGTCTATGCCCGCCCCGACTGCAAGGACTGCTGGGCACGCCTGTACTGCGCGGGCGGCTGCGCGGCCAACGCCCTGCACGCTACCGGCGACATCCATGGCACTTATGAGTACGGCTGCAAGGTGTTCCGCAAGCGGATGGAGTGCGCCCTGATGATGCAGGTCGCCCAGCGCCTTGACCCCGAGCTGGCGAAGAACGCCGTCCGGTTTGAGAGTGACTGCGACGGCTGCGGGGCGACGGAGTCGAGCGCCGCCTGCGGCGGATGCAGCGAGACGGAGGAAGCGCAGCGGTCGCAGAAAACGAGCCTGTAAAGGCGAAGTTTGATGCGGTAACCGCAAGAGTAGGGCAACGACGGCGCGTGCGAAAAGTAAATAGCCATTGAGTATGCCGCTCTGTAGGGGCCGGGCATGCCCGGCCCCTACCGCGTCACAATGGCAAACGGCAGCTGCGGAGGGGTCAAGACCCCTCCCTACAGATCGGGGTCCACGGGTGCTTTGTAGGGAACGGTCTTGACCGTTCCGGGGACGTGTGCCGTTATTGCATGGTAAAACATTGTTGAGGCGTAGGGGCCGGGCATGCCCGGCCCGCAGCTTACCGGCAAGCACCTGCTTGCGGTTTATGTTGCGGGCCGGGCATGTCCGGCCCCTACAGGAATATAAAAGATAAACACCTGTCAGCTGTTTATCTGCCAATCGCCGCGCACTTCTCCTTCAGCCAGACCTTCTCGTCCTCGTTCAGGCGGGGGCTGAGCATCTCGTAGACATGGGCGTGGTAGTCGTTCAGCCAGTTGATCTGGTCGCGGCTCAGCTCGTCCACAAGGACCGGCTCGGTGGAGATGGGCACCAGCGTCAAAGGCGCAAAGCCCAGCCAGTGGCCGTACTGGTTCTCGCCCAGGTCGATGCACTCCAGCTCGTTCTCAATGCGGATGCCGACCTCGTCGGTCTCGTAGATGCCCGGCTCGTCGGTGATGGTCATGCCGGGCTTAAAAATCACGGGGTTGTTCGGGCGCAGGCTCTGCGGGCCCTCGTGCACGCCGGAGATAAAGCCGACGCCGTGGCCGGTGCCGCAGCGGTAGTTGACCTTGTGCGCCCAGACCGGGCCGCGGGCAAAGGTATCCAGCGCAAAGCCGGTGCAGTAGTCCAGAAACACCGCGCGGGCCATGTCGATGTGGCTCTGCAGCACCCAGGTGTAATAGCGGCGCTCGTTGTCGGTCAGCGGGCCGACGGGGTAGGTGCGGGTGATGTCGGTGGTGCCGCAGTCGTACTGGCCGCCGTTGTCCACCAGCAGGAAGCCGCGCGGCTCGATGACGCTGTTCACGTCGCCCTCGGCGTGGTAGTGCATCATGGCGGCGTTGGTGCCGTAGGCCGCAATCGTGGAGAAGCTGTCCTCAAAGTAGCCGGGCATCTCGGCGCGGCGCTTCTGCAGCATCGTGTCGATGTCGATCTCGGTCAGCTGCTTCCCCTCGGCCAGCGCCTTTTCCAGATCCATCTGGAACCGCACCACGGCGACGCCGTCGCGGATATGGCACTCGCGGATGTTCTTCAGCTCGGTCTCGTTCTTGATGCCCTTCAGGGCAAAAATCGGGTCGGCACCGGCCACGGTCTTGTGGGCGGTCAGGGCCTCGTACAGGGCAAAATTGGTCGCCTTTTCGTCAACAAGGAACACTTCCTCAGCGGGCAGGGCGTGGACGGCGTCGATCAGTTCATTGTAGCCGCGCAGCGTCACGCCGCTCTCGGCCAGCGTGGCGGCGTCGGCGTCGGACAGGCGGCCCGGCGCGATAAACAGCGTGCAGGCGTCCATCGTGACCAGCGCGTAGGCGACGGCCAGCGGGGTGCAGGGCAGGTCGCGGGCGCGCAGGTTCAGCAGCCAGCCCACGCAGTCCAGACCGGTCACGGCCAGCGCGGTGGCACCGGCCTTCTGCAGCTCGGCACGCACCATGGCGATGCGGTCCGCGGCAGTCGCGCCGGTCTGGGCCGGGGTCAGCAGCTCACAGGGGGTGTCGGGCAGGGCCGGGCGCTCGCCGGTGGCGTCCCAGATCGGGCTGGCCACGTCCTGACTCTTGAGGGAGGCACCCTTCTTGGCCAATGCGTCGATGTACTCCTTGGCAATCGTGGCGGGCACGCAGCTGCCGTCCAGCAGCAGGGTCTGGCCGTCCGCAAAGTGGCTCTCAAGGTACTCGGCCACGGTGGGCACGCCCGCGGAGCCCGCGTGCATGCACTCGATCTCGCTGCCGGCCAGCTGCTTGTCGGCCTGCACGTAGAAGCGGCCATCGCACCACAGGGCGCTGCGGTCTTGAGTCACAACGAGGGTCGAGTTCTCGCCGATGAAGCCGGAGAACCACGGCAGAGCGTTATAATAGCCGGGCAGGTACTCGCTGCAATGGGGGTCGCTGGTCATGATGAGCACGCCGTCCGCGCCCGCCGCTTTGGCAGCGGCACGCAGCGCGGCGATTTTTTCATTGGTAGTCAAAATGGATCGCTCCTTTTTGTGATAGATATTGGGGTTAGGTATATCATACCACGAATGCTGCAAATAATAAATAGATAATAGATAATAAAAAAGATGGAGTTTGCGCCCGGGGGCACAAACAAAAATGCGGCGCGCCGTAGGGGGCGGGCATGGCGGCCTGTATGCCGCCCCTACGGGCCAACTCGCCAACGCCAGCCTACCCGGCGGAGCGGTCAAGACCGCTCCCTACAAAGCACCCGTGAACGATAGCCCGTAGGGAGGGGTCTTGACCCCTCCGGGCAGCCGGTGGTAGCCGCGCGGTAGGGGCCGGGCATGCCCGGCCTGCAGCATTAAAGGCAATTGCCCATTAAAGGGTGGCCGCGCCGACCCCCGGGCCGGACTTGTCCGGCCCCTACGGGGAGGCGGTAATCCAATAAATTTTGCAAAAAATTCAAAATTTCCCGCGCAAAATGGCGCAAAACCCCTTGACGTGTTTGTTATAATAGTATTAGCAGTTAGTGTAATAGATTGCCAACCAACTGAACATCTGAACACATCTTGAATAGAGGTACCCAACTATGGCTGAAAAGAAAACCAAAATCGACATTTTCTCCGGCTTCCTCGGCGCCGGCAAGACCACCCTTATCAAAAAGCTCATCAAGGAGGCCTTCGCCGGTGAGCAGATCGTCCTGATCGAGAACGAATTCGGCGAGATCGGCATCGACGGCGGCTTCATGCGCGAGGCCGGCATTCAGGTCAATGAGCTGAACTCCGGCTGCATCTGCTGCAGCCTGGTCGGCGACTTCCGCGAGGCACTGAAGAAGGTCGTCGAGACCTACCACCCGGACCGCATCCTCATTGAGCCGTCGGGCGTCGGCAAGCTGTCCGACGTGACCCGCGCCGTCGAGGGCGTCGCCGAGGATCTGCCCGTCATCCTGAACAGCTTTGTCACCGTCGCCGACGTGAACAAGGTCAAGATGTATATGAAGAACTTCGGTGAGTTCTATGACGACCAGGTCAGCCATGCGTCCTGCATCATCCTGAGCCGCACCGGCAACGCCAGTGAGGAGAAGGTCGCTGCCGCCGTTGCCCTGCTGGCAGAGAAGAACCCCACCGCCACCATCGTCACCACCGACTGGACCGTCCTGACCGGCGCACAGATCGTCTCCGTCATGGACGGCAAGCGCGACCTCGTCGCCGAGCTGCTGACCGAGGCCCGCGCCGCCAACGTGGCCCATGCCGACGAGGATGAGCACGAGCACCACCATCATCACCATCACGACCACGATGAGGACGACCACGACTGCTGCTGCCATCATCATCACGACGAGGACGACGACGAGCACGAGCATCATCATCACGACCATGATGACGATGAGGACGAGCATGAGCATCATCATCACGACCATGATGACGATGACCACGACCACGACTGCTGCCATCACCACGACGACGAGGACGAGCACGAGCATCACCATGAGCACCACTACGACGAGCACGGCGTCTGCTCCTGCGGGCATCATCACCACCACGACCACGACGCCGACGAGGTGTTCACGAGCTGGGGCAAGGAGACGGCCCACAAATACAGCCGTGAGGATCTGGACAAGGCCCTGCACGCGCTGGACGAGGGCGCTTACGGCATGATCCTGCGCGCCAAGGGCATTGTGGACGGCGGCGACACCTGGTACGAGTTCGACATGGTCCCCGGCGAGCACGAGATCCGCCCCTGCGGCCCCGACGTCACCGGCAAGCTCTGCGTCATCGGCTCCCAGCTGAAGGAGCATGAGATCGCGGAATTGTTCCACGTTTGATGTAAACCGCTGCCCTGTAAGAATGCCTTCCCCCTTGGGGGAAGGTGCCCGAGGCCCCGACCGAGGGCGGATGAGGGGCGAGCCTGCCGCAGCAGCCCACGAATGACAGGCCGCGATTCGCTCTCCCCTCATCAGTCCGCTTCGCGGACAGCTTCTCCCCCGGGGAGAAGCCTTTGACTGCTACTAACCGAAAGGACGTCCCCTATGCCTAAACAAATCCCCGTATATCTCTTCGTCGGCCAGCTGGAGAGCGGCAAGACGAAATTCATTCAGGAAACGATGGAGGACCCCAACTTCGACTCCGGCGACAAGACCCTGCTGCTGGTCTGCGAGGAGGGCGAGATCGAGTACGACCCGTCCAAGTTCGCCTTCGGCGGCGTGCATGTTGCCCAGATCGAGGATAAGAGCGAGTTGACCGCCGAGAACCTGACCGCGCTCGAAAAGAAGTCCGGCTGTGGCCGCGTCATCATCGAGTACAACGGTATGTGGCTCATTCAGGAGCTGTACGACGCCCTGCCCGACAACTGGCTCGTCTACCAGAGCCTGGCCACCGCCGACGGTACGACCATCAAGACCTACGCGGGCGACAGCGCCATGCGCAGCCTGCTGCTGGACAAGCTGCGCGGCAGTGAGCTGCTGGTCGTCAACCGCGCCGAGGCTGTCAACGACGACGAGAGCCGCCAGCTCATCCACAAGCTGGTGCGCCAGGCCAGCCGCCGCTGCGACATCGCCTACGAGTTCAAGGACGGCAGCGTCGCCTATGACGACATCCCCGACCCGCTGCCCTTCGACGTGGACGCGCCGGTCATTGAGATCCCCGAGGAGTTCTTCGGTATATGGTACATGGACTGCATGGACGACCCGAAGAAATATGACGGCAAGACGGTAAAATATCTGGCTCAGGTCTGCCAGACCCCCCAGGCCGGCAAGGGCGCGTTTGTGCCCGGACGCTTTGCCATGACCTGCTGCGTGCAGGACATCCAGTTTGTGGGCATGCCCTGCAAGTACGACGATTACAAGTCGCTGGAGCAGCGCAGCTGGATCAACATTACGGCTAAGGTCAACGTCAAGTACCACCCCATCTACAAGGGCCAGACCCCCGATTCCACCGGCCCTGTCCTGACCGCCATCTCCGTCGAGCCGGGCGAAAAGCCCGCGCAGGACGTGGTGATGTTCAGCTAAAAGTGCCACAAAAAAGCACCTGCCTTTTACACGAAGGCAGGTGCTTTTTGATTTATAGAGCGGTAGGGGCCGGGCACGCCCGGCCCGGCGGTTTGCGGCGGACGGGCGCTTACGGGAAGCCTGCGGGCCGGGCATGCCCGGCCCCTACCGCGAGGGTCGAGACACTCCCGGTTATCTTGTGAACGTCTGCTAACGGAAAACCTCCGGCCCCTACGGCGCAAAAATCAACCGCGCGTCCCCGCGATCTTGGAATCGGTGCTCCACCCCTGCAAATCGGTGGGCGTCAGGCTGCTCATCCAATTTTCGCGCTCGGTCTCCCACTGGTCCCAGGCGGCCTGGCTGCGGATGGCGGTGCCGCTCTCAAAGGCATCGTCCCACGGGTTGGCCGGGTCGGGGTCGGTGGGGTCCCAGCCGCGCTTCTCGGTGTCGGCGGGGTCGGTGTAGATCGTGCCGGGCTTTCCCATCGGGCCGGGGTCGTCGGCGTCGTTGTAGATGATGACCGGCGTGCCCAGCGGGCAGTTGTCGTAGATCCACTTCACGTCCACCACGGCCAGCCGGATGCAGCCCAGACTGGCGCGGGTGCCCAGCAGGTTGAACTCGTCGTACTCCACATCGTCCTTGTGCTGGCTGTAGTAGGGCACGCTGTGGAACAGGTAGCTGTCATAGATGCGGGTCGCGTACTGGCCGTAGCTCGGGCCCATCAGCAGCCGCCAGCTGTAGTCCACCGGGGTCGAAAAATACCCGGTGGGGGTGTCCATGCCGCCGCTGCACACCATCGCCATAAACGGCACAGCGTACTTTTTTGTGGCAGAATCCACGGCGTAGACCGTGACCACGCCGCCTGCGTTGTTGACCGCCAGCAGGTAGGGGTAGCCCTCCTTCGCGTCCAGCGTCAGGCCGTAGGCGGAAAATTGCGTTTTCAGCCCGGCCAGCGTCTCGGCGGCGTTATCGTCCCAGGTCGTCGGGTCCTTGATCTGCGGCGCGTCCTTGGTGGCGTTGCTCGTGGCCGTCGCCATCGCGGGGGCCACTGTCGGCTCGGGCGTCGGTGTGGGGCTTGTCTCCGGCGTGGCGGTGGGGGCCGCCGTGGGCTGCGGCGTCGTGGCGGGCAGCACGTCCTGTGGGGTGTTGGGCATCTGCACGCAGGCACACAGCAGCGCAGCTGTCAGCAGAAGCGGAAAAATGCGGCGTAGAATCGACATAAAATCTCCTTAGTGTTTGGTGAGGCCGTACTCCTCGGCCACGAATTTCTCCAGCGCGGCAAAGCTGCGGCGGACTTTTTCGGTCTCGATGCAGTACGCCATGCGGAAGTAGCCGGGGCAGCCGAAGCTGTCACCGGGGACCAGCGCCAGGTCATATTTCAGCGCCTTTTGGCAGAACGCCTTTGCGTCGTCCTCCAGCGCCTTCGGGAAGATGTAGAACGTGCCGTCCGGCTTGACGACGGTGAAGCCCAGCGCGATCAGCTCGTCGTAGATCAGGTTCATGTTCGTCTCGTAGACGGACAGGTCGCTGGTCACGTCAAGGCAGCGCTCGACGGCCATCTGGATGAGGGACGACGGGCAGTTGTGGCCGGTCCCGCGGGAGATCTGGCCGCACATCGGCACGATGTACGCGGCGTCCTCGCACCGCGGGTTGGCGGCCACATAGCCGATACGCTCGCCCGGCACGCTCAGACTCTTGGAGAAGGAGTAGCAGGTAAGCGTATCATCGTAGAATTTGGCGGGGTAGGGCGTGACCCTGCCGCCGAACGAAATCTCGCGGTACGGCTCGTCGGAAATCAGGAAGATGTGGTGGCCGTATTTGGCGCTTGTCGCGGTCAAAAAGTCGGCCAGCTGCTGCAGGGTCTCCTCGCTGTAGGCGGTGCCGCTGGGGTTGTTGGGGCTGTTGATGAGCACGGCGGCGGTGTTCTCGTCCACGAGCTGCGCGAACGCCGCAAAGTCGATCTGAAAGTCCGCGCACCGCGGCGGCGTCACGCGCAGGGTAAGCCCCGCGCCCTCGATGTACGGCTTGTACTCGGGGAAGAACGGCGCAAACGTTACGATGTTCTGCCCGGGCACGCCGACGCAGCGCACAGCATGGGCCAGCGCACCCGCCGCGCCCGTCGTCATAAAGATATGGTCGGCGGTGTAGTCCATGCCGAACCGGCGGTTCAGGCTTTCGGCCACGGCCTTGCGGGCGGACGGCAGCGTCAGCGTCGGCGTATAGCCATGCAGCCTGACGGGGTCGGTGTGGGCCAGCAGGTCCGCGCAAGCCGCGGTGAACTGCGGCGGGCAGGGGACAGACGGGTTGCCCAGCGAGTAATCGAACACGTTCTCATAGCCGATCTCCGCGCCGCGGGCGGTGCTCCATTCAGAAATCTGACGGATAACCGACTTGGAGCCCAGCATATCTTTATAGTGCTGTGCAATCATAATAACAGCTCCTTTTTGTGAAAAATGTTGTAATTTGACCCGGAAACGGCAGCCTCCCGGGAAGTCGCTTTCTTTTGGCAGCAAAAGAAAGCTTGGCAAAGAAAACTGCCGCTGTTTCGACGCAGCGGACCCGCGACTTAGGGGCTGCACGCCCCTAAGAACCCCAAAGCGGAAGTCGGAAGTCTCGGCGGCTAAACGGACGCAGTATTACTGTCCGTTCTTAACGCCGCCGAGCCTTCCTCCACCTTAAACTCGGGAGTTGCGGGGTTGCGAGCGTGGGGCCACAGTTGAGCGCAGCGAAACTGGGGAGCGAGCAATGTTTGCCCCTGCGGGGCAAACAACCGCACGAGCGGGTTTGCGCAGCAAACTGGCGGCGCTCGTTGTGCGCCGCCAAGCGCCCCCGAACCCCCGCAAAGGTGAACGCCTGCTGTTTCCGCGATGACCTCCACTTTACATCACTGCCCTGTAGGGGCCGGGCATGCCCGGCCCGCAGCCTTGCCATTACCGCCCATTTATCTTTTGCTTCGTAGGGAGGGGTCTTGACCCCTCCGCGGAGCGTCGAGGACGCCGCCCCCCTACAAACGCAAGCTGCAAGCCTTTCGCCAGTCGTAGGGGAGAGATTCATCCCTCCCGCGCCACATCCCATTGCTGCCCGCCATCCCAAAGAAAGGAGGCCCCCATGCCCACCATCAACGATTCCGTCCAGTTCCTCAAGGGCGTTGGCCCGGCCTTCGCCAAAAAATTTGAGAAGCTCGGCATCCTCACGATCCGCGACCTGCTTTTGTGCTATCCGCGCAAATACATCGACTACACGCAGCCCTACACCGTCGTGTCCGCGCCGTATGACGTGGAATGCTGCGTCCGCGCAACCGTGCTGCAAAAGGAGCCCGCCCGGCGCGTCAAGGGCGGGCGGGTCATGAACCGGGTGCTGGCGGCGGACGATTCCGGCATTCTGGCACTGTCGTGGTTCAATGCGCCCTACGCGGCGGACAAACTGGAAGTGGGGGAGACCTACTACTTTGAGGGGCGCATCGGCGGGGCGCTGACCCGGCGCGAGCTGCTGCACCCGCTGGTGCGCACCGAGGCCCAGGTCGCTGACTGCCCGTTTGTGGCGGTCTATCCCGGCACCGACGGTCTGCCCGCCAGCCGCCACGCCAGCTGTGCCCATGCAGCGCTGGCGTTCGCGGACCAGCTTGTGGACCCGTTGCCGCCCGAGCTGCTGACCCGCTACCGGATGCCCGCCAAGGCGCAGGCCGTGCGGGGCATCCACGCGCCCAAAAACGCGGACGACCTTGCCGCGGCGCGGCGGCGGCTGATTTTTGAGGAGCTGTACCTGCTCCAAATCGGCATCTTCCTGCTGCGCAGCCACGGGCGGCGCAAAACCAGCGCCCCCATGCACCCGCTGGACCTCGGCCCGTTCTGGCGCAGCCTGCCGTACCCGCCCACCGGTGCGCAAAAGCGCTCCACCGAGGAAATTCTGGCCGATCTCTGCGGCGACGTGCCGATGAACCGGCTTTTGCAGGGCGACGTCGGCAGCGGCAAAACGCTGGTGGCCGCCGCGGCCATATGGTTTGCCGCGCAGAACGGCTGGCAGAGCGCCATGCTGGCCCCCACGGAAATTTTAGCCCGCCAGCACGCCGCCACGCTGGCGGACCGGCTCGAGCCGTTCGGCGTCAACGTCACGCTGCTGGTCGGCGGCATGAAAGCGAAGGAGAAGCGCATCGCGCTGGAGGCTATCGCCGATGGGCGGGCAAATTTAGTCGTAGGTACGCATGCCGTGCTGACCGACACCGTGGAATTTAAAAATCTCGGCCTCGCCATCGTGGACGAGCAGCACCGCTTCGGCGTGCGGCAGCGCGGCCTGTTGGCGGGCAAGGCACAAAGCCCGCACCTGCTGGTCATGAGCGCCACGCCCATCCCGCGCACGCTGGGGCTGCTCATGTACGGCGACCTGGATATTTCGGTGCTGGACGAGCTGCCGCCGGGCCGCAAGCCCATCAAAACGTGGTTCATCACCGGCAAAAAGCGCCGCGACATGTACGGCTTTCTGGACAAGCAGATCGCAGCGGGGCATCAAGTCTACATCGTCTGCCCGGCCATTGAGGAAAACGAAGCCATGGGCGATCTGCAGGCCGTCACGACCTACTACACCGAGACCGCCTGCGCACTGCTGCCCAACCGGCGCATCGGCCTGCTGCACGGCAAGCTGAAGCCAAAGGAAAAGGACGATGTCATGCAGAGATTCAAGGCCGGTGAGCTGGACGTGCTTGTCTCGACGACAGTCATCGAGGTCGGTGTTGACGTGCCGAACGCGACGGTCATGGTCATTGAGAACGCCGAGCGGTTCGGCCTGTCGGCACTGCACCAGCTGCGCGGGCGCGTGGGGCGCGGCGCGGCGGATTCCTGCTGCATTCTGATTTCCGACAACGGCAACGACGCGGTGCGCGAGCGGCTGCAATTTCTGTGCCGCACGTCGGACGGCTTCGCCGTGGCGAAGTATGATCTGGAGACCCGCGGCCCGGGTGATTTCTTTGGCTCGGCGCAGCACGGTCTGCCGACGCTGCGGGTGGCGGATTTAGTGCAGGACACCCGCACGCTGCGCGTCGCGCAGGACGAAGCCAAGGCCCTGCTGGCCAAGGATCCGAACCTGATCGACCCCGCGCACCGTGCGCTGTCCGATGAGGTGGAGCGGCTGTTTGAGACGGCAGGGGCGATGAATTAGTAACCTTCTTTGGCTTTCCCTTCGGGGGAAGCTGCCGCCCGCAGGCGGCTGATGAGGGCAGAGTTTCCCACAGGCAATCCGCAAGCGGGATTTCCCGGCAAGTTTCCCCTCATCCGAGCGCGGGCGGGGCCGCGCCCACCTTCCCCCAAGGGGGAAGGCACTCTGCCCTGTGGGGCGGCCTGCCCTCACCCCGCCGCAGCTGTGCTATTGTATCCCGTTGCTCTTCCTCGATAAATTCCTTTCTATCCCTTTTATTTTCCCTTCAAATTTGGTATACTGATAGGTAACTTTATAAAGGAAATCTTGCCTATGAAAAAATTCTGCGCGATTTTATTTTCCTTCGTGCTCGTTTTGATGCTGGCGCTGCCCGTCGCGGCAGAGGACGCGGCAGGGGAGAGTGACTCCCTCTTTGACACCGCGCCCGCGCTGACAGCTTCCGCCGGGTATGTCGTCAACCTCGACACCAACATCGTCGTGTACGAGAAAAACAGCGAGACCCAGCTCTCCGCCGCCAGCCTGACCAAAATGATGACGACACTGCTCCTGCTGGAAAATTACCAGGATCAGCTCGACTCCATCAGCCTGACCGCGCCAAGCTACATCTACGATTTAATTTGGGAGCAAAGCACGAACGCCTCCACCGCCGACATCCGCCGGGGCGAGACCCAGAGCCTGCGCAACCTGCTCTACGCCATGCTGCTGCCCAGCGGCAACGAGGCCGCCTACATCGTGGCCGACTACATGGGCGGAGGCAGCATCGACAACTTCGTCGCCATGATGAACGACGAGGCGAAGGCCGTGGGCTGCACGGGCACAACGTTTGTCGATCCCTGCGGGCTGAACCCCAACAACATCACGACGGCGCGGGACGCCTACCTCATCCTGCGCGCCCTGACGGCCTACGATGTATTCGCCACAGTCATCGCCACCCCCAGCTACGACATGGGCACAAATGACCGCTACACGACGCCCGGCACCTATATCATCCAGAATACCGACAAGCTCGTGACCAACAGCAGCTACCACCGCGACTACACCAGGGGCGGCAAGACCGGCAGCCTGGGCGAGTGGCAGAACTTTGCGGGCTGGCACAGCCAGAACGGCGAGAGCTACATCAGCGTACTGCTGAACGTGCCCTACGACGCCGACCCCGAGGGCATGCGCCCCGCGCTGGCGGAGACCGGCACGATCATGGACTGGGTGTTCGACACCTACACCATCGCCCCGGCGCTGGACACGACCCAGCCCATCACCGAGGTCCGGGTCGCCTACTCGACCCAGACGGACACCGTCATGCTTTATCCGGCTGACAATATGATGACGCTGCTGCCCGCCGCGGGCGGCGCTGCGCTGACCGAGCCGGTGTTCAATGTGCCGGACGAGCTGGCCGCGCCCATCAGGCAGGGCGACGTCGTCGGCACCGTCACGCTGACGATCCAGGGCGAGGTCATCGGCACCGCCGATTTAATTGCGGGCAGCGATGTCTCGCGCAATCAGGTTTTGTACACGCTTTCGCGCGTAAGCCTTTTTTTTTCAAGCACATATTTCAAAGTCGTCATTGCGCTGACGATCTTCGTCGTTGGCTGCTATGGAATATATATTGCCGGCCGCGTCCTGCTCGCCTCACGCAAGACACGCTGAGCCGCATATACAGGAGGGTTTACCCATGCTGGATGTAAAACGCAATCTGACCACCATGACCGATTTCTATGAGCTGACGATGTCGGCGGGCTATCTGGACGAGGGATATGTGGATAAGATCGCCGTCTTTGATATGTTCTTCCGCCGCGTGCCGGACGGCGGCGGCTACGCCGTTATGGCCGGTCTGCAGCAGTTCATCGACGCCGTGGATCACCTGGAATTTACCGACGAGGACATCGACTATCTGCGCTCCACCAAGGCGTTTGACGAGAAGTTCCTCACCTATCTTGCCAACTTCAAGCTGCACTGCAACATCTGGGCCATTGAGGAGGGCATGCCCATCTTCCCGCAGGAGCCCATCGTCACCGTCGAGGGCCCGGCCATTGAGTGCCAGCTGCTCGAGACGCTGCTGCTCGTCACCTTCAACCACCAGTGCCTGATCGCCACCAAGGCGAACCGCATCGTGCGCTCCGCCGCGGGCCGCCCGGTCATGGAGTTCGGTGCCCGCCGCGCGCAAGGGTATGACGCCGCCTACTTCGGCGCACGCGCGTCCTACATCGGCGGCTGCGGCTCCACCTCCTGCGTCATGGCCGCGCGTGACTTCGGCATCCCGGCCTCCGGCACGATGGCCCACAGCTGGGTGCAGATGTTCCCGACGGAGTACGACGCCTTCAAGAAATACGCCGAGATGTACCCCGACGCCTGCGTGCTGCTGGTGGACACCTACAACGTGCTGCGCCACGGCGTACCCGATGCCATCAAGGTGTTTGACGAGGTCCTGAAGCCGATGGGCAAGCGCCCGAAGGGCATCCGCATCGACTCCGGCGATATTGCCTACCTGTCCAAGAAAGCCCGCAAGATGCTGGACGAGGCCGGCTACCCCGACTGCACGATCTGCGCGTCCAACTCTCTGGATGAGTACATCGTCCGCGACCTGATCCTGCAGGGTGCCCGCGTGGACAGCTTCGGCATCGGCGAGAACATGATCACGGCCAAGAGCGACCCTGTGTTCGGCGGCGTCTACAAGCTGGCCGCCGTCAGGGAGGACGACGGCAGCTACACCCCGAAGATGAAGCTGTCCGAATCCGCCGAGAAGATGACGATCCCCTGCCTGAAAAAGGTCTGGCGTATCTACGACCAGGACGGCAAGGCGATGGCCGACCTTATCACGATGGCCGACGAGGTCGTCGAGACCCAGCACGGCATCACGCTGTTTGACCCGATAGAGACCTGGAAGGAATGCACCTACGTCAACTGCACGGCCCGCTGCCTGTCCACCCCGATTTACGAGAACGGCAAGCGCGTTTACA
>OIWP01001782.1_pt1 | contig 24799 bp, 27 predicted proteins | sample 1587661 | NCBI WGS metagenome assembly OIWP01 (sample SAMEA3888899, study PRJEB22519) | human gut metagenome | biome: human gut; feature: human-associated habitat; material: faeces | place: Denmark | collected 2010 | reverse complement strand
TTAAATCTTTTCTACCCCTCAGAATTAAAATGTCCTTGACTTGGGGTACACTTCACATTGTCCCAGATGCTTCGCCAGGGGAACAGCTGATCCTGCTGGGGCATGAAGCCCACCCGGGGCGACGGGCCCCGGACGGCCTCGCCGTCCACGGCGATCTCTCCGCCGGTCAGGGGCTCCAGCCCCGCCAGGGCGGACAGCAGCGTGGATTTGCCGCAGCCGGAGGGGCCCACGATGCTGCAAAACTCCCCCTCCTCCACGTCCAGGGACACGTCCCGCAGGGCCTCCACCTCCCCGTCCGGTGCCTGGTACACAAAGGCGGCGTGCAGGAGATGTATCATCATTTCCGTGTGTTCCTCCTCTGATACGATAGGAGAGCGAACGATTCCCTCTCCGCCATCATCCTATGCGCCCCGGTATCCGGAGGTGAGAACGCCCCCGCTTTCCGAAGGGCCTCTCCCCTGCGCGAAAACGCGAAAAAAAGGGGCCGACTTGGTCGGCCCCCTTTGAAAAATGTGCAAAATGCACAATATATCATTCAATAGAGATAATATAGTAATATACAGGCTGTCCGCCGGGCAGCAGGGACACCTCAGCCTCCGGGCAGGCGTCTATAAATCGCTGCTCCGCGTGCTGGGCGTCGGCCTCACTGATGCCGTCGCCATAGAACACGGTGATAAACTCCGCGCCCTTTTCGGCGGCCAGGGCCGCCAGCTTATCCAGCAGCCCGTCCAGCTCCCGCTCCGTGCCGAACAGCTTCCCGTCTGTCAGAGCCAGATAGTCGCCGGCATTGATGGCGAAGCCGTCGAAGTCGGAGTTCCGGGCGGCATAGGTGACCTGGGCGGTGGTGACATTGGCGGCAGCCTCCGTCATAGCCGCCAGGATGGCCTGAGGGTCCGGCTCCTCCGGGTCCACCGCCATCATGGCGGAGATCCCCTGGGGCACGGTGGCGGTGGGCACCACGATGACCTGCTTTTCCGTCAGACCCACGCACTGCTGGGCAGCCATGACAATGTTCTTGTTGTTGGGCAGCACAAACACCACCTCGCTGGGGGTATGGTTTACCTCCTGCAAAATAGCCTGGGTGGAGGGATTCATGGTCTGCCCGCCGGATACGATGCGGTCCACGCCCAGATCCCGGAAGGTGGCGGCCAGTCCGTCGCCGGCGCACACGGCCAGAAAGCCGTACCGCTTCTCCGGAGCGGCCACGGCATTTTCCGCCGACTCCAGCTCCTCCTCAATGGCGTCCAGGTCGTCGGTGCTCTGGGCCTTCTTGCCGGCTGCCAGCTCCTCCGCCTGGGTGCGCATGTTTTCGATCTTGGCCAGCTCCAGGGTGCCGTACTTGGCAGCCTCCGTCAGAGCCTCGCCCGGGGTGTCGGTGTGGACATGGACCTTGAAGGCCTCGTCGTCCTCGCCGATGACCAGGCTGTCGCCGATGCTGTCCAGATAGGCCCGATAGGGGCCGATGTCCACGCCGTCGCGCTTGCGGACGATAAACACGGTGTCGTATGTGAAGGTGATGTCCTCCAGGCTCAGGGCGCCGAAATCCGCCTTGTCCTGATCCTTTTCGCCGTCCTCCTCCACCTGGGTCAGAGCCTCGCCCCGCAGAGCCCGCAGCATGCCGTCCAGAATGATGAGGTAGCCCTTGCCTCCCGCGTCCACCACACCGGCCTTTTTCAGCACCGGGTTCATGTCGATGGTCTGGGCCAGCGTCTCATACCCGGCGGCAATGGCCTGCTCCAGCACATATTCGGCGCTGGGGTTTTCCTGAGCGGCCTCCACCGCCCGGGCGGCGGCCAGACGGGACACCGTCAGCACCGTACCCTCGGCGGGCTTCATCACTGCGCCATAGGCGGTGGTGACGCCCTCGGCCATGGCGGCGGCCAGCTGCACGCCGTCCATGTCGGTCAGGCCCTTCACGGACTTGGACAGGCCCCGGAACAACAGGGAGAGGATCACGCCGGAGTTTCCCCGGGCGCCCCGCAGCAGGGCGCCTGCGGTGATTTTGGCGGCCTCGCCCACTGTGGCGGGCTCGGATTTTTTCAGCTCGTTGACGGCGGTCTGGATGGTCAGGCTCATGTTGGTGCCGGTATCGCCGTCGGGTACCGGAAACACGTTCAGATCGTTGATGGCCTGCTTCTGCTGGGTGACACAGGCAGCGCCGAAGGTAATCATCTGTTTGAAGGCGCTGCCGCTGATTCTATCTGTCATCTTTTCGTTTCTCCTTTGACCGGCAGCTTACACGGTAACGGAGTCCACGCACACATTGACCTCGCGGACCTCCACGCCGGTATTTTTGGTGACCACATACTTGACCTCGCTCATAATGGAGCGGCAGACCGTGGCAATATTGACTCCGTTTTCCACAACGATGTGCAGCTCGATGGAAACGGTGCCGTCCTCGTTATAGGTGACCTTCACGCCCTTGCTCATGGCTTCCCGCCGCAGCAGGTGCACCAGGCCGTCGGTCATACTGCGGTAGGCCATGCCCTTGACGCCGAAGCAGTTGGTGGCTGCCGCGCCGGTGATGGTGGTGAATACCGCGCTGCTGATGGTAATCTCGCCCTGATCGGTTCGGACCTTAATCATAGCTAACTTCCTTTCTATAGGCTGCCGCGGGAAAAGCGGCATAAGGACATAATATAGTTGATTATATACCATTTGACCGCCAATAACAAGAAGAATATTTTAAACAAATCCGCTGATTTCCGTAACATATTTTTAACATTTCACTGCATATAGCCCAGTCCGCCCTGAAAATACGCCGTCCCTGCTATTTCCCGACAGGTTTTCTCCCTGTCCCCGGCTACAATGGGGGAAAAGGAGGGCTTGTCCATGAAATTTCTGCCTCTGCCCCGGGAGAAACGGCGGCTGCTTGACCCCCTGGGCCGGACGGCCCTGACGTGCCTGCTGACAGCAGGCAGCTTCGGCGGCCTGTGCGCCCCGCTGCCCCTGGCTCTGACGGCGGCGGCAGGCCCGGGCCTGCCGGGGCTTTGCTGCGTGCTGGGCTGCGGTGCGGGGGCCTTTTTGTTTCTGCCGTTTCAGGCAGGCCTGCGCCAGCTGGCGGCGGCCATTCTCATCTTTTCCGGCAGCATCGCCTTTTATGATACCAGGCTGTTTGCCCGCCGGGCCTTCCGGCCCGGTCTGGCGGCGGCGCTGCTGCTGCTGGTGCAGTCGGCGTATCTCATCGCCCGGTCGGCCCAGCTGTGGGGCCTGTGCGGATTCTGCATGGCTGCGGCCGCCGCCGGAACGGATCTGCTGCTGCGCCGCCGGGACCGTCTGCCCCTGCTGCTGGCGGTGGGCGTGTGTCTGGCGGCAGGCCGGGTAAGCCTGAGCGGCGTGTCGCCGGGCATGTGTCTGGCGGCCGCTCTGCTCATCCGCAGCGTCCGGGAGCTGGAGCCGGTCCGGGCAGCCGCCTGGGGTGCGGCAGTGGGGCTGTGTATGGGCCTTCTGGGGGATGCGCCGGACCCTGCGCCTATGGCGGTGCTGTCCCTGTCCTGCGCCGCCCTGTCCCGGGTCCGTCCCGCCCCTGTCCCGGTGCGCATCGGGACATTCTGCGCCGTGGGCGCGGGCTGCGTTCTGCTTCTGGGAATGGAGGAGCCGCTGTATCGCGTGATTGAGCTGGCCTCGGGCGGAATATTGTCCCTTCTGCCCTTGCCCCGGCTGACTCCGGCGGCGGAAAAAAAGGAGCCCCAGCCGGAAAAGCGGCCCCTGCAGGACCGCTTCGCCAAGCCTGCCGCCGCCCTGCGGGACCTGTACGACAGCTTTTTCCGGGGCACCGCCCCGGAAAAGCCGGAAAATCCCTCTGTGTTGTTTGACCGGGCGGCGGAGCAGGTGTGCCGCCGGTGTATTCTGCGGGATACCTGCTGGCGGCAGAATTACGGCGCCACCTACAACGCCTTCAATGACGCCTGTCCCCAGCTGCTGCGGCGGGGTCAGGCGCTGCCCGGGGATTTTCCCCTGTATTTCACCTCCCGCTGCGTCCATCTGACGGAATTTGTGGAGGCGGTGAATCTGGAGCTGCGGTCCTATCTGCTGCGGCAGCAGTATCACCGGCGGCTGTCAGAGGTCCGGGACCAGGCCCGGGAGCAGTATGCCCAGCTGGGGGACCTGCTGGCCAGTGCCGGTCCCGCCGTCCCCGCCAGCGCCCAGGCCATGGGCTATCGGGTGGCGTCGTCTCTGCGGCCCCGGGAGGGGCAGAATGTCTGCGGCGACCAGCTGGATTCCTTCGAGGTAGGCGGCGCCGTGTATCTGCTGCTGTCCGACGGCATGGGCAGCGGCGAGGCCGCCCACCGGGAGGCCGCCATGACCGTCCGGCTGCTGCGGCAGTTTCTGGAGGCGGGCATTGAGCCGGGTCCGGCGCTGAAAACCTTAAACACCGCCCTGTCCCTGCGGGGAGAGAGCGGCGGAGGCTTCACCACCATCGACTTGCTGGCCCTGCAGCGGTCCAGCGGCCAGGCGGCCCTGTATAAATACGGAGCTGCCCCGTCCTACTGCAAGCGGGGCGGCAGCGTCAGCCGCTATGCCGGGCAGTCCCTGCCCGCCGGGCTCCAGGCCGTCCGGGACGCGCCGGAGTGCACCCGGCTCCAGCTGACTGCCGGGAGCTTTTTCGTCATGGTGTCCGACGGCATTGCCGACGCGGGAAACGACGAATGGCTGCAAAATCTGCTGGCAGGCTGGAGCGGCCGGGACGTCAACGCTCTGGTGTCGCTGATCCTGGCGGAGTCCCGGGGGCGCAAGGGCCTGGAGGACGACTGCGCCGTGCTGGCGCTGCACCTGTCCTCCGGCGAAAAAAAGCCGGTTTAGCGGGTATATTCCCCCTATGGGCGGGCATACTGAACCTGTCAGACGAAATCGCAACAGAGGAGGGCATAACTCTTGGTAAAAGGACTTTCCCGCCGGGTCATTGTGGTGGATTCCCCGGACCCGCATATATTCGAGCAGGCAATTTTCATCGTGCGCAACGACGCGGCAGTGGGCAGCGGCGGGGTCACCTCCCAGCAGGTGGTGGACCAGGCCATCCGCATTGCCAAGGACTATGCCCGGTCCCACGGCGCGCCGCCCCGGCGGCGGCTGCGCATGTCCCCGTGGCTGGCGGCCCTTCTGGGCGGCGCGGTCATCGGCGCGGTATGGCTTCTGGCCATGCTGCTGTAATATTGCTATTTTCTTACCATTTTTCTCCTCACTTGGGGGCGGACGGGGTTTTCCGGTCCGCCCTCCCTTTTTGTCCTGGCGCTGTCTCCTATGAATGGGACGCCGGCAAACCCGCACTGCCTTCGGCGGATAGGAAAGCTCCCTGCGGGAAGTGCCGTATTTCGTTCATTTCAATTATTATGTATGAAGCCGGAAATCCTTTATCAAAATTTTCACAATTTCCTGTTGCGAATTTTTTCTGTGTATGATAAAATATTAGATGAATCATTTAACGAAACTGGTTCGATAGAAAATCTTCAACAGAGCAAAGAGGAGGAAAGGAATGAACCCCCAAACCGAACGGGCTGCCGCTATTGTGGAGCAATACGGCTGCAAAACGGAAAATCTCATTGCCATTTTGCAGGATATCCAGGCGGCATACAACTATCTCAGCGAGGCCAACCTGACGTTGGTGGCCCAGCGCCTGGGCATCAGCGTGTCCAAGGTGTACAGCGTGGCCACCTTCTATGAAAACTTCTCCCTGGAGGCCAAGGGCAAGCACATCATCAAGGTCTGCGCCGGTACGGCCTGTCACGTCCGGAAGTCCGGCCCCATTTACGACGCCATATACGAGTACCTGGGCCTGTCCGGCAAGCGTAAGACCAGCGACGACGGCATGTTCACCCTGGAAACGGTGGCATGCCTGGGCGCGTGCGGCCTGGCCCCGGTGATGACCGTGGACGGCGAGGTCCACGCCAAAATGACCCCCACCAGCGCCCTGGAGCTGCTGGAGCGTATCCGGAAGGAGGAGGCCGCCCAATGAAACTGACCCGCGACGCGTTCTGCGATCTGCGCCATAAGGCCCAGCAGGCCCTGCGCCGCAGCAAGGAGACCCCCTCCGTGCTGATCTGCGCCGGCACCGGCTGCATTGCCGGCGGCGCGCTGAAAATCTATGAAAACCTGAAAAACGAGTGTGAAAGCCGGGGCCTGCCGGTGTATATCGGCCTGAAGCACGACAGCGACGAGGAAAAGAGCCTGCACATCAAGATGAGCGGGTGCCACGGCTTCTGCGAAATGGGCCCCCTGGTCCACATTGAGCCCATGGGCATCATGTACATCCATGTGAAGCCCGAGGACTGCCACGAGATCCTGGAAAAGACCGTTCTGGGCGGGGAGATCATCGACCGGCTGGTGTACCGGCTGAACGGGGTGGCCTATCCCCGGCAGGAGGACATCCCCTTCTACAAAAAGCAGCACCGGGTGGTGCTGGAGAACTGCGGCACCAGCGACGCCCAGGACATTGAGGAGTACATCGCCAAGGGCGGCTACTCCGGCTTTGAGCGGGCCCTGTTCGAGATGACGGATGAGCAGATCTGCCGGGATATCATCGACTCGGGCCTGCGGGGCCGGGGCGGCGGCGGCTTCCCCGCCGGGCAGAAGTGGGACGGCGCCCGCCGGCAGCAGGCGGACAAGAAGTACATCGTCTGCAACGGCGACGAGGGCGACCCCGGCGCGTTCATGGACCGTTCCATTATGGAGGGCAATCCCCACTCCGTGCTGGAGGGCATGATGATCGCGGGCCTGGCCGCCGGCAGCGACGAGGGCTATATCTACGTCCGGGCCGAGTATCCCCTGGCCGTGTCCCGGCTGAAAGCCGCCATTGCCAAGGCCCAGGAGCTGGGCCTGCTGGGGGATGACATCCTGGGCAGCGGCTTCAATTTCCACCTCCATGTGAACCGCGGCGCAGGCGCCTTCGTCTGCGGCGAGGGCAGCGCCCTGACCTCCTCCATCGAGGGCAAGCGCGGCATGCCCCGGGTAAAGCCCCCCCGCACCATTGAGCACGGCCTGTGGGGCAAGCCCACGGTGCTCAACAACGTGGAGACCTTTGCCAACGTCCCCCTGATCATCCGCAACGGCGTGGACTGGTACCGGCACATCGGCACGGAAAAGAGCCCCGGCACCAAGGCCTTCGCCCTGACCGGCAATGTGGTGAACACCGGCCTCATCGAGGTCCCCATGGGCACCACCGTCCGAGAGGTCATCTTCGACATCGGCGGCGGCATCCCCGAGGGCAAGAAGTTCAAGGCCGTGCAGATCGGCGGCCCCTCCGGCGGCTGCTGCTGCGCCAGCAGTGAGCACCTGGACCTGCCCCTGGACTTCGACTCTCTGAAGAAGATCGGGGCCATGATCGGCTCCGGCGGCCTGGTGGTCATGGACGAGGATACCTGCATGGTGGAGACTGCCCGCTTCTTCATGAGCTTCACCCAGAACGAAAGCTGCGGCAAGTGCGTTCCCTGCCGGGAGGGCACCAAGCGCATGCTGGAGATCCTGGACCGCATCGTCAGCAACGAGGGTACCATGGAGGACCTGGAGCTGCTGGAGAATCTGTCCAACACCATTACCGAGACGGCTCTGTGCGGCCTGGGCCAGAGCGCCTGCAAGCCGGTGCAGAGCACCCTGCGCTACTTCCGGGACGAGTATCTGGCCCATGTGGTGGATCACCACTGTCCCATCTGCAACGGGCGCAAGCGCCATCTGGAGATCATTCCCGAGCTGTGCAAGGGCTGCGGCAAGTGCGCCAAGAACTGTCCCATGGACGCCATCTCCGGCCAGATCCGCATGCCCCACGTCATCGACACCACCAAGTGTATCCACTGCGGCGCTTGCTGGGGAGCCTGCCCCTTCGGCGCTATCGACGCCATTGAGGAGGAGGTATGACCATGGCCAAGGGAATCATGATCGTAGACGGCCAGCGGGTGCCGTTCGACGGGGAGAAGAACGTCCTCTCCGTTATCCGCAAGGCGGGCATCGACATGCCCACCTTCTGCTACTATTCCGAGCTGTCGGTCCACGGCGCGTGCCGCATGTGCATCGTGGAAAATGTTAAAACCGGTAAAATCGACGCATCCTGCTCCATGGAGCCCCGGGACGGGCTGGAGATCCGCACCAACACCGCCCGGCTGCTGCGGCACCGGCGGATGATCCTGGAGCTGATGCTGGCCTCCCACGACTGCAGCTGCACCACCTGCGCCAAAAGCGGCAACTGCCGCCTGCAGGCCCTGGCCCAGCGCTTCGGCGTCAGCCGGGTCCGGTTCCCGGACACCCGGGAGCGCTATGAGCAGGACAACACCAGTCCGGCCATTTTCCGGGACCCCAACAAATGCATTCTCTGCGGCGACTGCGTCCGGGTCTGCGAGGAGCTCCAGGGCCAGGGCATCCTGAACTATGCCCACCGGGGCAGCGAGCTGCAGGTCATGCCCGCCTTTGACCGGAAGCTGGCGGACACCAAGTGCGTGGGCTGCGGCCAGTGTGCTGCCGTGTGCACCACCGGCGCCATCACCGTGAAAAACCAGATCGGCCAGGCCTGGCAGGCCCTCCACGACCCGAAAAACCGGGTGGTGGTCCAGATCGCCCCCGCCGTGCGGGTGGCCCTGGGCGAGGAGTTCGGCCTGCCCGCCGGAGAAAACGTCATGGATCGGCTGGTAAAGGCCCTGAAGCTCATGGGCGTGGAGGAGGTGTACGACACCGACTTTGCCGCGGATATGACCACCATCAGCGAGTCCCAGGAGTTCCTGGAGCGGCTGAAGGCCGGCGGTCCCTTCCCCATGTTCACCAGCTGCTGCCCCGCCTGGGTGAAGTATCTGGAGCTCAACGACCCCAAGTATCTGCGGAATATCTCCTCCTGCAAGTCCCCTATGGAGATGTTCGCCGCCGTGCTGCGGGATAAGTATCAGGCAAAGGACGCCGCCGACGGACGGCGGACGTATCACATGGCCATCATGCCCTGCACCGCCAAGAAGATGGAGGCCGCCCGGGCGGAATTTACCCGGGACGGGCAGCCCGACGTGGATCTGGTCATCACCACCCGGGAGCTGGTGGACATGATCCGGGAGGCCGGTATCCAGCTGACGGAGCTGGAGCCTGAGGCCCCGGACCTGCCCTTCGGCCTGGGCTCCGGCGCGGCGGTGATCTACGGCGTCACCGGCGGCGTGGCAGAGGCCGTGGTGCGGTACTGTCTGCCGGACAAGAGCAACAACGCCCTTCAGGCCATCCGGGTCACGGACCTGCGGGGTGACGGGGCCATCCGTGAGGTAAACCTGACCGTGGAGGGCCAGGAGCTGCACATCGCCATCGTCAACGGCCTGTCCCACGCCAAGGAGCTGATCGCCGACGTGGAGGCCGGAAAGCGGGTTTATCACCTGGTAGAGGTCATGACCTGCCAGGGCGGCTGCGTCGGCGGCGCGGGCCAGCCCTATGGCCTGACGGCGGCGAAGAAGCGCCGCGGCGCGGGTCTGTACGAGGCGGACGCCACCGCCATGTTCAAGGGGGCGGAGAAGAACCCCATTGTCACCCGCCTGCTGGACGAGTACGGCCATGAGCGCTGCCATGAGCTGCTCCACGTCCGCTACGGAGAATAACAAGCCATCACCAAAGCAGCCCCTCCGGCCAATCCGGAGGGGCTGAGCTTGTCAAAAATCCTTTTTGGCAGGCGTTTCCCTGGACTTTCCCTGCAAAGCCTGGTATAGTAAGGGAAAAAATCGAAGGGAGTCATGCACATGCACATCACCGTTTATCTTGGCGCCAGCCGGGGCAACGACCCGGAGCTGGAGCGCGCCGTCCGTGAGCTGGGCCGGTGGATCGGGACCAGCGGCAACGCCCTGGTCTACGGCGGGTCCAAAACCGGTCTTATGGGCCGCCTGGCCCGGAGCGTTCTGGAAGCCGGCGGCCAGGTCACCGGTGTGGAGCCGCAGTTTTTCATGGACGCAGGCTATCAGTACGACGGTCTGACCCGGCTCATCGTCACGGAGGACATGGCCCGGCGCAAGGCGAAAATGATCGAGCTGGGCGACGCCTTCATTGCCTTCCCCGGCGGCACCGGCACCCTGGAGGAGATTGCCGAGGTCATGTCCCAGGTGTCCCTGAAGCAGCTGAAGGCTCCCTGCATCCTGTACAACCTCAATGGGTATTATGACCATCTGAAGGCCCTGCTGGAGCACATGATCGAAAAGGGCCTGTCCTCCCCGGACCGGCAGCAGGGCATCCATTTTGCCGCAGGTCTGGCGGAGATCCAGGAAATTCTGCGGCAGGCATAACGGTATAAAAGCGGACGGGGCAGAGCCTCGTCCGCTTCCTTTTTTCTTCCTTCCGGCCATTTTCCTGGTGACAATTGCGCTCCGATGCCGTATAATGCTTCCCATAGGGTCCCCATCCGGGGACAGGATAGGGAACAGAAGGGAGACAATACATGACAGATATCCAGATCGCCCAGCAGGCCGTGCCCCTGCCCATCGGCGACATTGCCGCCTCCTGCGGCATCGACCCCCAGTATGTGGAGCAGTATGGCCGCAGCAAGGCCAAGATCGACTACCGCCTGCTGCGGGAGCAGGCCCACCGGCCCGACGGCAAGCTCATCTTAGTCACCGCCATCACCCCCACCCCCGCCGGCGAGGGCAAGACCACCACCACCGTGGGCCTGACGGACGGCCTGCGCAAAATCGGCAAAAACGCCGTAGCCGCCCTGCGGGAGCCGTCTCTGGGGCCGGTGTTCGGCGTCAAGGGCGGAGCCGCCGGCGGCGGCTATGCCCAGGTCATCCCCATGGAGGACATCAATCTTCACTTCACCGGCGATTTCCACGCCATCGGCGCGGCCAACAACCTGCTGGCCGCTCTGCTGGACAACCACATCCAGCAGGGCAACGCCCTGGGCATCGACGTCAAGCAGATCGTCTGGAAGCGCTGCGTGGACATGAACGACCGCCAGCTGCGCCACGTCATCGACGGCCTGGGCGGCAAAATGCAGGGTGTCCCCCGGGAGGACGGCTTCGACATCACCGTGGCCAGCGAGGTCATGGCCGTTCTGTGTCTGGCCAGTGACATCACCGACCTGAAGGCCCGGCTGGGCCGCATGATCGTGGCCTATACCTTCGACGGCCGTCCCGTCACCGCCCACGATCTCAAAGCCGAGGGAGCCATGGCCGCCCTGCTGAAGGACGCCCTGAAGCCCAACCTGGTCCAGACTCTGGAGCACTCCCCCGCCTTTATCCACGGCGGCCCCTTTGCCAACATCGCCCACGGCTGCAACAGCGTCACCGCCACCCGCATGGCCCTGAAGCTGGGGGACTACGCCGTCACCGAGGCGGGCTTTGCCGCAGACCTGGGGGCGGAGAAGTTCTTTGATATCAAGTGCCGCCTGTCCGGTCTGCGCCCCTCCGCCGTGGTCATCGTGGCCACGGTCCGGGCCCTGAAATACCACGGCGGTGTCCCCAAGGCGGAGCTGGGCCGGGAGGACCTGTCCGCCCTGGAAAAGGGCTTGCCCAACCTGCTGCACCATGTGAATACCATCCGCAATACCTTCCATCTGCCCTGCGTGGTGGCCATCAACGCCTTTCCCACGGATACGGCGGCGGAGCTGCGCCTGGTGGAGGACAAATGCCGCGCCCTGGGAGTCAATGCCGTGCTGTCTGAGGTGTGGGCCAAGGGCGGCGAGGGCGGACGTGCCCTGGCCCAGGAGGTGGTGCGCCTGTGCGATCAGCCCCAGCTGGCCCCCTTCTCCTTTGCCTATCCCGACAACGCCTCCCTGGCCTATAAGCTCAACGCCATTGTGGGCCGGGTATACGGCGGCGCTCAGGCGGTGCTGACCCCCGCCGCCCAGAAGCAGCTCCAGCGCCTGACGGAGCTGGGCTTCGGCGAGCTGCCGGTGTGCATGGCCAAAACGCAGTATTCTCTGTCCGACGACCCCACCCTGCTGGGAGCTCCCACGGGCTTCACCGTCACCGTCCGCAGTCTGCGGGTCAGCGCCGGAGCCGGCTTCATCGTGGCCTATACCGGCGACATTATGACCATGCCGGGCCTGCCCCGGGTCCCGGCGGCAGAAAAGATCGACGTGGACGAAAACGGCGTCATCACCGGCCTGTTCTGATGAAAAACCGTCCTGCCCTATGGCAGGACGGTTTTTTCCGTCTGTTATTTCTCCTACTGTTATTTCTCCTATCACGCGTTTTCCGCGATATACCGGGCCACATACACGCCGCTGGCACTGGCGTGGGACAGGGAGTGGGTCACGCCGCTGCCGTCTCCGATGACGAACAGCCCCGGGTGGCAGGTCTGGAGGTTGTTGTCCAGCTGCACCTCCATGTTATAGAACTTCACCTCCACGCCGTAGAGCAGGGTGTCGTCGTTGGCGGTGCCCGGGGCGATCTTATCCAGGGCATAGATCATCTCGATGATGCCGTCCAGGATGCGCTTGGGCATCACCAGGCTCAGGTCGCCGGGAGTAGCGGACAGGGTGGGGGTCACGAAGCTCTCCTCAATGCGCTTGGGGGTGGACCGCTGGCCCCGGATCAGGTCGCCGAACCGCTGGATGATCACGCCGCCGCCCAGCATGTTGGACAGCCGGGCGATGCTCTCGCCGTAGCCGTTGGAATCCTTGAAGGGCTCGGAGAAGTGCTTGGCCACCAGCAGGGCGAAGTTGGTATTCTCGGTGTGCATGGCCGGGTCCTCATAGCTGTGGCCGTTGACGGTGACGATGCCGTTGGTGTTTTCGTTGACCACCGCTCCCTTGGGGTTCATGCAGAAGGTCCGCACCCGGTCCTGGAACTTCTCGGTGCGGTAGACGATCTTGCTTTCATACAGCTCGTCGGTCAGGTGGGCGAACACCTCATAGGGCAGCTCCACCCGGACGCCGATGTCTACCCGGTTGGACCTGGTGGCAATGTCCAGCTCCCGGCACACCTGCTCCATCCACTTGCTGCCGCTGCGGCCCACGGAGATGACGCAGTAGCGCCCGTCGTAGCTGCCCTTGTCCGTCACCACCCGGTAGCCGCTGTCGGTGCGCTCCACGGACTGCACCGGCGTGTCGAAGTAGATATCCATCCTGTCCTTCAGCCGGTTATACAGGTGCTCCAGCACCACCAGGTTCTTATCCGTGCCCAGGTGGCGGACAGAGGCGTCCAGCAGGTGCAGGTCATTCTCCAGGCACAGCTTCTTGATGGGGGTGGCGCCGGTGGAGTACAGGTGGGTGCCCTCACCGCCGTTTGCCACGTTGATTTCGTCCACATATTCCATCAGCTCCAGGGCCTGCTTTTTGCCGATATACTCGTGCAGGGTGCCGCCGAACTGGTTGGTGATGTTGTATTTGCCGTCGGAAAAGGCCCCGGCCCCGCCGAAGCCGTTCATAATGGCGCAGGTGGGGCACTTGACGCAGGACTTCACCTTCACGCCGTCAATGGGACAGTGCCGCCGGGCCAGGGCGTGGCCCGCCTCAAACAGGGCGATCTTCAAGTCCGGCCGCTTCTCCAGCAGCTCATAGGCGGAGTAGATTCCGCCGGGGCCTCCGCCCACGATCAGCACATCATACTGCATAGTCATTTCCTCCTGATTCACATAGTCATACATATATAGTATACCAGTTATTTTCCGCGGCAGCAAACAGATTTTGCTTATGGCAGGGTTTAGCTTCTCTGCACACGCAATAACTGCATTTGGCAAATCGCACTGTTTTTTTGATTAATTATGTTTGTAATTGACAAAAGCAAATATATATGCGATAATATTTTATATAATTATTGCAGAAAGGAGGATTTGTCGTTTACTTATATTTTCACTACTTCTGCGCGTGAAATTGAAATGGAGGTTATATATGAAAAAAAGATTATCTATTTTCCTAATTTTCGTACTTCTCTTTTCACTATCCTCTACAACTGTTGCCTCGGCTCTTCCGAACAAAAGTGAACTGCCCGGTCTCTATGCGGCCGAAGATGGTGATATGTTCATTTTACAATCCGAAGACCGAGATGCGACGATAATTACAAATGATACTCACCATTCCATGACAGTTTCAATTAAGTATTCTCATAATCCGGATACAGTGTACCAGTGGTATATTTCTGATTATCCAATGCCCTTTGAGCCATCTAGTTCCGCATTTTGGACGGACATTATTGCTTATGCGGAAGATCACATCAGTCAAGCGGAGGAAATCATTTTCGTCAGCAACACACCATCTGAAATGCATAATTCCATTCAGCCATTCAGTTCTGCGGGAGCAGATATTTATCCGCAACTCGTGAAGTACGTTGGCACATCGCCCTTTGAAGACATCATAAGGTATAGTACGACCATGGACGGAAATACTGTACGGGTTTATGAGGACATGAGGTTTGAAGTGCGCTTTTCACAGAATAAGAGTTGGTCGACTGCAGTATTTGTGTCAACTCTGATTACCTCTGTTTTGGGACTGATTGTGACAAATACTATTGTGCAAGCCATTTGTACTGCATTTAACGTCGTTGTAAGTGTGTATGCTTCCATTGCAGCCGGATCGATGAATTGTTATACCTGTACAGCAATATTTTCACGTTATGTTAATGTTAACAGTTCCGAGTATCCCTATAACATGACCATAAGAACGGTTTCATACGAGGCATATGAAGATGCCTCACCCTCTAGTACGAGAAGAGCAGAGATCGATAGCGGGTCCAGGACTACGAGTTATAACAAGAGTGAAAGTTACTATCAGAATTGCTATGCACAGGCACTGGATGGCTATAACGTTTACAAGAGCGTTGGCCCACGTTCCTAGGAGGTTGCCTATGTGGAGTCCTCTGCAAAAGTATACCGTCCAACAGTTCAGGCGGGGTATGCTTCTTCAATTGATCAACATTGTGCTTTGCACATTGTCCCTTATCTTCAATAATACCTACTTTCTCGTTGCGCTGGTGTTTACCTGCAACACGTGGTGGCTGCTACGCTGGCGCAGATACTGCGGCCTTCTTTTCCCGCTGCTGAGCTATCCCTTAGCCATGTATGCCACCGTGTCTCACAACGTCTTCCCGGCCATCCCCGCTGTTCTTGGGCTGAACGTCTGCTTTCTCATCTATTCTGCGATCATGCTTCTGCTGTTTCGATCTGAATTCAAGGATGAATCCGATCCGGCCTGAGCTATATGGGGTGCTTCCAGTGAATCCCGGCAGCCTTGCTGCCGGGATTTTTATTGCTATGCTCCCCCCGTTATGGTACAATAACCCCAAAACGTATAAGGAGGGGCTGTCTATGAGCCGCGCCGATGAAATATTTCAGCAGAACTGCCGGGACATCCTGGAAAACGGGGTGTGGGACACAGACCAGAACGTCCGCCCCCACTGGGAGGACGGTACTCCGGCCCACACGGTGAAGAAATTCGGCATCATCAACCGCTATGACCTGCGGCAGGAGTTTCCCATTCTCACCATCCGCCGCACCTATTTCAAAACCTGCATCGACGAGCTTCTGTGGATCTGGCAGCAGAAGTCCAACAACATCCACGACCTGCGGGGCCACATCTGGGACAGCTGGGCCGACGAAAACGGCTCCATCGGCAAGGCCTACGGCTATCAGCTGGGGGTGAAGCACCAGTACCCGGAGGGGGCGTTTGACCAGGTGGACCGGGTGCTGTATGACCTGCGGCACAACCCCGCCTCCCGGCGGATCATGACCAATCTGTATAACTTCCAGGACCTGCACGAGATGGCCCTGTACCCCTGCGCCTATTCCATGACCTTCAACGTGTCGGGCCGGACCCTGAACGCCATTCTGAACCAGCGCAGCCAGGATATGCTGACGGCCAACAACTGGAACGTGGCCCAGTATGCCGTCCTGGTGCATATGATGGCCCGGGCCTCCGGCCTGGAGGCCGGCGAGCTGGTCCACGTCATCGCCGACGCACACATCTATGACCGGCACGTCCCCCTGGTGCGGCAGCTGCTGGAGCGGCAGGGCCGCCCGGCCCCGGCCTTCGTCATGGACCCGGAGGTGACGGATTTCTATCGCTTCACCCGGGACAGCTTCCGGCTGGAGGGGTACGACCCCCTGCCCTTTGACGAAAAAATCCCCGTGGCCATCTGATTTTCCCCGCCCCACAGGCTTTTTTCTTGACCGAAAATGGCCTGTGGGGTATAATAGTCTTAACGCAAATTCGGAGGCGATGGGATGAAAAAAATCGTTCACAAACCGGCTGCGCCGCTGTATGCGGCGGCGGCTGCATGGGTGCTGTATGCCCTGCTGTTCCCCCTGTATCGGGTGGGCCACTTCGTCATCGTGCTGGCGGCCTCCGCCGCGGTGTACGGCATCGCCCGCCTGTTCTGCAAGGATGTTGTGGAGGAGGTGCCCCAGGAGCCGGAAACCACCGGCAACCAGGAGCTGGACCAGATGATCGCCCAGGGCAAGGGCGCTCTGGACGAGATGCGCCGCCTAAACGACAGCATCCAGGATGCGGCCATCAGCGCCCAGATTGAGCGGCTTTCCCAGGTGTCCGACAAGATTTTTCAGCAGGTGCAGAAGGATCCCTCCCAGCTGCCCCAGATCCGCAAGTTCATGAGCTACTACCTGCCCACCACCCTGAAGCTGCTGCGGGCCTATGACGACATGAGCCGCCAGGGCGTCCAGGGGGAGAACATCACCGGCACCATGGAGCGGGTGCGGGGCATGATGAGCACCATCGTCACCGCCTTCGAGCGGCAGCTGGACAGCCTGTTCGGCGACCAGGCCCTGGATATCTCCACGGATATCACGGTGCTGGACAACATGATGGCCCGGGAGGGCCTCAGCGACGACCCCATCCACCGCACCCAGGCAAAGCCTGATGACGGCCCCCAGGACGACGGGATCCAATTGGAGCTTTAAGACACCATTACTCATAAAGGAAGGACGATTACCATGACCGATAACATGACCCCTCAGCTGACCCTGGACCCCACCGCCGCTGCCGCCGAGGCAGTGCCCACCCTGACCCTGACTCCGGAAGCCCCGGAGGCCCCCCAGGTGGAGGAAGAAAAGAAAATCGAGCCCGTGGAGATGGACGAAAAGCTGCTGACCGACGCGGAAAAGAAGGCGGTGGAGGATTTCTCCCACAAGATCGACATCCGGGACACCAACATGATCCTGCAGTACGGCGCGGCGGCCCAGAAGAGCGTGGCGGGCTTCTCCGAAAACGCCCTGAACAGCGTCCGCAACAAGGACCTGGGCGAGATCGGCAAGGACCTGAGCCAGCTGGTGGTGGAGCTGAAGGGCTTCGGCGAGGAAGAGGAAAAGAAGGGCCTGGCGGGCCTGTTCAAAAAAGCCGGCAACCGTCTGGAGACCATGAAGGCCCAGTACGGCAAGGTGGAGGCCAACGTGGACAAGATCGCCCAGAGCCTGGAACAGCACCAGATCACCCTGCTGAAGGATGTGGCCATGTTTGACCAGATGTATGAGCTGAACCTGAAGTATTACAAGGAACTGACCATGTACATTCTGGCCGGGAAGAAGCGGCTGGCGGAGGTGCGGTCCACGGAGCTGGAGGAGCTGCGCAAGAAGGCGGAGCAGACGGGTCTTGCCGAGGACGCCCAGGCCTATAACGACCTGGTGAACCTGTGCAACCGGTTTGAAAAGAAGCTCCACGACCTGGAGCTGACCCGGATGGTGTCCGTGCAGATGGGGCCCCAGACCCGCCTCCTGCAGAACAACGACACCCAGATGATCGAGAAGATCCAGTCCTCCCTGGTGAACACCATTCCCCTGTGGAAGAGCCAGATGGTGCTGGCCCTGGGCATGGAGCACAGCCGTCAGGCCACTGCCGCCCAGAACGCCGTCACCGAGATGACCAACCAGCTCCTGCGCAAGAACGCCGACACCCTGAAGATGGGTACCATCGCCACCGCCAAGGAGGCCGAGCGCTCCATCGTGGACATCGAGACCCTGCAGCACACCAACCAGCAGCTGATCTCCACCCTGGACGAGGTGATGAACATCCAGAAGGAGGGGGCCGAGAAGCGCAAAGCCGCCGAGGTGGAGCTGGGCCGCATCGAGGGCGAGCTGAAGCAGAAGCTGCTGGAGCTCCGGGGCTAAGCCCCGCTCCCCCCTTCGCGGAGCGCCGTTCTCTCCCCCCTCTGTAGGGGCGGACATCTCTGTCCGCCCGAATGCGCCCTGATGCAGGTAAGGTCCTGATTCGCCGGTCCCTGCGGGCCGTTTCCCCTCAATCTCCCTGGAAAGGACTGGTGCCGTCACCATGAAATTTTATCAAAAACGAGGCTTTGCACTGGTGGTGCTGATCCTGGCCATCCTGGGCGCCAGCGTCTACGGCATCAGCAAAAAGCCCGCCTCCCTGCCGGAGGTATCGTACTCTAACTGGATCTGTGACCAGGCGGGCCTGCTGACTCAGGACGCCCGGCAGACCATCCAGGAATACAACACCGCCTGGAACAAGCAATATTACGCCGTGGTGGCGGTGGCCGCCGTGGACAATATCCGCGGCTGGAAGCCCGAGGACTACGCCCGGGAGCTGGGGGCCAAGTGGGGCCTGGGAGCCAACGACATGCTCCTGCTGCTGGTAAAGGGCGGCGATTGGTACGTTGCCTGCGGCGACGACTTAGCCGACCAAATGACCGACACCCAGCAGGCCAAGCTGAAAACCGCCCTGGACACTCCCTACTACGCCGGGGATTATTCCCAGGCAGCGGTGGATTTCTTCCGCCAGTCCGACGTGGTCCTGGCCCAGGCCCTGGGCCAGAGCGGCTCTCACCAGCAGCCTGCTCAGAACCAGGGCTGGCAGCAGCCCTCTGCCGCCTCCGGCGTCAGCGTGTCCGGCGTGGTCCTGCTGATCGTGGGGATTTTTGTGATCTGGTCCCTGCTGGACCGCATGCGCTATAACCGCTACCGCCGCCGTCCGGTGGTGGCAGGCGGTCCGGTGTACTATCCCATTTTCTGGGGCCGTCGGCCCCGGGCGCCCCGGCCCCCCCGGCCCCCTCGGGGTCCCGGCGGTCCTATGGGCGGCGGTCCCCGGCCTCCCCGGTCTGCATCTCCCCGGCCTCCCCGGTCCAGCGGTCCCCGGCCTCCCCAGTCCAGCGGTCCCCGGCCTGGGAATTATTCCCGGTCCTCCAGCGGCGGCTTCGGCGGCGGCTCCAGGTCCGGCGGATTCGGAAATCGCGGCGGCTTCGGCGGCGGTGGACGCTCCTCCGGCGGCAGCCGGGGCGGCGGCTTCGGCGGCAAGGGCGGCTTCGACGGCGGACGCCGCTGACCCATATTTTTGCACAACGACCCCCCAGCCCTCCCGGCTGGGGGGTCATCATTTCCTCCAAGATGGCAAAAATGAGCTCTTTTGTATGGCGGCTGTGCCATACAAAAGAGCTCATTTGCAGCTTGGGATTTTTACTTCACCAGTTCGATGATGGCGGTCTCGGCAGCATCGCCGCGGCGGATGCCGGTGCGGATGATGCGGGTGTAGCCGCCGTTGCGCTCGGCATATTCAGGAGCGATCTCCTTGAACAGCTTGTGGGCGACGGTCTCTCTGGTAATGAAGCTCAGCGCCTGACGATAGGCAGCCAGATCACCCTTCTTGCCCAGGGTAATCATCTTTTCAGCCAGGGGCTTGATCTCCTTGGCGCGGGTGACGGTGGTCTCCATCCGGCCATTGTCCAGGAAATCGGTGACCTGCTGACGGAGCATCGCCATACGCTGATCGGTAGTCTTACCGAGCTTACGAGTTCCGGGCATTTCAGTTTCCTCCTTGTAAGGATATGCGCACAGAGGCGCGTTAGTTGTTCTCTTCGTCGGCCAGGGACAGGCCCATTGCCTCCAGCTTGCCGATGACCTCCTCCAGGGACTTGCGGCCCAGGTTGCGCACCTTCATCATCTCGTCCTCGGTTTTGGAGATCAGATCCGCCACCGTGTTGATGTTGGCGCGCTTGAGGCAGTTAAAGCTGCGGACGGACAGGTCCAGCTCTTCGATGGTCATATCCAGCACCGTGCTCTGGGGATCCGCGGACTTCTCCACCACGGTGGGGCGGCCGTCCAGGGTATCGGACAGATCGGTGAACAGGGCAAAGTGATCGCACAGGATCTTGGCGCCCAGGGATACGGCGTCGCGGGCGGAAATCGTGGAATCCGTCCAGACCTCCAGCGTCAGCTTGTCGAAGTCGCTCATGCTGCCGACGCGGGTGTTTTCCACCGTGTAATTCACCTTATACACGGGGGTATAGATGGAGTCGATGGGGATCACGCCGATGACGCCGGGGCGCTGGGCCTTGTTCCGGTCGGCGGACACATAGCCGCGGCCGTGGCTCAGGGTGATTTCCATGCTCAGGGTGGCACCCACATCCAGGGTAGCCAGGTGCAGCTCGGGGTTCAGGACCTCGACTTCACCGTCGCTCTTGATGTCGCCGGCCGTCACCTCGCAGGGACCAGTCGCCTCAATATAGACGGTCTTGGTGCCCTCGCAGTGCAGCTTGGTCAGCAGACTCTTCACGTTCAGAACGATCTCGGTCACGTCCTCTTTCACACCGGGGATGGTGGAAAACTCGTGCTGCACACCGGCGATCTTGATGCTGGTGGCCGCCGTGCCGGGCAAAGAGGAGAGCATGATGCGCCGCAGCGCATTGCCCAGGGTCGTTCCGTAACCGCGCTCCAGGGGTTCGATCACATATTTTCCATAGGAAGCATCGCCGGGCGTTTCGATACACTCGATCTGGGGCTTCTCAATTTCGATCATGCAGTACCCTCCTTCATTCTCGTTACGGCGCGGACACGTCCGCGCTTACTTGGATTCCTTTGCTTTATGAGGGTCTCGACCCTATTACTTGGAGTACAACTCGACGATGAGGTGTTCCTCGATGGGCATATCAATGTCCTCGCGGGCGGGCAGCTTGGTGACGGTGCCCTTCAGGGCGTTCTTGTCACGCTCCAGCCACTGGGGGACGGTGACCAGCGGGGCATCCTCGCCGGTCAGGCGCTTGAAGGCCACGGAGGAGCGGCTGCTCTCGCGGACCTCGATGACATCGCCAACGCGAACCAGATAGGAAGGAATGTTCACCTTCTGGCCGTTGACGGTGAAATGCGCGTGGTTCACCAGCTGACGGGCCTCGCGGCGGGTCATGGCAAAGCCCAGACGATACACCACGTTGTCCAGGCGGCGCTCCACCAGGGTCAGCAGGTTCTCGCCGGTCTTGCCGGGCATACGGGAAGCCTTCTCATAGTACATATGGAACTGCTTCTCCAGGATACCGTAGACGAACTTCACCTTCTGCTTCTCGTTGAGCTGGATGGCATACTCGCTCTTCTTCTTTCTCATCTGGCCGCCGGGGTTGCGCTTGGTCTCCTTCTTGGAGTAACCCATGACGGTAGGAGAAATGCCCAGCGCCTTGCAGCGCTTGGCGATAGGCTGCATATTCTTAGCCATATTCTTACTTATCCTCCTTGTTCCGATTACACACGCCGACGCTTGGGGGGACGGCAACCATTGTGGGGGATGGGCGTGACGTCCTTGATCATGGTCACTTCCAGACCCACGGCCTGCAGGGCGCGGATGGCGGCCTCACGACCCTGGCCAGGGCCCTTGACGAAAACCTCAACGGTCTTCAGGCCATGCTCCATGGCGGCCTTGGCGGCGGTCTCGGCGGCGCTCTGTGCGGCGAAGGGGGTGGACTTCTTGCTGCCGCGGAAGCCCAGGCCGCCGGAGGAAGCCCAGGACAGTGCGTTGCCCTGGCTATCGGTCACGGTGACCATGGTGTTGTTGAAGGAAGAACGGATATGGACCTGGCCCTTTTCGACGTTCTTCTTCTCACGGCGGCGGCGGATGACCTTCTTACCGGTCTTAGGATTAGCCATATTCTATCTTCCCTCCTTACTTCTTCTTGTTGGCGATGGTCTTTTTGGGGCCCTTGCGGGTGCGGGCGTTGGTCTTGCTGCGCTGGCCGCGCACGGGCAGGCCGCGGCGATGACGGGTGCCGCGGTAGCAGCCGATCTCGGTCAGCCGCTTGATATCCAGGGCAACCTGACGGCGCAGGTCGCCTTCCACCACGTAGCTCTGGTCGATGGCTTCACGAAGCTTGGCTTCGTCGGCCTCGGTCAGATCCTTGACGCGGGTGTCGGGGTTGATCCCAGTCTGCGCCAGGATGTCCTGGGCGCTCTTTCTGCCAATACCGTAGATATAGGTCAAACCGATTTCGATTCGCTTATCCTTGGGCAGGTCAATACCGGCAATACGTGCCATACTTTAAAGCACCTCCACTTTCTACTTAGCCCTGACGCTGCTTGTGCTTGGGATTCTCGCAGATCACCATAACGCGACCTTTGCGGCGAATGATCTTGCACTTTTCGCACATGGGCTTCACGGACGGTCTTACTTTCATGTCAATAAACCTCCTACTTACTACGCCAGGTAATCCGGCCGCGGGTCAGATCGTAAGGCGACATCTCCACTGTCACCTTGTCGCCGGGCAGAATCCTGATGAAATTCATTCTGAGCTTTCCGGAAATATGCGCTAAGATAGTGTGACCATTTCCAATGTCAACTTGGAATGTGGTGTTGGGCAGTGATTCAACCACCACTCCCTCAACTTCGATCATGTCGGATTTTGCCAAGTGTTATCCCTCCTGGTCCTGATTACCGCCGCTGAATGCGGCTAAGGCTTTACGAAGCTCACTATTTGTGATTTTTTCGCTGCTTCTGATCTTGTCGGCAACGGGGCCGCTGCCCTCCTCCACCAGCTCCACATGCTTGCGGCGCTTGCGTTTGGGGGTTTCCACGCGGCGGCGTTTGCCGTCCGCCAGCAGGAGGAAGTCTCCCTCCGTCGCAAGCACGAAGAAGAGGCTTCCCGCGTCCCTGCCGGCGATAGATTTTACGATGTTGGATCTGGCAATGTCCATACGCTCACACCAAAGAGCCCTTGGGGTCCGTCAGAAGCTCCGGGTCCCCGGCGGTGATGAGAACGGTGTTCTCATAGTGGGCGGCATACTTGCCGTCGGCTGTGCGAACGGTCCATCCGTCGGGCATCTGCACGATGGCGGCAGAGCCGGCGTTGACCATGGGCTCCACGGCAATGGTCATGCCCCGCAGAAGCCGGGGGCCATGGCCGGGGCGGCCATAGTTGGGCACCTCCGGCGGCTCGTGCATATTGCGCCCGATGCCGTGACCCACATACTCCCGGACGATGCTGTAGCCCTGACTCTCCGCATAAGCCTGGACGGCGGCGGAGATGTCGGACAGGCGATAGCCCTCACGGGCGTACCTGATGCCCTCGAAGAAGCTCTGCTGGGTGGCACGGATCAGCCGCAGCGCCTCATCGGACACCTTGCCGCAGGGGTAGGTGCCGGCGCAGTCGCCGTGGAAGCCGCCGATGAACGCGCCCACGTCCACGCTGACGATATCGCCCTCCTGCAGCACCCGTTTGCCGGGGATGCCGTGGATGATCTCGTCATTGACGGAGACGCATACGCTGGCGGGATAGCCGTTGTAGTGCAGGAACGACGGGATCGCCCCCTGCTCGGTGATGAACCTGTGGACTGCCTTGTCAATTTGTTGGGTTGTTACGCCGGGTTTTACCATATCCCGTGCCACAGCACGGGCAGCCGCGGTAATCTTTCCCGCCCGGCGCATCAGTTCGATCTCGTGCGCGGATTTCAGCGTGATCATTCGGTCACTCCCAATTCACGCAGGATCGCCTGCGTGGTCCCAGCCACGGTGGGCTGGTCCTCCACAGTTTTCAGAATCCCACGGGCCTCGTAGAAGCCCTTCAGGGGCTCTGTCTCTTTATGATAAACCGCCAAACGGTCCCGGACCGTGTTGGGGTCATCATCCTTGCGCTGCACGAGCTTGCCGCCGCACACATCGCACACACCCTCCTTTTTCGGGGGGATGTTCACGATGTGGTAGCTGGCGCCGCAGCTCTCGCAGACACGGCGGCCACCCATACGAGCCACGATCTTTTCATCGGGGATCTCGATGGCCACCACGGCGTCGAAGCTGATGCCGGCCTGCTCCATGGCCTCGGCCTGGGCGATGGTGCGGGGCACCCCGTCCAGAATGTAGCCGTTGGCGCAGTCGGACTCCTGCAGACGCTCCTGGATGATGCCGATGATGACTTCATCGGGCACCAGGCGGCCGGCGTCCATGTACTCCTTGGCACGAAGGCCGGTGGGCGTACCGTTTTTGACGGCGGCGCGGAGGATGTTGCCGGTGGAAATGGTGGGCACGTTGAGCTTTTTCTTGAGAATATCCGCCTGGGTGCCCTTCCCGGCACCCGGAGCGCCTAAAAGGATCAGTTTCATATTGCACACCTCGATTATTCCAGGAAGCCCTTATACTGACGCATCAGCATCTGGGACTCCAGAGCCTGGACGGTCTCCAGCGCCACACCGACCACGATGATGACGGAGGTGCCGCCGATGGACAGAGCCGCGACATTGACGATCTTGCCAATGATCAGAGGCAGAATAGCCACGATGCCCAGATACACAGCGCCGAAGAGCGTGACCTTATTGAGGACCTTCTTGATGAAGTCTGCGGTGGGCTTACCGGGCCGGAAGCCGGGGATGAACAACACGAATTCCCGCACCTGCGCGGGCGCGGCCCCCGCCTGCGCCAGACATTCCATAACGCCCGCATAGACGGTATGCGCCGCTTCGGCCGGAGGCACAAAATTTGCGTTCGCGCCTGCGCCCTGCGCGCGGCCCCGCACACGTCCTGTTTTTTCAAACAGCAGGAAATCCGTCTTTGTTCCCCCGCCGTCGCACACCAGATACAAACCGTTCACCTCATCCTCAGCACAGCGCTTTGATACGGCCCTGATACGCCGCCACCGCGCTGGTATTGTATTCGTCGCCGCCGGGCAGATTGGCGCTGCACAGGACCGGCGGCATCCGCCCCTGCGCAAGATACAGG
>OIWP01001781.1_pt1 | contig 24809 bp, 18 predicted proteins | sample 1587661 | NCBI WGS metagenome assembly OIWP01 (sample SAMEA3888899, study PRJEB22519) | human gut metagenome | biome: human gut; feature: human-associated habitat; material: faeces | place: Denmark | collected 2010 | reverse complement strand
CCCCCGAAGCCTCCCCCATAGTAGCCGCCGCCGTGATAGCCCCCGCCGAAACCAGAGCCACCGTGGCCGGCCGAGCGGCCGCCCGACCCCGAGCCGCCAGAGAATCCGCCGCCGAAACCGCCGCCGCTACTTCCAAAGCCGCCGCCGAAGCCGCCGCCTCCCGAGAAGCCGCCGCCTCCGCCCGATCGTCCCATGACCGCGAGCCTATTTCACGATGAGCACGGGCACGTTGGTCTTGTGCAGAACCGAGTAGCACACGCTGCCGAGCATGCCGCGCACGGCGCCAAGGCCGCGGTGGCCCATAACGATGCAGTCGTAGCCGCCCTCGTCGGCGTAAGCGGTGATGGAGTCGTGCGGCGAGCCGTTCACCACGGCGATGCCAATGCCCTCGGCGTCGCCCACCAGAGGCGCGATGTTATCGGCAATGGCGTCCATATCGGCCTTGATGGCCTCGTTCTCCACTTCGGAGATCACGTCCATGTCCATGGTGTCGCCCATGACGCCGGACATGCGCGAGGCAATTTTGAAGGTCTCGGCGTTGAAGTCGTGCCAGTCGACCACCGACAGCACGGTGATCTGGGCACCGGGCACGCCGGCCGCCAGGTCGAGCGCCGCGGCCAGCGCGTTCTTCGCCGGGTCGGACTTGTCGTAGGGAACGAGAATCTTCTTGTACATGGGGGCCTCCTTACCCTCGCGGCACCTCAAGCGACGACGCCTACGAACCGCAGCTCGGCAACCGAAAGCAGCTCGCATGCTCTAGCATCGCCGGATAATGCTTACCCTGCGGCTCATCCTAATGAGCCACTGCCATTTTACCACGGGCCTTTTCCGTTCCCCCGCCGCCGCCCACCTGTAGACGCGACGTTACGCATCCCTACCGCGGTTCCAACTGCACTCGCCAACTTCAACGGCTATCGGTTAATGCTTTAGCAGCAAAGGACGAAACGGAGGAAGTTGAGTTAATTTCGACTCTCATTTTTAACTCAATTCTCTCTCGCACCTTCCGATTCGGTTAAATTCTGCTACCATTTCAACTCAATACAGACTGTATCTTCAGAAGAAGGCGCTATGACATATCTCGATCTCCGCAAGGCCTTTCACGACACCGCGCAAGATGCGGATCAGCTATACGATCGCCGATTCAACGATGAGCGCACCTGGCATCTCAAAACATCTATCGCCGGTAGTCCCGCCTTTGTCTACATGGCTCCGGAAATCTACGAAGCCCTGCTCGAAGCTGCTCAAATCGACAAAGATATCCTTCGCCTGGAAGCCGCACTTCCCCAGCGAGCCCTCGATAGCTACCGTGACAGCTGCCTTATCGACGAAATCGTGCTGACCAATGAAATAGAAGGTGTGCACTCAACGCGGCGCGAAATAGGCGAGGTGCTCGAGCGCCTGAAGCAAAATGATCGCCGTGGGCGTTTTTTCGGTATTGTTCAAAAGTATGCTCTCCTCCAGACGCGACCGGACATCGCCCTTCGAACCTGCGCCGACGTGCGTGATGTCTACGACGACCTTGTGCTGGCAGAGGTTCGCATCTCGGATCCCCACAACGTCCCCGATGGCACCTACTTTCGCACTAAAATGGTGCATGTGATCAACGAAGCAGGCATCCCCATCCACGACGGAATCGAGCCCGAGGCAAGAATCATAGAGGAGATGGATCAGGCTCTTGACGTCCTCAACGACGAGTCACGAGAGCCTCTTCTCCGCATTGCTCTTTTCCACTTCCTTTTTGGTTACATACACCCTTTCTACGATGGCAATGGAAGAACAAATCGCTTCATTAGCAGCTATCTCATCTCCCGCCAATACGAGCCTATCGTGGGATTGGGCATCTCCCACGCCGTAAAGCAGGAGATTGAAAAATACTATAAGGCCTTTTCTCGGTGCGAGCATCCCCTCAATAGAGGCGATATCACGCCTTTTGTCATCGCTTTCTCAGAGATATGCGTGAATGCGATGTGCAATCTTCGCGATGCTCTCACAGAAAAGAAAAGCCAGATGGATATGTATCTCCATCGCTCGGCCGTGCTTGTCCCAGAACCGCTGCGCACCCTTGTCGAATCGCTTATCACCGCCACGCTGTTCACCTTTGACGGCGTAACCGCAAAAGAGCTTTGTGAGGCTGAGCGGCTCTCCCGGCAGACGCTTTATAAGCGTCTGTCCGAGCTGAGAAAACTCGGCCTCTTGCAAGAGGAGAAGATAGGGCGAAAGGTATTCTACAAACTCAACGAGGAGGCCTTCCTTCTGAGAGGATGCTGAAGCGCTCTATCGAGTTAACGCTTTAACAGCAACGAGCAAAACGGGAGTAATTGAGTTAAATTCGACCCCTGTTTTTAACTCAATGCTCTCTCATTCTTCCGATTCAGTTAAAAAGCGGTGGCTCACGTACTGCCTCGAACCGCGCCAACATCACCTACCGCGGCTCCTCGTTGTTGAGAAGGCGATGGCGGGAGACCAGGATGTGGAACACCGTGTAGGCACCCAGCACGAAGGCGCCGACATAGCCCAGCACGCCGAGCAGGGGCACGCCGAGCAGTTGCGGCTGCATAGCCGTGGTGCACAGGATAGACGACCCCAGGAACAGCCCCGCCGACAGCAGCGCCAACGATATGCGACCCACCGAGGCGTAGGCGGTGGCAAGGATGCGCGAGGACACCTCGATGTCGCCGTTCACCTTGATCTGCCCGCGGTCGAGCATCTCCAACGTGTTCGACAGCTGGGTCGGCAGCTTCGCCAAGGCCTCGGCCGAAGCGGCGCTCGTCGTGGCGAGATCGATCAGCTGCGTCGCCAAAAACTTCGGGTCGGCGTGCTGGGCGATGACGTGCTTCGACACGATCTCGATGACGCTGATATCGGGCGCCACTTGGGCCATGACCCCCTCGATGGTCACGAATCCGCGGGCAAGCATGGTCACCGACGAGGTCATCATCATGTTCTGGCCGCGCAGCACCTCGATGACCTCGGTGAGCACGGTGCCCACGTTGATCTCCTTCATCTCGGCGGTGCTGTACTCGGCGAGCAACCGCGAAAGTGCCTCCAGCAGTGCCCCGTGATCCACCGGCCCCAGCACATGCACGAGGCCCATCACCGCTTCCTTCAAGAGATAGGCGTTGTCGGTGGCCACCGCCGTGAACACCTTCCCGACGAGCATCCGCTCCGACACCGTCAGCGTGCCCACCATGCCCAGATCGATCCACACCACGTCTCCGTCACGCACGAGAATGTTGCCCGGATGCGGGTCGGCGTGGAAGAACCCGTCGTCGAGCACCTGGGTCACGTAGCTTTGGCACACGCGACGCGCGAGCGCGTTCATGTCGACGCCCTGCTGGCACAGCTCTTCGGTGTGGGAGATTTCGGTGCCCTGGACGAACTCCATGACGAGCACCGACTCGCAAGAATATTGCGGGTAGGCCACCGGGGACGTGACCCCCTCTTCGTCGGCCAGCTCGTCGTGGAAGCGCATGAGGTTGTGCAGCTCGGAGGTGAAATCCACCTCACTGGCCGTCGTGCGCTCGATTTCCTCGATGAAGCCCTCGAGCGACAGCAGGATGTCGCGATGGGAATTGGAAGCGAACTCGCCCAAGGCCAGCAAGTGCTTCATGAGCATGATGTCCTCGGCCATGGATTCGGCCACACCCGGCCGGCGCACCTTTACCGCCACCGTTGTGCCGTCGAGCAGCGTCGCCTTGTGCACCTGAGCAATGGAGGCCGCACCCAAAGGCACCGGATCGATGGAGGCGAACACCTCGTGCCACGACTTCCCGTATGCGCGGTCGATCTGCTCGATCACCACATCGAACGGCATCGGATTCGCGTCATCGCGCAGTTTTTCGAAGGCGTCGCAGTAGGCCTTGGGCAGAAGATCGGAACGGTTCGAGGCCAGCTGGCCGATTTTCACGTACGTGGGGCCGAGCGCCTGCAGTACTTCCACGGCCTGCTCGGGGGTAAGCCCGTGAAGCACCTTGTACTGCCGCATGATGCGCACAATCTCGTTCATGCGCTTGTGAGAGGTCTTGTCCTTGATGGAAATCTCGGCGACCTTCATGAACTCCTCGAACGTGGCCATGGGCGCTCCTCCTTTCTGGAAAGCCCATGGTATCGTGCGAAATGAGAAGCGATCTCCTCATCAATTCACCTGGCATCAAGCTGTTGTTTCAACCGCTTTGCCTGCAATAGAGAAGCAGGTAGAAAACCGTCACGCGCCTAATACCGCCAAAGGAACGACGAACACGCCGTCTTCCCGATAGTAGCTATAGTCGCCAACCGCAGTAAGCACCATGAGGAACGACGGCGATCCCGTGGTCGAAACATCTATCTTGTTGCGCAGACTCAAGAGGCTCTTCGCCCCTTCGTCGACAAGCGATTCTCCACCCAGCTTCACTTCCACCAATCCATAGGCTCCGTTATGCAAATGGATGACTGCATCTGCCTCTAAGCCAGAACGATCTCGATAGTGATACACCTCGCCTCCTAGCGCATCGGCATATACGCGCAGATCACGTAAGCACATCGTCTCGAACAAAAGGCCAAATGTGTTCAGATCGGCCATAAGGTCTCCCGGACCAAGCGCCAAAGCAGCTGCGGCAATAGAGGGATCAACGAAGTGTCTCGTAGGAGCAGTCCGGACAGCTGTTTTCGAACGCAAATTAGGATTCCAAGCAAGGAGATCCTCTAGAACAAAAATTTGTTCCAGCGCACGAATGTAGTCGCGCACCGTACTTTCACTTGCCTGCACTCCCTGCGCATTTACATCGGCCAGCATTTCGGTAACTTTCCCTTGCGATGCTGAAAAGCGCGCGTAAGAACGCAGCAATGCACGAGCCACACGAGGATTGCGCTCTTTTTCGTCCACGCGGGACACGTCTGAGTTTATCACGCCGTCCAGGTAATCGGGCGCTTGCAGCAGCGCCGATTCATCGTCCAGACCCACGGCGCGAGGCCATCCCCCTCGGCAAAGTAAAAAGGCCATGTGTTCCAAGCTGCACTCAGATCGCGCAATGGGAACCTGCTCTCCAGCGAACAAAGCGCTCAGAGATACCGCACCTGTTGAATCTCCCGACTCGTAAAGACTCATGGGACGCATTTTCATACGAGCGATGCGCCCAGTACCGGTATGGCTCATTTTCTTAGGATCAGGGGGAACCGCCGAACCCGTCAGAATGAACTGTCCGAACTCTTCTCTATGGTCAACTTCGAACCGAACTGCGTCCCACAGTTGCGGAGCAAGCTGCCACTCGTCGATGAGACGCGGCGTGGCGCCCCTCAGCAATTCAAGAGGAGCGATCTCCGCAAGGCGAATGTTCTGCGCCTTGGTGCTCGGGTCCTGCAGGTATATCGCACTCTCAGCAAGCCTCTCGCATGTAGTGGTCTTGCCGCACCACTTAGCCCCCTCGACCAGAACGGCGCCTTTCGCTCTTACACGTTTTTTAAGCAATGGGTCGTATATTCTAGGTAGATACTCACGCATTCTTGACCCCAATTCACTCCTTATCGAAGGATAACTTGAACAGGTATTTTATCAGTTTTGGTAAGTTTACGTTACTACTTTTGGTAAATTCCTGTTACTAGTTTTGGTAAATTCCTGTTACTAGTTTTGGCAATCGGTCAAGCAGGTCAAGCACAAGGTCCCGGCGAAGGAATTTCGGGGGTGCGCGCGGTACCAAACCCTGTCGTTTTGCCCAAACTCTGGCGCGTTATTTCCGCGGTCGGGCCATCCTGCAAGGCCAATCGAACAAAATTGTCACTGTGGCAATTAAGTAAAATGGTTGGTCGATGAGGTGCGTGCATAGGTTTTATGGCAAAATAAGCTGCTGTGCTACTGAACGCTGCACCGAAAGCGCAGCGCAACCACGCAAGAAGAACGCAGCTTAAACACGCAAGAACAAGGAGAAGCACATGGGACTCCTCTCAAAATTCGAAGGCAAGATGGAAGACACCGTGGAAGGCGCTGCCGATCGCATGGGCGCAGCTCCCCTGTCTCCCGTGCAGATTGCCAAGAAGGCCGAGAAGCAGATGCGCCGCGAGAAGATGGTCGGCGCAGGCAAGCAGTATGCCCCCACGCTTTATACCGTACTCGTCAACGCCGACGATGACCGCCGCCTTCTGGGCTACTACCCCACCCTGGCCGGCGAGACCGAAACCTACCTTTCCGCCAAAGCCGCCGAGCAGGGCCTCGTCATGGACGGACAGCCCCTCGTGCGCTTCATCGTGGACGAGAGCCTGAAGCACGGAAAATTCGACGTGATCGCCGAAGTGGTGAGCGCACCCATCATCGCACAGCTGCGCGATGAGGAAATGCAGCGCTACGGCATGGCTCCCGCCGGTGGCCGAGGCTACGCGCAGCAACCCCAGCAGCAACCCGCATACCGTCAGCAACCGCAAGCGCAGCCCCAACAGCCCGCCTACGCGCAGCCCAATCGAAATGCGGCTTTCGGTCAGGCGCCCAGATACGGCGCCGCAGCAGGCGCGGCATACGGCGCAGCCCAGCAACCCGTCGCAAAGCCGCCGCTGCCCCAGGTCAACGAAGACGAAATCGATTACGACGCCAACTACGGCGAATACACGTTCAACAGCGAGAACTTCAGCGACCCCCATGCGCCGGTCAACGTACCGCCCGTGATTGAACCCGAAGCTCCCGCCTACGCCAACCAACAGCACGTCGCACAGCCGGCTGCCGCCGGAGCCCAGGCCGCCCAATCGTTCGCGCAGAGCATTCCGCAGCCTCCCGCGCCCGAACCGGTCATTTTGCCTGAGCAGGCCCCCGCGTTCCCCGGCGCCTTCCCCGCGACCTACCCCGCAGGCGGAGCTGGCGCGTTCCCCGATGTCGCCCACGTCGCCGAAGCCGCAGGTGGCACGCCTGGCATGCCGGGCAATGCCGCTTATGCGGGCGTTCCCGGAACCGTCGCGTTCACTGCGGGTGCCGCACAGGCAAACCAAATTCCCAATGCCAATGCCGTTCGCGCGCGTCTCATCGACGTCGCATCGAATCGCTCCTACGACCTTGCCACCAACCGCGTGCTCCTCGGCCGCGAAACGGGCAACGACATCGTCGTGAACGACCTGAATGCTTCGCGCCAGCACGCGCAAATCGAATTCGAACCGCAGGGCGTCTGGGTCATTACCGACCTTGGCTCCACCAACGGCACGCTCGTCAACGGCGCGCCCGTCACGCGACGCGGCCTGTCCGACGGCGACCGCATCACGCTCGGCATCACCGATTTCATCTTCTCACTGCGTTAGGAGCCCTTCCGTGATCGACATCGTCCTTTTAGTTGGCCGTCTTCTGTTCGTCGCGCTTTTGTATCTCTTCCTGTTCGCCATCATGAAAACGGGAATTGGCCTGGTGAAAGGCCAGCGCAAACGAGAAAAGGCCTGGGAGGTGTCGGTAGAACGCGGGCCCAAAGAGCTGCGCGGCGTGAAAATGCCCGTACGCGGCCCCGTTATCGTGGGTCGCTCGCCTGGCGCCGACATCGTGATTGGCGCGAGCTACGTTTCCGCGCGCCACGCGCGTTTTTCCATCATGGGCCAAAACCTGTTCGTTGAAGACTTGGGTTCAACGAACGGCACTGCCGTAAACGGCCAGCGCATCGCTGAACCTGTCGCGCTCAAGAGCGGCGATGTGGTCAATATCGGCGACGTCACCATGCGAGTGAGGTACGAATAATGGCCGCCGCAAAGAAGGCCCAGCGCCGCGGCCGCCACGCCAAGGTCGATTTCCCCGAATACGGTTCTCGTACCGATGTCGGCCTGGTTCGCGACCATAATGAAGACAGCCTGACCGTGGCCCCACCCGTATTCGCCGTCGCCGACGGCATGGGCGGCCATGCGGCAGGTGAGGTCGCCAGCGAAATCGCCATCCAAACGCTTGTCGAAAACGCACCCGACACCGCCGACGGCGATGCGCTTGCGCGCGCCGTGGTCGAAGCGAATCGCGCGGTTATTCGCGCCGCGGTCGACGGGCGCGGCAAACAAGGCATGGGAACCACCATGACCGCCGCCGTGGTCGACGGAGTTCGCCTCGTGGTGGCACAGGTTGGCGATTCGCGCGCCTACCTGCTGCATCGCGGCAACCTTCAACGCATCACGCGCGACCACTCGCTCGTGGCCGACATGGTTGAAGCGGGCGAAATCACCGAAGAACAGGCCCGCGTGCATCCCCAGCGCAGCGTCATCACCCGAGCGCTTGGCAGCGATCCGCGAACCCTTCCCGATATTTACGAGATGACGCTCGAAGGCGGCGACAGGCTGCTTTTGTGTTCGGACGGCCTTTCGTCGATGATTGAAGACGACGTCATTCAAAGCGTGCTTGTGCGTCGTTGCGACCCGCAGCTTTGCGCAAACATCCTGGTAAATGAGGCGATTAAGGCAGGCGGTTACGACAACGTGACCGCCATCGTAATCGATGTGAAAGGCGACGAAGAGACCCGCGTGAAAAAAGCGCGGTTCCGCAGCCGAACGGGCGCCATTATCGGCGTGCTTGCGCTTCTTGCCGTGCTCGCTGCAACCGCCTTCGGCTCGTATGCCTATTTGAACCACGTGGCGTTTCTTACCGTCGATTCGAATAACGAGATTGTCGTGAACCGCGGCCTGCCGGGCGAGGTATTCGGCATCCAAACCTACACGCTCGACCATAAAACCGGCGTGAAAACGAGCGATTTGGACCTTCCGCAAAACACCATCGATAGGCTCACCGAAAACGGCGGCATGCGCGTCGATTCCGTGGCCGACGCCGATTCGCTCGTGAGCACGTGGAAATCGCAAGCGACTTCCGAAAAAACGCAGGACGACGCCAATGAGGGAAAGGGTGGTGACAAATAATGGGCCGTCGCAATACCGAACTGCTGCTTTTATGCTTGGCGGCGCCGTTCGTTGTGCTGCTGTTCGCCATGGTGCTCGTTCAGCAAGGCACGGCGCTTTCTCTCGAATCGCTCACCGCGCCCCTCGGCCTGTTCGCCGCGTTTGTGGTGGCGCACATCGCCACCCGCTTCCTTGCGAAAAACGCCGATCCGGCCATTTTGCCCATCACATTCGGCCTTTCCGGCATCGGCATCGCATTCGTCACGCGCCTCGCACCCGATTTGGCGGTAAGCCAGATCATCTGGCTGTTCGTTGGCATCGCGTGCATGGTGATCACTCTGGCGGTCGTGCGCAACATCGACCGCCTCTCGCAATATAAATATACGTTCATGGTGCTGGGCATCATTTTGCTGCTCTCCCCCATGATTCCCGGCCTCGGCCAGGAAATCCTCGGCAGCCGCATTTGGCTGAAGCTTGGTCCTTTCAGCTTCCAGCCAGGCGAGATCGCGAAAATCTGCATCGTCATCTTCTTGGCGTCGTATTTGGCGCAAAACCGCGAGATGCTCTCCATTTTCACCGTGCGCGTTGGCCGCTTCCGCGTTCCCGACCTGGGAACGCTTGCGCCACTGCTCGTGATGTGGGCGATTTCGTTCATCATCGTCGTGTTCGAGAAAGATTTGGGAAGCGCGCTTGTATGCTTCGTGCTGTTCCTGGTCATGCTTTATATCGCGAGCGGAAAGAAGCTCTATTTAGTGGTGGGCTTCGGCCTTGCCGCCATTGGCTGCGTGTTTTTGTACCAGTTCTTCGGCCACGTGCAAATTCGCGTGAACACCTGGCTCGACCCGTTCTCTGACGCATCGGGCAATGGCTATCAGCTATGCCAAACGCTCTATTCCCTGGCCGATGGCGGCATGGTGGGCGTAGGCATCGGCAACGGCCTCGCCGAAAACATCCCCGTCGTTGAGTCCGACTTCATCTTCGCCGCCATCGCCGAAGAAACGGGCTTGCTCGGCGGAGCCGCCGTGTTGCTTTTGTATTTGAGTCTGTGCATTCGCGGTTTCGCGACCGCGGCTCGCGCGAAAAGCGACGTGTCGGCCATGATGGCCGTAGGCTGCACCGTGACCATCGTGCTTCAGGCGTTCATCATCGTGGGCGGCGTTACGCGACTCATTCCGCTTACGGGCCTTACCCTGCCTTTCATTAGCCAAGGCGGATCTTCCCTGCTCGCAAGCTTCATTGGCATTGGCCTTTTGCTGCGATGCGGCGACGAGGGCACCGGCATCAACTCGGAAGTTCGCGACGGAACGAGCCGCATGGCCCCCATTGGCGCGCACGGCTCGCACGGCCGCCCCGCAGAAACGGGCGTGCTCGGCCGCGTTGCCCTGGGCAAACGTCTCACCAATACCGCGCTCGCGTTCGCGCTCATGTTCGCGGCGCTTGTAGCGAACCTCACCTACGTTATGGTGTTTATGGCCGACGAGTATCAGAGCTACCCCGGCAACAACCACACGCTCTATAAGGAAGCGCGCACCGAACGCGGCTCCATCTCCACATACGATGGCGTCGTGTTGGCCGACAGCGTGCAGGCAGACGATGGCGGATACACGCGCGAATATCCGCAGGGTTCGCTCGCAGCTCACCTGGTGGGATACTACTCGCAGGTTTACGGCGCATCGGGCATCGAGGCCTCGCAGAACAACGCGCTGAAAGGCGATTCGAGCTTCGCAAGCTGGACCGACGTAGTGAACAGCATGGCGGGAATCGAGACGCCCGGCAACGACGTGCGCCTCACGATCAATTCCGAGATTCAGAAAACCGCCGAATCGGTGCTCGAGGGCTACAAGGGCGCCGTCGTGGTCATGAACCCGAAAACGGGCGCGGTGCTCGCCTGCGCGAGCTCGCCCACTTACGACATCAACGACGTCGACGACATATTGGCCCAGGCCGCAAGCGGAACCGACGCCACGAATGGCGCGCTCATCAACCGCGCCACGAGCGCCGTGTATGCGCCGGGCTCCACATTCAAGCTCGTCACGCTTACTGCGCTTATCGAGGGCAACCTCGCCACGCCTTCCACCACCGTCGACGCGCCTGCGCAAATGACCATCGGCAACGCATCGGTCACCAACGCCGACGACATTGGCTATGGCACCATCACGCTCGCCCAGGCTCTCGCCGTTTCGTCGAATACGGCATTCGGCCAGTTCGGTGAGGAAGTCGGCAGCGACCTGCTCGTGAAAACCGCGCAGAAGTTCGGCTTCGGCAGCGCCATTGACACCGACATCCCCACCACGGCAAGCCTCATGCCCGACCCCGACGAGATGACCACGTGGGAAACCGCGTGGGCGGCATGCGGCCAGCCGGTAGGCGAGCACGCAAGCCCCGCAGGCCCGCAGGCCACCGTGCTGCAAATGGCGATGGTCGCCTCGGCGATTGCCAACGACGGCGTGCTCGAGAAGCCATACTTCGTTGAAGGCGTCTACAACGCCCAAGGCGAGCGCTCCTTCAGCGCAACTCCGAAGAACCTCGGCAGCGTCATGTCGAGCTCTTCAGCGAAAACCATCACCGAAATGATGGAAGGCGTCGTGAACAACGGCACCGGCGCGGGAGCAAAAATCCAAGGCGTGCAGGTCGCCGGCAAAACCGGCACGGCCGAGACGAACAAGGAATACAACGACAGCTGGTTCGTGGGCTTCGCACCGTCCGACAACCCCTCGGTTGCCGTCGCTGTGCTCATCGAAGAAGGCGTGCACGGCACCGACGAATCGGGCCTGGCGAGCGTGCGTGCGCAGAAGGTGTTAACTTCGGCACTTCAGGCGCAAGGCCTGCTGTAGTTGGAATAAAATAAGGTATTTAACGAAAGAAAGCGCTCGGCAATCGAACCAGGAAAACGCACCAGCCGAAAAGCGCTTAACCATAGGTCCATCCGCGGCGGCGGAAGGTGAGGAGAGAAACGTGATAGGCAGAGTATTCAACGGCCGATACCGCATCACCGAGCGCATCGGCATTGGCGGCATGGCCGAGGTCTACAAGGCCCAGGACCAAACGCTCGGCCGCATTGTCGCTGTGAAGGTGATGCTGCCGCAATACGCAGCCGACCCCGAATTCGCGGCGCGCTTCAAGCAGGAAGCCGCATCGGCGGCCAACCTGCAGAGCCCCTACATCGTGAACGTGTACGACTGGGGGCACGATGACGGCACGTACTTCATCGTCATGGAATACGTGCGCGGCACCGATTTGAAGAGCGCTATTCTGCAACGCGGCGCCATCAATCAGCGCAAGGTCGCCGAAATCGGCAGCCAGGTATGCCAAGCGCTTTCCGTCGCGCATAACCAAGACATCATCCACCGCGACGTGAAGCCGCAAAACATCATGGTCCAGCCCGACGGCAACGTGAAGGTCATGGACTTCGGTATCGCGCGCGCGAAAAATTCCGTAAAATCGCAAACGAGCAGCGTGCTTGGCACGGCGCACTACATTTCGCCTGAGCAGGCCCAGGGCAAAGAACTCACCGGCGCCTCTGACATGTACTCGCTCGGCTGCGTGCTCTATGAAGCCGCCACGGGCCAACTTCCCTTCGACGGCCCCGATGCCGTAAGCGTCGCCATGAAGCAAGTTCAGGAAGAGCCCCTGCCCCCTTCGCAGGTCAAGCCCGACATTTCGCCCGACCTTGAAGCCATTATCTTGAAGGCGATGGACAAAAACCCCTACAACCGCTTCCAAACGGCGCGCGATATGAAGCAGGCACTCGACGACTTCCTCATGGGACGCCCCGTGAACATCGCCGGTGCGGCGGGCGGCTTCGCAAGCGCTCCCACGTCGGTCATGGGCAGCGTGCCTGGCATGGCAAGCGAAGCGGGCGGCACCGCCGTTATGCAGCCCATCGGCAGCGACACGGGAATGAAAACGAACTCATACCGCGGCGGCAACGATATCGACATGGGCAAGGCGAAGAGCAAGAAACGCGGCCCCCTTATTGCCGTCGCGGCCATTGCGGCAATCGCCGTTATCGCCGCGCTCGCGTTCGCGATAACGGGAGGTCTCGGCGGGGGCGACAAAGTTCCCAACGTGATTGGCCAAACCCAGGAAGCCGCCGTTCAAACCATTGAAAAAGCCGGCTACACCGTAGGCACCGTCACCGAAGACTACGACGCCGAAACCGTAGCGGGTCGCGTGTGCAAGCAAGACCCCGAAGCCGACAGCGACCTCGAGAAGGGCGGTAAGATCAACATCGTCATTTCGAAAGGCGTAAAGAAGGGCTCCATTCCCAACCTCTCGGGTATGACATCCGAACAGGCCGAAAAGGCGCTGAAAGACGCTGGCCTGAAGGCCCAATACGCCGGCAACGAGGCATCCGACGCCGATAAAGACACCGTGAGCAGGCAAGACCCTGCCGCAGGCAAGGAAGTCGACGAGGGCACCACGGTCAAATATTGGATTTCCACGGGCCCCGAAGACACGTCGGTGCCTAACGTGGTCGGGTCTGACCAGGCAAGCGCAAAAGCCCAGCTGGAAAGCGCCGGGTTCACCGTGCAGGTCGAAACGGGCGACTATAGCGATAAATACGGCGAAGGCATCGTCATGTCGCAAAGCCCCAACGGCGGCAAGCTTGAAAAGGGCGGCACCGTGACCATCACCATATCGCAGGGCCAAGACCCCGAGAAGAACAAGGTCACCGTTCCGCCGGTCACGGGCATGAGCCAGAGCGAAGCGATCAACACGCTGCTCTCGTATAACCTCGCCTATGCGCTTGATACGGCATCCGCCGGTTCGGGAACCCCGGGAACGGTTGCCAAGCAAAGCATCACCGCCGGCAAGAAGGTCGACAGCGGCACCGTAATCACCATTTACGTCGTGCCCGAATCGTCGAGCTCCACAGGTGATAACACGAACAATTCCGGCAACACCCCCAACACCGGAAGCACGACGAACTAGCGGTCAAGCTCGCAATTTCAGGAAACGCCCCTCAACCGAGGGGCGTTTCTTTTTTAATCGCTATCGTGTTCCCGACGATGGAGCGAATGCCATTCGGTAAGCGCCCTGAGATTCGCGCTCGCGAGCACCCCATTTGAAATACCTAACTTCACGCGATACGCAACCCTCGATTCGCTTCAAGCGCCCCGCTACAATGGCAGGCATGGCACACATCACGAACAATCCTCCAACCTCTGCAACGACACCTCCCCAATGGGGATACAAGGCCATGCTCCTCGGCGCCGCCGCCATTTGGGGCCTCAGCATTTGCATCATTAAAGACACCGTCGCAGTATTTCCCCCTGCCTGGCTTATGGGCATTCGGTTTTTCCTCGCAGGCATTCTCTTGCTCATCGTTTTCCGCAAGCGCGTCGCACAATGCCTTAACCGAGAGATGCTCGTTGCCGGCGCAATAATCGGCCTCGTTCTCGCGCCGGCATATCTACTCAACACATCGGGCCTCCAGTTCACCACGGCATCGAAGGGAACGTTTCTTACCGGCACGTATTCCATCATGGTGCCCTTCATCGCGTGGGCAATTTCAAAGCAACGCCCCACACGTTACAACATCGCCGCGGCATTGCTCGCCCTAGCCGGCATTGGTTTCATCTCGTTTTCCGGAGCAGGCGAAGTCTCGCTCACCTTCGGAATCGGCGAAGCAATCATGCTCGCCTCGGCCTTTTTCCTTGGTTTACATATGGCGGTATCGGCGCGCCTCTCGGATGGGCGCGATGCGCTCGCGCTTTCCGCGATCCAATTCATCGTCGCCGGCCTCATTGGCATGGCGTGGGGAGCAGCAACGGAAGGCACACCGAACTTAACCACGTTTGCCGACCCTTCGGTGTTCGCAGGTATGGTGTATCTTGTGGTGTTCGCTTCGTGCGGCGCGCTCTGCTTCCAGAATATTGGCATCAAACACGTTCCCGCAGCACCCGCTGCCTTGCTGCTGTCGACCGAAAGCCTGTTCGGCGTGACATTCGCCGTGCTCTTCTTCGGCGATACGCTTACCATCACAGCGATCATCGGCTTCGCGCTTATCGCCTTCGGCATCGCGGTAAGCGAAACCTTTCCCCTAAAGAAAGGAAGTTCGCAGTAATTCACGGCAGAAAAGGTCGCCATGGGGCCTTATTGCATATGATGCCGCGCGCATTGGCAGGAATCGCACCCAAGGGGCCCCTCTTTCGTCGAAAGCCAAAGGCAAAACAAGCTTGTATAAAGCAAAATGCCTGCTCACGCTATTCCGCACCATCATTTTAGTGCCCAAGGCCCCTGCAAAAGGGCCCCCTGGGTGCGATTCCCGCCAAATCAACGTCACAACTCGTACAATAGGCAAAGAAAACGAAGCGTCGCCGCAGCAAGAATCACGAAAGAATTCCAATGAAAAGAGAACTCCCCGCCCTGTTCTACAAGTTACTCATTATTGCAGCCACCATTATTTGGGGCTTCAGCTTCGTTGTCGTAAAAGACGCCGTCGATGCCGTATCGCCTGCATGGCTTATGGGCATGCGCTTCGTCGCCACCGCCGCAATTCTTGCTGTGGTGTTCCATAAAACGCTGCGTGCGAACTTCGATACGAGCCATCTTTTTGCAGGCGTCGTGCTTGGCGTGCTCTCGTTTTTGGGCTTCTGGATTCAAACTATCGGCATCACCGATACAACACCCGGCCGCAACGCGTTTCTTACCGCGACGTATTGCGTCATGGTGCCTTTTCTTTACTGGATTGTGGCGAAGCGTCGCCCCACGGTATTTAACCTGGTAGCCGCCGTCATGTGCATTGCGGGCGTCGGGTTCGTTTCGCTCGGCGGCGATTTCACGTTCTCTATGCGCTGGGGCGACGCGATGACCCTGCTCTCAGCCGTGTTCTTCGCGCTGCATATGGTTATGGTGCCCGTTTTCGCCAACCGTCGAGACATCATGACCATCACCATCGTGCAAATCGGCACAAGCGGCCTGTGCGGCATCGCAATTGGAGCGCTCAGCGAGCCTACGCCTGCTTTCTCGTCGCTTGGCATCGATTTCTGGGTACAGCTCGGCTACCTGGTGATTTTCGCATCATGTTTGGCCATGGTATTTCAAAATGTGGCACAAGCGAAAATTCCCCCGGCGCAAGCGTCGCTTTTGCTCTCGCTTGAAAGCGTGTTTGGCGTGGCGTTTTCCGTGTTGCTTTATGGCGAAGAGCTCACCTGGATGCTGCTTGCTGGCTTCGCGCTCATCTTCTGCGCCATCGTGATAAGCGAAATATTTCCCAGGCCGAAAAAAGAGTGACCCGTCTGCGCTCAATTCAGCCTATCGCCCTCGTGTAATTTTCACCGAGGCATACGCAACGGGCAGGCCAATAGGCGCCCAGGGCTTTTTCAGCTCAATATCAATTTCTTGAACCAGCGGAAATCTATCCAACACGGCATCGGCCACAGCCTGCGCCGCGCGCTCAATCAGTTTGAACGTCGATGCGCGCAACGTCGCATCGACCAGATGGCATACCGCGCCATAATCGACGGAATCGTCCAGGGCATCGCTTTTGCATGCCGCAGAAAAATCGCCGCGCAGCACGAGGTTCACGATGAATTTCTGCCCCAGCGCGTTTTCCTCTGGAAACACGCCATGGTTCGCGAATACCTCTAAATCGACGATGCGAATTTCATCCATCGTATCCCCTGTTCAACCTAAATTTTAATACCAACGTTCATTTTTTCGGGCAGCCAATCGCATCGCTCGCGCGCTACGCACGCGTAACACGGGCGAGAAACCTTGTCGGCCTCATAGAGCAGCTTGCCTAACGGCGAGGCATCATCGGCGAAGCAGCGGTGCTGTGCCACCGCAGCAACGATGGCCGTTTTTTCAAGCGCCGAGAAACCATCGATATCCATCAAGATATTCGTCGCAACACGAGCTCCCGCAACCTCATGGGGCTCACCGTGCTCATACTGCTCAGCCTTGCCCAAATCGTGAAGCAAGGCTGCTGCATAGACCGTTTCTTTTCGGAAAGGCATTTTGCGCTCAAGCACGCGAATATACGCGATGCGTGCCACGTCGAGCAGGTGGTCAATCCCGTGGCAACAAAACTCGCGGCTCAATTCTGCACGATGGATGCGCTTCATATGGTCGACGAAATCGGGATGGCGGCGAATTGCATCGACCACAGGCATGACCTGGTCATTTCCGCAAATACCGCGCAACTCGAGCTCCTGCTCGCGCGCAATCATCGATGCGGTCTTTGTCGATGCCGCTCCAAGAGGCGACACACCCGTCGGCAAAACCTCGACGGCAGAAACTCCGCCGCCCGTTGCGGGCGCAGAAGTCGCAGGAATATGAGGGTCGACCGCAAGGGGGTTAACTGGCCCCTCGAAGCCTTCAAGTTTCGCGCCGTCAGACGGGCTTGCCGCCGACAAGACCGGAGCGTCGCCCTGCATTTCGTGCACAACGCGCCCCGTTCCGGCCTCGCGTTCGGTCACTTTGAATCGTTCGGTTTTATCGGGCTTCGCCATACTCGCCTCCCCGGTCCTGTATTCGGTCAATCAAAATAATAAGCCTCGCAAAAAAAGCAAGGCTCATCGATAGTCTATGCACTCGGGCTATTTCCCAATCAAGCGGAAGAATTCATCAACCAGCGCTTGATCGCCTTCGAAGACACCACGCTTTGCAAGCGTTGCGGTCGAAGCGCCCGGCTTGCTCACACCGCGCATCGACATGCACATGTGCTCGCCCTCGACCATGACAATAGCGCCCTTCGCGCCCAAATCGTCCATAAGCGCATCGGCGATTTGCGAAGTCAATCGCTCCTGCAGCTGCAGGCGTCGAGAGAACACCTCAACCGTACGCGCGAGCTTCGAGAGCCCCGTCACGCGGCCGTTGGGGATATAGGCAAGATGCACCTTGCCATAAAACGGAAGCAAGTGGTGCTCGCACAGCGAGTAGAACTGAATATCGCGCTCGACGACCATATCGTCGGAGTCGATGGAAAACGTCGTAGACAAATGCTCCGATGCCGACTCGTCCATGCCTCGACAAATTTCAGCATACATGCGCCCCACGCGCTGAGGCGTCTCGAGCAGCCCTTCGCGTTCAACATCTTCCCCCATGCCCTCGAGCAAAAGGCGAACAGCCTGTTGGATTTTCTCCTGGTCGACCACGTTTGGTTCCCGTCTTTCCGCAAACAACAAAAACGCGCCCGAAGGCGCGTCGGTTCATGGGGGATATTATAAAGCTGCAAACAGCGAAAGCGCCCTTGGCTCTAAGTTTCTCCAAACGAGCGGGCGGCAGCAAGCCGCAACTTCAAATGAAGCCAATCAGCTCACCGCCACCCACCTTCATCGGGCGAATCGATTCTTACTGCGCCTTATACGGAACCATAGTCTCCTCATCGCCGTTCGCTTCCTCAAGACGCTTGAAGAAGTCCTTGGTCTCGCGAACAACCACGCCCGAAAGCACGATCAGGGCAATCATGTTCGGAATGGCCATGCACGCGTTGAAGATGTCGGCAATGGTCCACACGGCGGCAACGGTCATGTACGGACCAGCAAAAACGCAGGCGATGTACGCCCAGCGATACGCCTTCACGGCCTTCTTCGAACCGTTGCTGAAATACTCGAGGCAACGCTCTCCATAGTAGTCCCAACCGAGAATAGTGGTGAAACCGAACAAAGCCAAGCAAATCATAAGCACGAAGCTCACGGCCTCGCCGGGAATGAACGGCAAGCCAGTCTGGAATGCAGCGGTGGTAACAGCCGCTCCCTCAAGGCCCGGAATCTGATACGCGCCCGTCATCACGAGAGCCAAACCAGTCATGGAGCACACGACAATCGTGTCCAGGAAGGTGCCCGTCATGGACACGAGGCCCTGGCGCACGGGTTCTTTGGTCTGAGCAGCGGCAGCAGCAATAGGAGCAGAACCAAGACCGGCCTCATTAGAGAAAATACCGCGCGCGATACCCTTTTGCATAGCAATGATAATCGCACCCAGAGCGCCACCAGCAGCGGCACGCAGGCCAAACGCGCTCTCGACAATCGTGACCAACGCATCGGGCAGAGCGGTGATGTTCACCACGATGAGCACCAGAGAGAAGCCCACATAGACAACAACCATGATGGGAATGACCTTCTGAGCAACGCTCGAAATGCGCTTCAGACCACCAATGACAACCAGGCCAACGAAAATGGCGACGACGAGCGATCCGATAACCGTAGCGAGCGAATATTCCATGCCGAACAGGCTCACGGTATGCGCCATATTCGGATCAAAGAAGCCGGTGATAGCCGAGTTGATAGAGTTCACCTGAGTGAAGGTACCAATGCCGAATAGGCCAACGCACATTCCGAAGAACGCGAAGATCTTTGCGAGCCAACGCCAGGAAATCTGGGGCAAACGCTGCTTCATGCCGCGCTCGATGTAGTAGAACGGGCCGCCGAGCACGTGGCCGTCTTCGTCGATGCTGCGATACTTCACGGCGAGCAGGCCCTCGGAATACTTCGTTGCCATTCCGAACAACGCGGCGAGCCACATCCAGAACATCGCGCCCGGGCCGCCGGCAACAATAGCCGTCGCAACGCCCACGATGTTGCCCGTGCCGATGGTGGCCGAAAGCGCCGTGCACAGCGCGCCGAAGCTTGATACCTCGCCATGGGCGTCTTCGCCCTTTTCGTTCTTCATCATGTAGCGAAGCGCGCGGGGCAACTTAGAAAACTGCAGGCCGCGCAGACGCACGGTCAGCAGAATGCCGCCGGCCAAAATGAGGACCATCAGCGGCACGCCCCAAATAAAATCGTCGATGGCGACCAAAATGCTGTTCACCGTGGCGAAAAACTGTTCCACAATTCTTCCTTTCTTCATTCCGCATCGCGAAACGACCGACTATCTAACGCCGTGCGCGATACGCTTTCAGAAAGCGAAGGAGCCTGTGAATATAAGGAGATAAACAGAAGAAGAGCTGTTGCGGGAATGCGCATGCACGAATACCTGCAACAAGCTGCGAAGCTGCTCTGTCCTTTTGCCTGAGAGTTTCACGCCGCGCGATCATGGGTTTCGCGGCGCTTGCCCCTTCGGCACCCAAATGATTGGGATTCTCCAGAGGCCCCTAACGCGTCCAGTCTCGGCCTGGAAAGCTTCGATTCAAGACGTATCGACGGGGTGGCGCTATGCACTTGTGGCCTTGGAGGATTGAGAAGAGCGACAAGAGAGAGGAAAAAGGCTAACCTCAATCCCTCAAGGTGCTGACGGAGACTATATCACTATCGCACGCTACAGTGGAACAATTTTTTCAAAAAGGTTTCAAGGAAGCATAGAAGGTTGACAAGCACGACCGCCCAATTAAAAGCGCCCGCCTATGAATGACCGAAATCGCACATGCGAAGCCCTTTCCGCTTCCCTGCAGCCGACATGCGCCGATGTCGTATACTCGGCATATCGACTTTCGAAACGCAGCCAAGGAGCAACCATGGCCTACAACAACTTCTCTTCCGAGTTCATCGATCGGTGGAATGCCGATACCGATAAAGGCATTTCCAACCCCTATCGCTGCAAGAACGAAGACGTCATACGGCGCAACCCCAAGCGAGACATGTCACAACGGCTGCACCGCCCCCCGTTCTGTCGAGACGTCGATAAAATCCTCAACGTTCCGCCCTATAACCGGTATGCGGGCAAAACCCAGGTGTTCAGCTTCGTGCGCAATGACGACATCTCACGACGCGGCCTGCACGTGCAACTCGTCGCCCGCACCGCGCGCACCATCGCACGCATGCTGCGCCTGAACGAAGACCTCACGGAGGCCATTGCCCTCGGTCACGATTTAGGACACACGCCCTTCGGACATGCGGGCGAACACATCTTGAACGACCTTTACCATGCCGACACAGGACGCTATTTCAACCATAACGTCCACAGCGCACGGGTGCTTGATCACCTGTACGCTCGCAACGTAAGCTTACAAACGCTCGACGGCATATTGTGCCACAACGGCGAAAGCAGCCAGAAAACGTTCTATTTGGGCACCACGCATTCCTTCGACGATTTCGATGCCCATATGGAAGCGTGCTATACCGACGAATCGGCCATCGGGCACCTGCGCCCAACAACGCTCGAGGGCTGCGTGGTGCGCATTTCCGACATGATTGCGTATGTGGGCAAAGATCGCCAAGACGCCATGGGCGTTGGCGCGCTCGAATCGGACAAACACTTCACCGCCGGCCCCATGGGGGTCATGAATGCGGAAATCATCAACAATCTCACCGTCGATATCGTCGAACATAGTTACCTTCGCGACCATATCGAGATGAGCGATGACGCCTTCGCAGCGCTCAAAACCGCAAAAGCCGAAAACTACGAACGCATCTATTTGGCCGGCAATCAGGGCGATATTTACGAAGAAGAAATTCGCCCTATGTTCGAGGAGCTCTACGAACAGCTGCTTCGCGACCTGAAGACGAGCAACGAAAGCTCCCCGCTCTTCAAACACCACATCGAAAAAATCGAACACCAGCGCCACCTTTACGACGACGAGGCGCCCTACCGAAAAGAAGAACCGCACCAAATCGTCGTCGACTATCTCGCCGCAATGACCGACGAGTATTTCCTAGCCGCTCATAAATTCATCTGCCCCCACAGCAGCCGCCACGTAGATTTCCGCAGCTACTTCGACGGAATCGACTACCGGCAGGCATAAAACCCTCTATGAGATTCGCCCGTCATGCGTTTCCGATAGATTCCGCACGAGCCGAACAGCACCGAATGTGCTGTTCGTGCGAGCCAGGACCTGACCGAAGCGGGAATGCATGACGGGCGAATCTCGACGGATGACATAAAAAAGGCCGGGCGAACCCGGCCTTTTCTGTATCGAACCCTTACGCCGCAGCGTCTTTCTTGTTCATGATTTTGGCAATCGCGACGAAGCCGCCGCACGCCAGCACAATAGTGACGGCCAACGGAATCCAAGGGCTGCCCATGATGCCCGCAAGGATATAGCCGATAGCGCCCGACACGAACACAATGGATGCGTACGGAATCTGCGTCGACACGTGCGCCATATGATTGCACTCGGCGCCGGCAGACGAAAGAATCGTCGTATCGGAAATCGGCGAGATATGGTCGCCATACACCGCGCCGCCGAGAGTCGCACCGATGGCAACCAAGAACAGCGGGTCGCTCGGGTCAAACACGCCGACTACGATGGGCAGAATGAGAGCAATGGTGCCCCAGCTCGTACCCATAGAAAAGCCGATGAATGCCGCAACCAGGAAAATGGCGAACGGCAGCAGAGTAAGGCTAATGCCCAATCCATTCAGAAAACCGCTGACGAACGGTCCCGTGCCGATCATGTAGCGGCACACGCCGCCGAGCGACCAGGCGAGCACGAGAATCATAATGGCCCCAACCATGGAGCGCGCGCCTTCGGCAACCCCTTCCATATAGCCCTGGAGCGTGCACAAGCCACGAGGCAGGTACATGGCAGCAGCCACGACCAGCGCCACAAACGAGCCAATACACAAGCCAGCAACGGGATTCTCGCCAACGGCAGCCGCAAATTCGACACCTTCGAAGAAACCGCCGATATAGAGCATGCCCCAAATGGAGAACACAATCAAAACGAGAATAGGCACAATAAGGTCGAACACTTTGCCCTTATTGGACACTTCCATTCCCTTGAACTGAGCTTCAGCCTTATTCGCCTCAAACGCTTCAGCGAGCTCGGTCTCTTCCGCAATAACGGTTGCAGGCAAATCGCGGGCGGTCTGCGGGTTATTCTTCGCTGCGATTTTTGCAGCGGTGCGCTCGGCGGCAACGCTCAGGCGCGTATCGCCCTCGACCTCGTCGGGATGGGTAATTACCTTGCCCGGGTTGGCGACAGCAACTTCCTCGGCCTCGGCGGAACCATACTTCGCAGCAGCCTCTTCGGCCTTCTTCATGGGACCAAAATCCAATCCAATGAAAGCGACGAAGAACACAAACACGATAGTCGCGAGCGCGTAGAAGTTATACGGAATCGACTGCACGAACAGATTGAAGCCGTCATCGCCCAGATAGCCGCCAACGGCAACCGCCCACGAAGACACCGGGGCAATAATGCACACGGGTGCCGCGCTCGAGTCGATAAGCCATGCCAGCTTTTCGTGGCTCATACGGAAACGGTCAGTGATAGGACGCATGACCGCGCCAACCGTAAGGCAGTTGAAATAGTCGTCCACAAAAATGAGAATGCCCAAAACGGCAGTCATCACGCGGGCAAGGCGAGCGCTCTTCACGTGCTGCGAAACCCATGCACCGTACGCACGGGAGCCGCCGGCAATAGCAATAAGCACGACAAGCGCACCCAACAACGCCAAGAACAGCAGCAGCGCGCCGTTGTTGGCAATTTGCTCACCCATCATTTGGGGAACCAGGCAGAACGCATCAACGAGCGAGCCGAATCCAACGCCATCGATGGTGAAGGTATAAATCACCATGCCAACAAAAACGCCAATCGTGAGGGAGGAATACACCTCCTTCGTAAGAAGCGCCAATCCGAGCGCCAAAAGCGGAGGCACAATAGACCATATGCCCGTGTCAATGAGCGCAAAACCTTCCATTATCCACTCCTTCATAAGTGGACGCGCTTTCACCTCTTCCCAAAATGCCCAGCAAACCAGGCATCGGCGAAAGCGCGCCCGCTCAACAAATGTAGAGAAGAGTATACCCCGCCTTGACCAGGCGAGGTATAGAAGAAGCTCATAACATGGGAACGGTTGAATAATCGGGCGGAATGCTCGACCCCTATCGTGAACAGGACCTTATATTTTTACCGATGTCTATCAATACCGCAAAATGCGGCCCCCTAGCAAATCGATTGACGGCAACGAACTACTCCAAACCAAGGTCAAGCAACGTATTAGCGTTGCGATACAAAATATCGCGCAACTCACTATCGGTCAGGCCAATGTGAGCGAGCCTCGTCAAAAAGTCCGCAGTATCCTCCCAGGGAGAATCGGTACCAAACAAAATGCGCGTCGTGCCATATTCCCGTACAATGCGCAGGAAATCGTCGTTGGCAATGTGACCAATCTGGAAAGCCGTGTCCATATACCCGGGCCATTCAGGATGCAGCTCGGGCGGATGCGTGAAGTCGGGCACGCTGCCGCCCAAATGAGCCAAAACCGTTCGCTCGTACGGGAATTTATTAAAGAAGCGATCAATTTCAACGGGCGAACAATCCCAATCAGGGCCAACCGTCGGGTAATCAATGCCCGAGCCCGTATGAAACAGGATGACCATGTTCTCTTCGATGGCTGCCTCGTATATAGGAAACATTTTAGGGTCGCTCATTTTGAAATGCTGATTCACCGGATGCAGCTTCATGCCCTTAAAGCCCAATTTCGCACACCGATGAATCTCGGCGACAGGGTCATCCATATCGCGCACCACGCTCATGAACGGAACGATATCAGGATCATCGGTATAATCCTGCAGCCAATCATTGAATTGCGGCACCTGACGAGGATTCGTAGGCACGGGAAGAATCACCGATTTCGTAACACCAAGCTCGCACTTTCGCTCCCGAACACCATCGAGCGTACCGGGGTTAAACGCCGTAGCACCGAAGTTGTCTCCGAAATAAGCACGCATACGAGGCGCAAAGCTATCGACCCATGCGTGAGTGTGGACATCGACAATTGGGCAATCGGGAAGAACCCCCGACCCCGACCCTTCATCCGGTCGAGAATGACGAAAATGCCAAATAGGCCACCCGTTCGCATCGGGGTGATCGGCATCATGGAGATGCTTCTCGTCCTCCAGAATCGCTTTAGCAGGCGTCCATCCCTGGTCAGGATAAAGACGCCCATGAACCTCATGCACTTCCCAGGTCATAATCATCCCCTATCGTTTCACTAAGGGAAAATAGTATCCAATTCCACAAAACAAGAAACGGACGAAAAGCGATTTTTGCCCAAAAACGAAGAAAGGGGCCGCGCGGCCCCCTAAAAGGAAAAAGGGCCGTAAGGCCCTGGAAATGCGGAAGCGCCCTGCATGAGCGCGACGCCCTGTCCTCCCGCAGCCTGGCGCTG
>OIWP01001771.1_pt1 | contig 24936 bp, 19 predicted proteins | sample 1587661 | NCBI WGS metagenome assembly OIWP01 (sample SAMEA3888899, study PRJEB22519) | human gut metagenome | biome: human gut; feature: human-associated habitat; material: faeces | place: Denmark | collected 2010 | reverse complement strand
ACTTCAAGACCATCAAGGCTATTTTACCTTCGGGAGAAAAATAACTTTTACGCCCAAAAGGAGAGGACTTCAAATGCATTTGTCGGGCCAGTTCCGAGAAAGGGAACAGAGAATGGAGGCGACCTAATTCACTCGTTGCAAAACTTTGACGATATTTTTTAAGCATATCGAACTCGGTAAAACCTAAACAAGGTTCGATTTCTGAGATTTTTTGTATCTTTACCATGTGTTTTTATTTTTAATTACCCCCGTTTTGGCCGTCAAACCGTTTTTTGGGGGGAATGCTTAAAGATACAAAAAAGGCAACTAACTCGCAATGAATTAGTTGCCTTAAATTTTATTATTTTAGGAATATCCCTGTTTTAATGATTGGTGTCTGGAACTGGTTGAGGAGTTATACTATAGACATTTACTGAATGTCCCTGTATAGTGTCGATAATATTAAAGAAAAACTTGTTATCTCCCTATATGCCAAAGGAATGAGCGTGTCAGACATAGAAGAGGAGATGCGTGAAATCTATGAGATAGAACTGTCCACATCAGCTATTTCCATCATCACGAACAAAGTCAACCAGGCTGCTCAGGAATGGCAGAACCGCCCTTTGGATCCGGTCTATCTCATCGTTTGGATGATTCTACCTATTTTGACTTTTCAGCCTATTAATTGTTTTGGTAACTTCGTTCATTAGCTTTTGATTGGAAGTTCTAAATGTGTTAAGTTCTTTGATTATATCTGCTTTATTATAGTATAAATTATACCAGCCTAATGTTTCAGCAGCCAATATGCGAAGTTCTTCTTCTTGGCTTTCATTTTTTATAATGTTCAGTAATGGCTCAATAGCTTTAGCAATAGGTTTATTTCGGAACCTACTTATTTCGCTTTGTATCTGTTTGGTAGTACTTTCCGGACTGTCAATAAGTGCAAAATCTCTTTCAAGTCCTTTCTTTTGGCGAGGAAGGTATTCTAACAATTCATTCACATAGGAAGAATCGTAGAAAGACCAATCGGCAGCCTGTTTCTTCAATTCATTCAAAGCCATATCATGGTCGAACGTGTTGATAGCACTAAAAATTCTGAAACGATGGCGGTTTTCATGTCCGCGTAATAAATAGCTTTCTATCCATGCCGGCAACAATTCCGGATTGCAATTCTTTTCAACGTATTCCACCGCATAACGACGGATCAGTTCATAACTGTCGTTCATGGCTGTCTGCAATACATCGGCAACCTCTGTCGGATAGTTCAAAGCTAATAGGCGTAATGCTTCCAACCGCACAACGAAATAGTTCGATTCGTGGTAACTTTTCTTCAGCAACTCAACGAGACCACTATAATTTGCCATTGACAATTGACGGAGCGCCATTGCCTGCATGTCAGCCATAGGGGAATTCAGCTGTTTTTTCCAGAATGTAACATTTCCTTCCTGCGCAACTAAAGCTTGGTTGATGTCCATATCCAGCCCGGCATTATTGGTGAAGTGAAAAGTCGGGTCACCGATCAGATGATTTTCCAAGAAGCAGGTAAAACGAGTGAACTGCCCGATGCGCATACCGGCAGCTAACAAGCCGAGAAATTCATCCGGCCATTTATCTTGAATGGTGTTAACCGTACATCCCATAGTAGCAATGGTCTTACCCTTATTGAATATATAAGAGCCTACAATGTTGTCATCCAAATGGAAAGAACCGTTGAAACAAGCATCGAACAATATAAAACGCGCATTAGGAGTCAAAAGACGAATATCTTCAGTATAGATATCCATATTACGGTTTACAATGGAATCCGATTTTATTTTCTCCTCATCGAAAGCTTCCGCACACCAACTTTCAGGCACCCCATACTGCTTGGCATATTCTTTGATAGCAGCTTCACGCCCATGTTTCTTGGCGTATGAAGGCACTTTGCTTCGCAAGAATATTTTGGCATTCTCAATACTCAAATTAATACCGGAACCATTTTCATAGCCATTGATATACTGCATGGTGGGGCCACCGTGGTGATGGAATAGCATGACATCTAATCCTTCGCGCTGAATCTCGTTCAAGTATAATGGTTTCATCGGATAGCGCATGTTAAAATCATAGAACTTCACTGTATTACCCGATTTGAATATTTGCGGCAATTGCTCACGTAAGGCTATTTGCTCACCGCTCCATGCCAAAGGATCTTCAGAATTGTAACCATGGCCACGGGCCATAGTCAGTTGGTCAAATGCATTTTGCTTTGCTTTTTCGGCAACTGCCTTTTTTAAGTAATCGCGTAGCATCTGATAACGGTTCTCACCTTCTAAATGTAATGGACGGATACGGGCCGAATAAATATCCGGTGAAATATACTGTTTAGAATCAGCACGCAATGTCATATAATGATAGTCAGGTATCAAACTGTCTTGTTTAATATAATCAAATTTTAATCCGAAGTCATCATAATAACGGTCGGAAGGAACGCTTGATTTCTGCCAATTGGCTTTGGGAGACCTTTTGAAAGCCGAAGATAGATGATGTGCATCACGAATCATTGGAATAGGGATGTCACCTATAAATACGCAACCCTCCAAAGGCGTTTTCTCATTCTCATGCAATTTGACAAGTTGCTCACGAATAGGTTCGGGCCTTTTCCAATCATCAATTAGCAAGTAAGTACCTAAACCTTCTTTTTCTATACTGGTACGATAAGCATCAATTTCACTTTTCGCTTCATCATAACTTTTCTGATCGACTACAATTGCAAAAGTAGTCTTTGTTTTTATACTAGGATGTACAACTGTTTGCGCCTGCATATCCTGTAAGCACAAAGCGGTAATTGCCAAAAGGATGTATTTATTCATATTTATAAACTTAATCTTTTGATTGTCTGTTCAAGCTCTGCTTTTAAATCTTCCGGAAGATTGGCTGTTTGTTGCATCTTCTTTATTTCTTCAAGAATGTGTGGCCGTTGTACAGAATTAGTAAACCAACCTAATGCTTCGGCCATTACTACACGTACTTCCTGTGGATTACCGGCATCACGAATTACATTCAAATAATCATCCACGTGGAAATGGAATGTATAGTTACGCACATTGCGGATTGCACTGATACGTTTTGCTTCCGGTGCAGCTACATCCATCAAGGTCTGATGGACTTTTGCCTCTTGTACAAACATTCTTTCCAGGCTTCTTAGTAATCGTTTTTTCTCTTCGTTTTCATTCAAACGGTCAACTTTTGCATAAAAGTCTTCTATTGTCTTTTCTACTTTCTCTTTCGGATAAAGGCTTAAAGCCTTGTTGGCACTCATTTGTACGCGTAAGCGTTCATTATGTTCGACCAATGCTTCCACAATAGCGGGCAATAAGGAATCGTCACCTACAAATCCAGCATAAATGGCACTTTGGCGAGCTACCATTTCATAAGTATCGTTCAAACCTTCGCGTAATGCTTCGATGAAGTTGTCGTCCTGATAACGGCTCAACAACTTGATAGCTTCCATACGAACCGTATTGAAGCCACTTTCCCGGTACTTCTTCAGGAGCAACGGAGATAATTCCTTTTGGGTATCGGCGTCAGCCAGCATACGCATGGCCAAACTTTGTACATCAGCGTATGGGCTGTTTAACAAATTCTTCCAATAGGCTTTGTCATCTTTGTGTATTGTTATATCGGTACTTAAAGTATTGGCTTCGATAGGAGCAAAACGGAAAGTGGGATCACCAAACAAATGACCTTCAAGTGATACGATTAGCTTATTGTATTGCCCGGCTCGTACACCATGGGACAACAAACCAATCATTTCAATAGTCCAGCGGTCTTGCAATACGTTACGGGTATTTCCTTGTGCTACTAATGTCTGACCGTCATTAAAGATATATTGTCCTGCTATATAGTCGTTTTCGTGAAAAGAACCGTTGTAGCACGCATCAAACATTATCATCTTCGGATTAGTGGAAAGATTTCTCTTCATTAAATCTTCCGTTACGATACGTTCATCAGCGTAGTGAAGAGAGTCTGCTTCCCAGAACTTAGGATTGTCCAGGTCTTTAAAAAACACCTCATTCACTTGTCGTTTTTCCTGCATCTGAATACGTAAGGTGTCTTTGTCACGTTTTCCAACATGGGACATGACTGCATTATAAAGTGTACTCTTCAACATTTTATAACGATTATTGAAATCAGTGCATGCCAATTCATCATTAATAAGCTGCCCTGTTGGCATTCCATGTTCATGAAACATAAATAAGTCAAGGTCCTTTCGTTGCAATTCGCTGAATAACTTATATTTCATAGGGTGTTTCATTCGGAAGTTCCAATGTTTGAATCCCATTTGACGACCAAAAGCTAATGGAAAGTTCTCCATATAAGCTTTTTCGTCATCCATCCATACAATCAGGCAATCGGAATTGTAAGAAGCACCATTGAATGAGAATACCCGATCTAATTGATTATGCTTATCTGCCTTGGCAGCAGCAGCTTTCTTCAGATATGAGGCAATGGCCGCATATTTATCCCCTTCCTTTTTTTCCGGATACTTGATACGAGCTGAATAGAAAGTAGGATTTAGCCGCTGGGGACTGTCTTCTGTCAATTTGTAGTAGAAATGCTGATGATTTACTGAGTCTTGCCTGATGAACTCAAACTTTAAGTTCAGATCATCATAAAAGCGGTCGGTAGGTACGGAAGACTGATCCCAAGGAAAGGCTTTCTCATTCATTTTGAATGCAGTAGTCATGTGTTGCGCATTACGTACCAATGCGACAGGCACATCGCCGATTAAAACCAGACCTTCCAATGAAGGGCATTCTTGATATGTTTTGATGATTATCTGTTTGACTTGATCTGGATTTTGCCAGTCACCGCTGATCAGATAAGTTGCCAAACCATCATCTTCAACCGCAGTTTTGTACTGATGCATGGCATCTTTGGTATTTGCATAAGTTTGGTTATCTGTTATGATAGCAAAAGCGGTAGGTTGTTTGACCAATGGCTTTATGACTGTTGTTTGTGCATTTCCTGCCAATGGCAAAAGAAATGCCAGATATATTATTTTTTTAATCATGGCCAATTAATTTTTAAGTCTGTAATATGTACGGTCGGCTTCTTCACGAAGGTTCTCGGATAAGCTCTTATCTTTTCTCAGTTGATCGCATACCCGAAGGATGTCAGGCTTCCGATAAGAATGAGTGAACCAAGCAAAAGCCTCCAATAAACAGGTTTTTAGCTTTTCACTTTCACTGGAGTCGGTAAGTAAAGCCAAGAGGCCGTCTACACAGGCATGTGCCATATGATTTTTCAGAGAATTGCAATAAAGGATGCGCCAACGTTCGGAAGTTTCTTTGCTTAATAACTCTTTTTGCATGCTACGACTATTATTGGCATTCTCCAAAACCTTACGCATCTCCTCCTTGTCTTGCAACACATAGGTCTCAGCCATTACTTTATCAATTGCCGCCTGTACGGCTGCCTGATCAAAGACTTGAAGCCCCAAACTCACATTAAATGCCACACGCTCGGATAGGTTGTCTTCTACATAGGCTTTGATTTGCGGATAAACATACTCGTTCAGTCCCACATGTTGCATCATACGAACAGAGGTGCGACGAATAAATTCATAGGAATCCGTAATGGCCAAGTGTAAGACTTCCCGGAAGTTTTTGTCACTAATCTTCTCAAGCAATGCCAAGCAGGTGAAACGTACCATCATGAACGAGGAAGTTTCAAAAGTTTTTCTTAATAAATCAGAAATACCCGGATAGTCATTGCGATAAAGGTTGTGCAAAGCAAAATTCTGTATGTCGGCATAGGGCGACTGTAATAACTCCAACATGCGGGACTCGCTATATGGTTCTTTGAACAAAGCATTGGCATCTACCTCATTGATAGATTGAAAACGTAGAGTAGGGTCACCGGTAATGTGCGATTCGAGAATATTCGTCAATTTAGCCCATTGCCCCACTCGTGCTCCCATACCTAACAGGCCGAGCATCTCGTTTGCCATTTTATCTTGCAGTACATTGACTGAATTGGCAAAAGTAGTTACGCATTTTCCTTCCGACATGATATAACGTCCGGCAATGTAATCTTTTTCTCGGAAATCACCATTATAGCATGCATCGAAAATTACCATACGGCTATTAGGCTTAAACTCTGTAACTTCCGACAGGATAATACCGGTGCGCAGGTCTAGTAAAGAATCTTCTGCAATTACTTTGGGATCATCATAGCCTGCAATCCAAGTAGTGTCCAAACCGTATGTGTTTTTCATCATATCCAGCATTTCGTCGAAAGACTTTTTGTTGTTTTGCTTTCTACGCGCTAAACCACGATAATAGTACTTCATTGCATCTACATGAGCATTCCACCTATTAGTAGCGGGACTACCGGAAAGATATTGACGTTCGGGCATACCATGCTCATGAAAAATAGACAAGTCCAGATCTGTGCGTTTCAGCATATTAATGACATCGTCCTTGGGATAATCGCTGAAATTATAACGGATGAAACGGGCCCGTCCCTCTTTATCGAATACGCCCGGCATTTGTTCGCGAATAGTAAAGGTTTCCGGTGTCCATGCAGTCAATGAGTTAGAGTAAGAGCCATCACCTGTATAGGAGAAGAATTGGTCTAATTTATTGTTTATCTGGTGCTCAGCCACCACTTTTTTAAAATAGCGGCTGATTTGCGCATGCGGTTCTTCGCCGTTATCAACAGCTTTGACACGTGCAGAATATATGTCACACCGAATTTGCTGTGGAGATTTTATAGCCAAATTATAATAGAAGAAATTATTTTCGACACTGTCCTGTTTCAAAAAATCGAATTGTAGGTCGAAATCATCGTAGAAACGGTCGCTGGGCACTGAAGAATCTCTCCAGTCATTGTTTTTCTCATCCATTTTAAAAGCGGAAGTCATATGCTGGGCTTTGCGGAGCATTGGAATAGGGATATCACCGACAAATACCACTCCTTCCAATTTATCCTTTTTGTAGAGCTTAACAATAACTTTCTTTACATCTTCCGGTTTATTCCATTCATTGTATACGATGAACGTAGGCAACCCTTCCATTCCTAGAATCTCCTGATAGGCTTTAAGCTCGGCTTCACAAGCCTGAAATGTCCCTTTATCTGTAATTACAGCAAAAGAGGTGTCCTTTACTTTCACAGCCGGTTTAACAAATGTCTGTGCCCGCAGAGATAATATGCTGCAGAGCATCAAACTTCCAGTTATTAATTTACGCATGTTTTGTAATATAGATTTCGTTATGTAGCATTAAAAATTACATCCTAAACTTATCGATAAATGAGTACGCCCATCATAATCATAGTCAGAGGTATTTACACGATCGAATACAACTTTTGCAAATAAGTTCATACGTCTGTTTTCTCTGACTTGTTGCGAATACGTTATCGACCCGCCAATACGATAGTAATCACAGGTATAATAATTAGTCAGCCCTTGTTGTAATTCGGTTACAGTTGGATAGTCTGCATGGCTGCCACCATATACATATTCACCTCCCAGATTATTGTTATACGCAACATGAACATCTATTAAAAGCCTGCGATTCAAACTATTGCCTAAAACAAAATTTTTTTTGCCACCTAAGCCTAAAGATAAATTTTCTGCATTCTGTACAGAATTAGGCATTAAATATTCATCGTCTTGCTTGGTATAATTCACATTTAATTCTGCTTTCCAACTATATTCATTCCCGCGGTTTCTGCTTAATGCATAATTAAGAGAAGCGGTTTGTGCCTTGTACGTAGAACGGATGTTATTATATAATTCCACCCAGCCACTTTGTGATTCAGAGTTATCGCGTTGAGAAATATACTGAATACCATCGATGTTACGATTTGTATATGTGGTTCTCATATAATTGGTATAGTCCTTTCCTTCCTGAATCATCGTTAAAGAAACATGAGCAGTTTTATCTTTTACACCGGCTATTTTTTTAGGAGTCGTATAGCTCTGCTGAACAGTTTCCGCTTTTACATCGTAACTGCCCTCAAGCAGTAAATTGAAAGAGGGCATACTGAAGTTGTACTGGAGAGCTCCACCGAAATGGTCTCCAATATAATTGCTGGTTACACCGCTGCCTATTCCTTTTATGGCTGTTCCCAAACCGTATAATATATAATAGTCCTGATCCACATAAGAGTTGACATTACTCATTCTTGAGTCTTCCTTGATAGAACTATACTTGAAACTTGCACCAAACTTGTGTGAATTATTCAACTTGTAAGTAATCCCCGGCGTCAGTCCCAGCGTATAAAAACGGGTATCCACACGCGGGTCGCGCTGTTTGGCAGCTAATGTAGCTACATAATTACCTTCCAACCCCAATGCCCAATGATTACCAAGTAAAGGAGTAGCTGCACGAAACTTCAGATCGTAATATTGATTTCTCCATTTGCTTAAGTGCTGGTCTGCGACATAGTAAGGCATTCCCCTGAATGGATCGGCAATGGAGGCGTTATATCCGGCATCTGTCAGATTTTTTTGTGCAAAATTAAATGCTCCCCACACATATGCATTTTTCAGATTGATAAAGCCTTCACTGGATACACCTACGATAGCCTCTTTCTGCCCCTCTTGCGGACGGCAATAGTTTCCGTCCTGTAAGTCATATCCCAATATAACATTCGAATAATTCTGAATATCATCGAATGGCATACCGGCAGCATTCTGTGAATGAGACCATAGTCGTCTTGTTTTCAATTGTTCCATAGCGGCGGGAGAGAAGCCCTGTGCCGCTCCCACCATACTTACAAGGCAGGCTATCATTACCAGCAGGCAGCTTTTCATATAGTTCATATATTGTTTTTTCATTGTTCTGTCTTTTTAGTTAATTATTACAATGTGTGATTCCATGAAGGCATTTTTGCTCCATTACGACGCATTACAGGAACAACGCCACGTTCAAAGTCATCCGTACTGTTGTTTGTATCCTGATATATATATGTACCTGTTTCTTCGCGAATAATAGGATTACCTTCTTCGTCTGTGGACAATTTGCGAGCAATACCTAAACCGCAATAAGTAGCTCCTACCCAAGTAATACCTGCATCAAGTACACCGGGGACACGTTTTGCATTCATCTTTGACTCATTGTTTACTGCTTCAACAGCATCCAATACATATTTAATAGGTATTTTTGCATAATAAACATTGCTGTTCGGTTTGCTAAGATCTGTTGTCTTCATATTTTCATCGTTGACCGGATCCCAAGCTTCTCCTTCAGGAACACGAAAAATCACATAAGCACCTCCGAATACGGATGTCAAATATTGTGGTATACTTCCCATCTCTGCTTTTCCTTGGTAGAAAACATGTTGCATATCATAAGCTGCCTGGTCAGGGAAGTTTGGATTATTCATATTAAACTCAAACTCAGAACTACTGCCGTCTATAGGACTTTGAGGGTTATAGATGTCCAACTGATGGTTAGCGGCAAATTGAGAAATGATGCAAGATTCACCTGGCGCTAACGGATATTCGGTTCCATTTCCTGGAAATTTCCACACACGTTCTCCATATGCATAATTATTACCGTCCGCTTCCGGCCAAATAGGTAATTTAGTGGTAGCTGTACCCGGAGTTAAATTTGCGAAATAAATACCGTCCAAATACAAAATGTCAGCAGAGTTATTGTATATCTCATAGAACTGGTCTCGGAAATAGACTCCTCCTTTTTCCGGACGGCTACCGCAATAATAAATCTCCTTGAATATTAATGGGCTCACTTTAAGCCCTTGTACTTCAATATTCAATGCGCTACCATGCTTAAATAATGCCGCATTTACAGAATTGCCATTGATGTAGTATTCATTGTTTTCTGTATCGATCGCTGTACCGGATACTGTTACCGAATAAATTCCGGGGATAATTCCGTCAACTTTCACACTATTATCAGTTACTTCTTTTACATAATGTAAATCTTCATCGTAATTGTCGAACTTTACAGTCAGATCTTTCAGTGTGGATATATTTTCAACGGTAATATCCAAATATACATCCACTGTGATAGGATTCACTTCTGCTGTGCCAGACATGTCCCTGAACGAATCGCATCCTATCAAAAGGGTACTTGCCAATGTAAACAAATATATTAAATATTTTTTCATAACTTCCTAAACATTATAAAGTGAGTGATAATTCCAGCCCAAAGAAAAATCGGTTATTCAATTGAATATATGAACCCGGATTACGTTTGGATTCTCTGCGCGGATAACTTCTGAACATATTGTTGGCAAAGAAAGAAACACGTAGCATATTGCTAATTTCTTTAGTTACATTCAAGTTAAAACAAAAATAAGGACTGTATGATTCTTTTATAGCATTATTATGACTTACATTATTCAACATATATCCATATCCTGCATCCTTTACTTGCTGGGTAGTGGTATATTTCCCCTTGGGAAACATATTTACAGACGCATCTTCCAATGCTAAATAGCCCACAGGTATAGAATCGTTTCCAAATGTATTCCAATTAGACTGCTGCCAAATAGCTTGTGCTGTCATCGTAACAACAAAACCGATACGCGGGATATTGTGAGTGGCACGTAAAGTCGTTACAAATTGTTGTTTGTAACTTGCATTGCCTTCTTGAGAATAAATGGCCACCGGTTTACGGGCTGAAGCAGCATCTTCGCTATTGTCATAGAAGCTATAACCCTGACGCCAACTCTTAGTACGCATCCATGAGCCATTTATTTGGAAGGCCGTACGGATAGCATCAATACGTCCGATATTCAAATCAAATTCTAAACCTTTAGTTTCTATATTTAAATTATTAGTTGGTTTTGCATAAGTAGACAATACCGGTAGGCTACTACTAAGCTCTATCCCGTTTTCTGTGCGCTGGTATTCATTGTAGATAAATGTATTGAAGGTGTTGAAGGTTTGGCTCATTACATAACCATCCTTCAGACGCTCCTTATAAGCTATTACATTCAGATTGGTTTTACCCACTCGTAAATTAAAACCGACTTCTGCTTTATGATTTTGGGCAATCTTCAAATCTGAGTTATCTACTTGCCGAACTTCTGTGGTAGTCATAAACAAGCGCTGGCTTTCCGGAATATTTTCATTGGTAAGCTCATTTATATTGATATATTCAAAATATGCATTTTCTGGATATAAATAGAGAAGAGAAGGCATCTTTGCAGCAATACCGTAACCTCCCTGAAGACTTAATAGATTCGGAATCAAATCAATGGATGCATTTACACGTGGCGAGAAAATGCCTCCTACTACTGAGGTATGATCATAACGCACACCAGCCTGAATGTTCAAATCATGCGTACCGCTTATGGACCATTTGAAATTATCTTCCACATATGCACCAAATTGGTTAATGAAAGGAATATCCTTATAGTTACGTGGACGGAAAGATGAATTATGACCGTATTGACTACGATAAGGAGGAGTACTTGGGTCATAAGTTTTTCCTTTACCAACGTTACCGTCACTCCGGAAATCCGCACCAATCAAGATGCGGTTGTTTACATGACCGCTCGCCTTGAATAGAGAACTCGTCACTTTAGCAAACAAATTAACTTCACGACTATCGATCTCATAGTGTCCCAAATAGCTGCTTGGTAGATAAACAGCATAATGATTTATGTCTTCCGGTCCAAAATTAGTAATTTGATTACCATTGGCATCATAGATATGCTGACCTGCAAAGTTACTAAGTACCGCACCGTTTGTAGTGGTCATGGAATAAGGAGATGTAGCAGAACTGTATACGGTTTCATAATAACTGTCTTTATCCATATACGTACCTGACAATACATAGCGTAGTGTTTTTAACCAGCCCTTATTTATATTCCATGTACCATTGGTATTCAAAGTAAAACCTATATCGCGGCCTTCCGAAGCTGTTTTAGTTTGTTCATCATCAGGATTACGTTCACGTTGATCCTTACCATAAATAAAATCAAAGCTGGAATTGGTACGTAACTTATTATTAAAGAAAGTATTTGAATAGAGCAACTTTGTTGTGGCACGCTGATAGTGCTGGTAACTGGATATTGGATTATTCGTATTATAAGCATAATCTGCACTTACATTTAAAGCGCCTTTCTTTTTTCCAAGTTCAAAACCGGTTCCCATAGACACCTGATAGATATTGGGATTGGCTTTTGCTTTGACACGTAGCGGCTCACGACCAGCTTTTGTATTAATAATTACTGCTCCTGAGGTCAGATCACCATATTCAACAGAAGGGATACCACGAACGATTTGTATAGACTCTATATTTTCAGTAGAAATACTACGAACATCGGTTCCACCAGCCGGCGAGGCACCTCCGGCCAATGAAGCGGGTGTTTCCGTACCACTTAATACCGTAGGGCTCATCGCAGATAGATTAGCATTATTTGAGATGGGGGCACCATCACGAATTATTGCGGTGCCCATAGCATTCATCGGAGCTTCCGGACCACTGGAACTGGAAACTTGACGGATGTTAATCTGTTGTGCCGAACTCATATCTTGATTCTGTGAAATTCCACCTGGCATCAATGACATTACATCATATAAACTGGTCGCTTGCATATGGTCCATAGCAGAGCGGGAAATGTGAGAAGATGTGGATTTGCCTGAACGGCTGTTGGTTGCAGTTACTGTAACTTCTTTCAACTTAAAATCCTCATTCCTCATTGTAAAATTAAGAACCAAATCCTTATTTACATTTATTAAGGTGTCAATGGAGACTTTGCCCAAATATTGAATTTGCATACGAATTTTACCAGTAGGTACGTTTTCCAGTATGTATCTACCATTTTCATCAGAGGTTGTCCCTAGTGCAATTTCAGGAATAGACACAGCTGCAAATTCTAAAGGCAAACGCTTGTTGTTGTGGTCGTACTCATAAACGGTGCCTGTAAGTTTTACTTTGTAATTGTTTTGCGATTTGATAGGGAGGGCAATTCCTATGCAAATAAGTATAAACAAGTATATAATATTACACCCCAAAATACCTTTTTTCATAAGTAACATCATATTTATTAATAATGCAAAATTATATGTAAATTTTAAATTAAAACAAACCATTGTGTGTAACAAAACTAAAATTATTAAAAATACATGTTGTTTTTGTTGGTGCCGTTGCATAATCTCACAGACCTCAACCGTCTGTTGTCTAACAATATAGCAACTGCATTATATTTAGGAAAATCCAATATATATTAGTACTTTATTTAAGTTCCATACATAGTAATACGGATCTTGAGTGATTAAAAGCAAACTGCAAATCTAAATAAAAAACGGGATGGTTGTAGTTCTGATATGCTATATCTTAATACAACGCAGATAAATACTTATATTTTCATTGATAGATCTAACTAAGTTAAAAAACGGATTTTCTCCAAAATTCTTCTGATAGCTCCGTTCCAGCCTCATATTTATCGCACTTTACAGAAGCCCCAGTTCAAATATAAGGAAACTGTATCTCTCTTCGATAAAAGATCTATTTTAGGATGCAAAATTAGATATTACAAAAGATTATAAAAATACCATTTTTTGGGTATAAAAACGCATCTAATACCTATATATAGGTATTAAATATCATTGGCAATGTATGTTCCATTTCATTAAGCAAACAATTTTTTGTATAAAATACAAATAGTACTTTTTTACCCACTTAAAAAGTGCAAGAATGTATAAAAGTCCATGTGTCAGCTATAATAGGGGCATGAATAGGCATCCGTTCCATACCTGTCCCTATTTGAATCGGTCACCCCACAGTGACCGGACATTACTCACCCAATTCGGATTCTCATTACAGTAGGCAACGAAAATCTGTATCAAGTTCCAAAGCCCGAGAATCATTCCATTAAACCTGGCAGGAATTGTGACAACATGTCTGCTTGAAACAGCTACTATTATGGTATCATGCTGTATTGTTATGCTATATACCATGTTCTAAGTCAAAACTCTTTTTTTTAGAATTGAAGGTTTAAGGCTCCATCCGAAAGTCAATATCACTTTCTCAAAATTCTTTTCTACAGCACCCTTTGTATAAGTTAGGATGTCTTTCTCTAGAAAATTTTTGAAATCAGATGAACTCATGTCTCTAAAAATGTTTATATATTCTTTTTTAAGAAATTCATTTATGGCATGTGCCGATATCTTTTTTTGCGTGCACTTTTCTATAACATATAAGTTGCTTGGTACCGGTACCATCGTGTCCAGCCCCATGAAGATATTACAGTCTACCATAAGAGTATAAGCGCCGCTCTCGGCAAGAGGTGCGGAAATGCAGTAATTGGCTTGCTCAAGCAGAGAATCCACCAGTTCTTTTGTGGAAGAACTGATACTATTGGCCAATTGTTCATATCCTCTTAGATTCAGTTGGGATATGGTCTTTTCGATAGCCGGGATGAATTTCATTCCTGGACCCAGGTTCAAATCAAATCTTTTGTAATAGACAAGAAGCTCATTCCAATCTTTGTACCGTGAAGGTTTGATGATATTTACATTGTCTATACCATGTTGTTTAAGATACTCGCCGGAGGAAAATGCATCTTCTTTGAAGGTCTGTGTGTTTCCATCCGGGAAACTTAAATAGATGGTCTTATATGTGTCTCCAGTGTTGGTCCTTGCAAAAGCTTTACATTCCTCACCTTTGAGATAATATGCTGTGGTGATGTCAAAACCATTACCGCTGGCATCATTGTCATAGCAACAATTCCACTTTACCTTATCAGATGGGAATATACGGCTTATATTCTCTATTTGGGATTTGGTGACATATCCCCCCGTGCTTATGAATGCGCATGTGGTTTCTTTAGTATAATGGTTTATTTCGTAGAAACTCATTGCGTCAATAGCGGATTCAAAGAGATATATGTCTGTAACCTTGTCAAAAGGAACAAAATTGGCCATCCAACAGCTTTGTGCCTTGTCACCACCCGTGGCAAAGGCTTTATAATTGGTATTGGTCTCTGCAAAATAGTTCCTCATTTCAAAGTTAAGGATTTCCATCTGGGAGGGTTTGCGGAATGGAAAGCCGATATGATTGTTTTTTCCTACCTGGTAGATGAACAGTCTATTGGCGAAATCCTCCACAGTCTGTGGAGAGAGCTTCCTTTGGACGGTCAAATATGGATTATCCTTTTTGATAGGACGAGGATTCCAATAATTCAAATTGGATTCAATATCATTTGGATTCAGTCCCAGCAGAGGATTGTTTACCGTTTCGGTATCTTCATTGGTGATCTGTTGAGTAGGCATTGGTACACCATCAATGACGAAGAGAGGCTGGGTTCCTCCTGTGACGGAGTTGACACCTCTGATTCTGAAAGTCATTCCGCTTGACAATGAACCGTCTGTGGGGATAATCTGTACTCCGCTGATTTTGCCTTGTAGTGCTTGCAACGTCTGCGTAGAACTACTGTTTACAATATCTTTTATATTCACAGAAGCAACGGCGGTTGCAATATCACTTTTTCGCTGGCTACCATAGCCTACAACAACCACCTCATCCATCTCTGTGACTGAAGGGTCTAGAATGATATCAAATCTTCGGTTCTTTCCGATAGTGATAGTTTTGGGCTTATATCCCAGATAACTGATGACCAGTTTTTCAGAAGGAAGTACTTTTATCGTGAACTTTCCTTCTAAATCGGTGATTACTGCATTGGTGGTACCTTCGATATTTATCGTGGCACCGATAAGAGGTTCACTCTTCTCATCCAACACTTGCCCTGAAATAGTTACTTGCTGTGCTAATGCTACAGTGAAATGTAGTATTAGAAACAATGTGCTTAATAGTACTTTTCTCTTCATAGTGCAGATATTAAAGTTTATAATAAGGATTAATACAATTAGATTTAAAATGGTAGTGCAAATAAAGCGAATTATAATATCCATGTTTTGACCTATTGTACTTTTCTCTTGACCAAATTACAGACTTTTTCTTCAAAGGTAATCGCTTTCTATTAATTTCATTTATCACCGCGTAAAATTATTCGATTGGACTTTTTATAGTGAGTATTATCATGGGGAGTATTAAAAAAGATTGGATATGAAAAATAGTATGTTAAATCATTCTGTTTTCTCAAATATGCAGTGGGGTGTGAGCGCAAGGAAAAATATCTGTAGAAATTGATAATAATGTATTTTATTCAAACTTTCCATTTATCCAAACTCTATCAGTTATCTGCACTTAAATCAGGCTTTGATATTTCAAGAGTTTGGATAAATGATTAAGGATTCAGTCTGCATTAATACCGAACATAGCAGTCAGTGAACGATTGATACCTTACGTTCGCATCGTGCGAAGTCTATTCCTTTCCACACGGTTTTGCGTCCGGCTGAAGATGCACACTCGGCTTGCGCCTTGTTCCTTTGCTGTTTCTTTATACTTGAAGTTCTACAATTCGTTTCACAAAGAATTACCCTGTGGAAGTCTGCCCGCTTTCGCGTAGGGTGACGTTGAAACCTTTATCCAGGGCATTACACCATGGCATTCGCTTTCTCCACAATCCTTTACCCGCACCTCATTCGGCCGCTCTTACAATTGGCCACCCATCGGTTATTGGCTGACGGGAGAGATACGGGCTTACCAAGTTTCGCACAAATAACTGACGACCGACTTAGACTCCGCCTATCCACCAGCAGTGCGACATCCGTGTAGCACGATGTAACAGCGTACTATCCTGACTGCTTGCCTTTTGGAATGGCCCATAAATATCCGTGAGCTAATTCATAGTCACGATGGTACGGCGATTCACTTAGGTTACTCATATCAGTCAGCTTTGACATTCTTCGCCTATGATGCTTAGGTTGGAACGTCGTTGTCAAGAGGGCTTCGCACCCGACCGTTGCCAGTCACGTACGCCTCTTCAGGCTACTATTGATGGAACAATAGGTTCAGACACGATGCTGAACAATTACTTGTGTGACCTCTTGGCGCACATTACACTACTAAGGTAATGCTTTTATAGGAGAAGTCACATCTGTAAAAAACTTATTATCATGCAATTATCTTACTTTATCTTAGGCTAAAAGCCCTTATTCAAGGTGTCTGTATCCTATCATCCGCTACCGCTCGGTATCGGATTCCTCCAGACCGATGGCATGGCATATCTCCTCCACCAGTTCAGGAAGGCCGGAGTCTTTCTCCTGACGGGGATCGGGTGGAAACAGCGTGGAACGAAAGACACCCTTACAGACAGGGTCCGCCTCCTTGTTGTAGCGGAGGGTGTTCGGAATGTGTGAGGACAGCAGCCGCAGCCCCATCCTGTGGATGACCCGGTTCCAGGCATCATACAAATTCTTCCGTCCCCTTCTATCCACCATGTTCCAGAACAGCCGGATTCCTTTCAAGTTGCAGTTCCCCTTGGCGATCAGCTCCTCTTCCAGCACCTTGGTAAACTGCAGGGAACTCTGCATGACGATATTGTCCGCCTTGAGCGGGACAAAGATATAGTCCATCGCGGCAACGGTATGAACCACCCCCTCGCTGCGGAGCGTTCCGGGAAGGTCGAAGAGCACGATATCGAAAGTCTCCCCTTTTTCGTCCATATAACGCCGCAGGTCTTCCACCCCCTTTTCCGGGTCGCTTTTGATGACCGGATAGGCAGGCTTACGGATTCTTTCGTACTGCCGGTACAGGTTCACCTTCAGGTCGTCATTTTTCATGACACTCTCCATGTCCCTCTCACGCATCAGGGCGATGCTGTGCTGCGGGTAGTCACAGTCCACAACCGCCACACGCAGGCCTTTGCGGTAATGCAGCACACTGGCCAGCAGTACCGTAAAGACGGATTTTCCCACGCCACCCTTCTGGCTGGCGATGGCAACCAACAACTCTTTTTCTTTTTTCATCATACTTCTTTTTCATTAAAAGTTAAACACTATTGTTTCAGAAACAAAAATAATGCTCCCATCGGGGGAGATCCCCTGTCATGGGGGACGAGCCTTTATGACCGGGCCGGGCAGGGACTCCTCCAGAATCATGTCCGTCGTTTCCCTGTATTCTTCCAGATGCCGCGAGACAAGGTGGTTGATGAACCCCTCCAGAGTGACCTTTCCGTTTCTCGAGGCTCCCGCCAGGATGGACAGTTTCCGGTGCAGGGCGGCGGGAATATGCAGCGACCGACGCTGCACGCCCGCAATGCCATGCAGGTATTCCTCCCCGTAGACGGACGGTTGCATGGGGCCATTTTTCCTTGCGGGACGTATAATGTCGTTACCGGACGTTCCACGTCTCTTCCGGGGACAGGCAGGCGCTTCCCCCATGATCTCACGGATGCGGTCCGCGTCCATCCCGCCAAGACCAATCCGCTCTTTTACGTTCTTTCCTGTCATGATATGCCTTCTTGGACAATGACAACGTTTTATCGGCGAGGTGTTCCTCCCGGCTGTCCGTCCTCATCCCAGGGACGGTAGACCTCACCGAGCAGGGAGGCGATGTCCTCCCTGTGTTCCTCCATATGGAGTTCCAACAACCGGATGATAAAACCGGAGATGCTGCCGCAGCCGGCGGCCCTGACCAGCATGGCGATCCGGCGGTGCAGTCTCCCATCAATGTAGGCGGTCTTCCACTCAGCGGCTCTGGGAGCGGGAACCAGAAACCTCCTCTTGTATTCCTCCGGACCTGTCACTTTCCCTGCCCGGACCTGACTTCCATGACTTGGTATCTCCACCACTGGTTCCAGGGATGGGGAAACGGGAGCTGACAGAAGGTTCCCCGTGAGTCCGACCCTCTCGAGAACGATATCGGAAAGCCGGTTCTTTTCCTTTTCTGAATCCATATTTTAAAATCTTAAATTATTAAATTACACAACTGGTATTGTCTCGGAATACAAAATAAAGGAAGAAGAGAACAGGATGAAACCACCTGTCACTTATAGTCATCCAAAGTCAGTTATTGTCATGATACACATGACGGGGGGGACGGAGATGCCGTTCCGTTCGGACGGTTCTTCCTATGCGGAGGCGACATCAGAGGCCCGTAGTGGTGTGGAAAAGCGAGCGGGATTCCGTTTCCTTGTCCACCGTTCCTTTTTAATCCTTATGGGCAGGCGTGAGAGCGCGCATCCGTCCGGATACGGATTCTTAAATTATCGGTCTATGGGAGTGTAAAAGTATTAATCCGTTAATGGAGAATTATGAAGGAAGACCATAAGGTGTACACGGCTACATTCTCCATTTGCAGAAGTGTAGAAGTAGTAATCCATTAATGAAGATAATGCAGAAAAACCATAAACCATATACGGCTCACTGCCGCTCTCCATTTGTAGATGTGTAGAAGTAACAATCCATTAATGGACAATAGGGCATGTAAAGGGCAGATTTCCCGTATATTCGCCTCCTTATTCCCGAATTATGGACGTAAGTCATATGATTATGGAGAGATATCCACCCTTTTATGGGGAGAGCAGCCGGCAAACACCTGATGGAAATGCCTCGTAAATCACAGGAGAATAGCCATACAATGGGCTAATACACAATAATTATTGGATAAATGTGGTCCGCTCCTGCGGACAGCAAGTTGTGTTTTCGTTTAACGAAAACAGGACGGTTTAACGGCGAAAACGCCGCCAGCCGTCTACAAGGATATGCTCCGAAGTCACACCTATTGTTTGTGTATCCCAATATTGTATCGATAGATATCGTTTGTGATTTAGTATTCTATTTTGTACCACAAATTCGGTAAGATATATGGGTACACATTTTTTACAAGCTGTCAATTTGCGATTTATATTCGCTTGGTGTTCGCTTGACTATTTTTTCAAATTGCATAATAAAATGAGGTACATAATTATAGCCTGATTCATAAGCCACTTGTGCTATAGTCAGATTGGAATAAGCCAATAATTTACAGGCATGTTCAATCCGTATTTCAGCGAGGCATTGGAAGATATTCTTATCAGTACGTTGTTTGAAATATCTGCAAAGAGCTGAGGGATTCTGTTTCACATAGTCTGCTATTTCTTTCAATGTGATTTTTTCTTTGAAATGGTTGAAAAGATAGGCATACACCCGATTGACAGGCTCATTGACTTCCGGCAGAAGATTCGAACTGTTATAAGCAACATTTGAAAGAATGTTTGTTTTCTTACACTGGCATAACCGTTCTAAAATTTGAAAAAAATGTATCAACCGGGCCGTGTGCTCCACCCTTTCCAACTCCTGGAACCGTTGCAATAACTCTTCATATAAATTTTTGTCGTAAAAACGTATTCCGTACTGGCTTTTCTGCAACAGCCCGTAAATGGGTAAATAATCCGGCAGTTTTTCCATGGACATGGGAAAAATGGTCGGATGAAACTGTAATGCCACTCCGGCACTCGCTTCGAGTCCCATCGTCGGGTTCAATTTGGCATTGCACAAATGCAGGTGCGGTACGTTGCTCCCTATCATGGCTATGTCGCCTTCCTTATAGTCACAAACCCCTTCTCCCACAAACTGCTTTCCACTTCCACCTGTGAACAGCATGATTTCATATTCGGCATGCTTATGCCGGGGCAACACGAACCGGGGGGATAATATGCGGCTGCATAATGTAGTCCGGTCATGAATGATTTTCCGTTCCAGTATAGGCATATTTTGTTTTTTTATTTTAGATTTTCAATGATTTGACTTAACCATTTGAGGAATAAACTTTTAGCAAGCTATTTGAAAAGTAGCGGTAACGACTAAGAAACCGTGCGATTTTCAGCGTTTTGCTATGTTTTACTGTCAAATAACTCAACCGCAAAAGTAGCCAAAATCATTGAATGGGCAAAGAGAGTGGCGACTTTTTAGCACTATAGATATTATTATCGCAATCCGATATACTTCATATTAACCCATTTCAACTTTATCCTTACCCAATCAAACAGAAAATACAAACCTAACTGAGGATTTACTGTAGAATGCGAAAGGTAGGATAGGACAAAGTCTCCGGAAAGTATGTCACGTTACAACACAGCAGCTTCACCGTCAGCTATTACCACCTGTTTCAAATCTCTGTATCACAAGGGCAGGCTGTTTTGTCTGGTGATGTTGTTGGGATTACAGGCAATACGGGACGCTGCACCGAGGAACATCTGCATATCACCTGCAAATACAAGGGAAGTATTATCAATCCAATTCTAATTGTTGATTATATAGCTCATATAACTATGATACCATGGATCTGACTGAATAGGTAATATCAAACGACAAACAAATCAAAGCAGTGAAATTGGTCTTCGACAAGTAGGTGATTCTGATCTGGTGGGCTAAAATTTACTTGCGAAACTTAAAAACTCATTGTAAGTTTTGTGTTACATATTTATGATGCCTCAATGGGAAGTAAAGTAATCATTCAACTTTCGAATGTCGTCTATCTGTGAAAACATTCTCTGGAATGAATGAAGATTGTGGATTTTGTTGTAAATTTGCACATTACATCAATAAATTAATCTATGAAATCGGAGGTAGTTACTGATAATAAGATGATTAATCGATTAAAAGTGGTTTTAGCCGAAAAGAATCGTACTGGTAAATGGTTGGCACAGCAACTAGGAAAAAATGAAGCAACTGTTTCTCGATGGTGCTCTAACACGGCGCAACCATCACTTGAGATGGTTATCAAGATAGCTTCTGTCTTGAAAATAGATCCTCGCCGACTCATCAACGGTGGAACTTCCATACAACAATGGAAATGACATTAACGGCTCGGATTCTATAAATGTATACGATAAGATTGATGAATGCAATTCATTACAGATCGTATACTTCTTGCATCTTTAGTTTATAGCGTGTTTGTCATTCTTAATTTCAAGTATATGAGATAAAAAAAGTATCATGAATAAGAATAAAAACGAAGATATACAACAATTTTTTACTCCCAAGATTGCTGTATTAGGTCTTGGTTATGTTGGGTTGCCATTGTTTTGCCTATTTTCAAAACACTATCATTGCGTAGGGTTTGATTCAGATAATGAGAGAACAACTCTGCTTTCTCGTGGTATTGATGCTAAGAGGTGCGAGAAAGAGGAAAATATAAATGCAGCTATTAGGAACAGCATTATTGTTTCTAATAGTAACGCTATCAGAGATTGTAATGTTTTTGTAATATGTGTTCCAACAGGCGTCACGTCGTCGCACGAGCCGGACTTGTTCCCATTAAAAAGCGCATGTTTCGTTGTTGGAAGCAATCTTAAAAAAGGAGATTTGGTTATATTTGAATCGACTGTTTTCCCTGGTGCAACTGATGAAATATGTATTCCTATCCTTGAAGAGTATTCTGGTTTAACGCTTAACATAGATTTTGGGGTTGGATATTCTCCTGAAAGAATTAATGTCGGAGAGGAGATACATCATCTTTCAATAACACCTAAGATTATTTCTGGCTCATCCTCAGAAGTATTGAATAAGATTGAAAAACTCTATTCGTCGATTATATCGGCTCCGCTCTGTCGAGCTTCAAGCATTAAAGTGGCTGAGGCGGCTAAGATGTATGAAAATGTTCAACGCGATACCCTCATTGCCTTGGCCAATGAATTTTCCCTTTATTGTGGAAAAGAGAGAATTGATTCATTCGAGGTCACTCGATGTGCTTCAACAAAATGGAATTTCGCATCTATTTACCCCGGCTTAGTTGGTGGGCATTGTATTGGTATTGACCCATATTATTTAATAGAAAGGGCTAAATCCAAATCATTAGATTTGCCGTTGGTGTCAACAGCAAGATGCATCAATGAGAATGAGACTTTTATCGTGATAAAAAAGATCTCCGATTTAATTGGCGACAAAGATTGTTCCATTCTTATACTCGGAGCGTCATACAAAGCCAATATAAGCGATATCCGGAATTCAAAGTCGATTGAAATAATTAAAAGACTACATGACCAAGGGGTTACGATAATGGCCTTTGACCCGATAATTGATACATCTCTTCTTTCACCGGAAATAGAATCCCTGTTTATTAAAGATCAATCGGAACTTATCCAGAGATACGACATTGTAATTAAGCTTGTCAATCATTCGATATTTGACAAATTTAATATTAGAGGAACCATAAGTACTCTTGAATTAAAAGATTTAATATAAAATGCAACACTGTATGAACATATTAGTCGCTGGCGGAGCCGGTTTTATCGGTTCTAATCTTTGTGCATCATTAATTAAAGATGGACACAAAGTTGTAATCCTTGATAACCTGAGTACTGGGAGCCTTGCAAATATTAGAGACTTAGAGTACGGTACATATACGTTTGTTAATGAAGATGTTAGAACCTGTGATTTAGGAGGAATTATATCTATCGCAATTGATGTCATCATTAATCTTGCTTGCATTGCCTCTCCAAAGGCTTACTATAAACAGCCAGTAGACACCTTAATGACATCCGTTTTGGGAACCAAAAATCTCTTGGATTATGCTCTTACTCAAAATGCCATGTTAATTCAAGCATCTACAAGTGAAATTTATGGAGATCCTAATGTAGACATCTTAGAAGAGACCTACAATGGTAACGTAAGTTGTACCGGCCCTAGAGCATGTTATGATGAAGGTAAAAGAGCCGCTGAGACTCTTTGTATGGACTATATTCGCACACACAAGATGGATGTTCGGATTATACGTATATTCAACACTTATGGTCCGAAGATGAATTCTGCTGATGGTCGGGCTATACCGGAGTTTATTAATAAGGCTCTTAAGTCAGAATCCATAGAGATATATGGGAGTGGTGATCAGACTAGAAGCTTTATGTTCATTGATGATTTAATAAAAGCTGTAAAGCAGTTGATTAAATCTGACGTCCGTTTCGATACTCCTATCAATATTGGGAATCCGTATGAAGAGCACACCATTAATGAATTGGCAGGAATAATTAAAACATTGACACATAGTGACGTTCCTGTTGTACATTTAAGCGGATTAGAAGACGATCCCAGGAAGCGCAAGCCTTCAATACTTAAAGCGGAAAGAGTCATAAGTTGGAAACCCACAGTTAGTCTGAAAGACGGTTTATGTAAAACAATTCAATATTTTAGACAAAATGATTAAATTACCTAAGATAACAGAAGCGTCGATAGATTTATCCACAATCTGTCAATTACATTGTGTTGAGTGTTCAACGTCCAAAGGAATCACTCATGCAGGGATTGTGGGAAAAGGTCAACTTTCTTTTGAGGATTTTTCAAATTTTATTGACACTAATCCGGAGATTAAAAGAATAGAAATGTCCAATTGGGGAGAAATATTTCTGAACAAGGATATTGTCAAAATTTTAGAGTATGCTTTCAGAAAAGGAGTTACTTTAATCATGCAAAAGTACCATGTTCACCCCAACATGGTACTTTCTTTTTATGGTGAAATATACTTTGAAAAATAACATTTTGGGGAGCTTTTACGCCGATATTTCCCTAAAATAGCCTGAAAAAAGTAATACCATGATAGATATAACCATGACTTTTAGGTTATTTCTTCTCCCGAACTTTGCGGTAAATCAATAAGTTAGCAATATGGAGATAATAACATTTGAGTCAAAAGCCTATAAGGAACTTGACAACAAGATTACCACCATAGCAAACTTTATCTTTAACCGTTTGGACGAAAACAAAACGAATGAAGATGAAATTTGGGTGGATAGTTACGAGGTCTGCACATTTCTTCAAATCAGTGACCGTACATTACAACGCTTACGGGCAAATGGCACTATTGCCTATTCCAACATTGGGGGACGTTGTTACTATAAAATAGGCGAATTAAAACGCCTGTTGGAAGAACGGCTGATAAAAAGTAATGATGAATGTATGCGTAATTTGGTTGCAAATCATGAGGCTTATGCTAAAGAAAGACGAAATTCTAAGCAGGACAAATAACGGATTGTCTGTTTTCAAACACTATCTGCCCGGCAACTGGCGCATTGGTCGGAACTTCCTTAACCCATTGTACGAGGACAGCAAGGCTTCCTGTAATATCTACTTCGACCGCCATAGCGGTATGTACAAGATGAAAGACTTCG
>OIWP01001769.1_pt1 | contig 24953 bp, 18 predicted proteins | sample 1587661 | NCBI WGS metagenome assembly OIWP01 (sample SAMEA3888899, study PRJEB22519) | human gut metagenome | biome: human gut; feature: human-associated habitat; material: faeces | place: Denmark | collected 2010 | reverse complement strand
TAACAGCAGGGTGCCAAAAATGGTCAGGATGCCGGAGAACAGCTGGGTAAAGCCCATCAGCAGACCGTCCGCAAAGGTGTCCACATCTGCCACCATGCGGCTGACGATATCGCCGGAGGGATGGCTGTCCAGATAGGACAGCGGCAGGGTCTGAATTTTACGCAGCGCCTCGTTGCGCAGGTCACGGCTGACCGAGAAGGTGATGCGGTTGTTGCACACGCTCAAAAGCCACTGCGCAAGGGCGGCCACGGCAGCTACCACCAGAATGCTCACCGCAATGCGCAGCACCCCGGCAAGGTCCACATTGCCCTTGCCCAGCATCTTATCAATGGCGTCACCGCACAGGATGGGGATATACAGCTGTGCGGCCACACTCACGGCGGCCACGATCAGGCTGCAGACCACGAACAGGGAATAGGGGCGGATCTTGTGCAGCACACGGGTCAGGGTGGCCTTGCGCTGTTCCGGGGTCAGTTTTGCTTTGGCTTTCGCGCTCATTTCTGCACATCCCCTTTCTTGAACTGGCTCTCATAGATCTCTTCGTACACCGGGCAGCTCTGGCGCAGCTGGTCATGGGTGCCAAGGCCCACCAGCCTGCCGTCATCCAGCACAAGGATCTGGTCGGCGTGCTGCAGGCTGGCAGCGCGCTGGCTCACGATGAACACGGTCAGGCTGCCGGGCAGAGCGGCCAGTGCCTTGCGCAGGGCCGCGTCGGTGGCGTAGTCCAGTGCGCTGGCACTGTCGTCGAGGATGAGGATGTCCGGCTTGCCTACGAGGGCGCGGGCGATGGTCAGACGCTGTTTCTGACCGCCGGAGAGGTTGCGTCCGCCCTGCTCCACCGGCTCGTCGAGGCCGAGGGGCTTGGCTTTCACGAACTCCGCAGCCTGTGCCGTTTCCAGCGCAGCCCAGAGGTCGGCGTCGGAGGCATTCTGACTGCCCCAGAGCAGGTTGGAGCGGATGGTGCCGCCGAAGAGCTGGGCCTTCTGCATGACCACAGCCACCTTGCCGCGCAGGTCGGCGCGAGGGTACTGCCGGACCGGTCGGCCCATGATCTCCACACTGCCCTCGGTGGCGTCGTAGAAGCGGGGGATGAGGCTGATGAGGCTGGATTTGCCGCTGCCGGTGCCGCCGATGACGCCGATGGTCTGGCCGCGCTTGGCGGTGAAATTGATGTCAGAGAGGCTGGGTGCGCCTGCGCCCTTATAGGTCAGGCTCACATGGTCGAAACGGACGGCGTCGCCGGCCTTTTCCGCCGGAACATTGCCGGTGAGCTCAGCCGGGAACTCCATGCCGGGCTTGGTGTCCAGAACCGCCTGCACACGGCCTGCACAGGCCAGAGCCTTGCTCACCTGAACGATGAGGTTGGCCAGCTTGACCAGCTCGACCAGGATCTGGTTCATATAGTTGACCAGCGCGATGACGTCGCCGGAGGCCATGCCGCCGATGCTTATCTCGATGCTGCCTACATACAGCAGCGCCACGATGGCAAGGTTGATGATAACGTAGGTCAGCGGGTTCATCAGGGCGGAGATGTGGCCCACGTGGAGCTGCATTTGGGTCAGCAGCTCATTGGCGTCCTCGAAGCGGTCCACCTCGCTCTTTTCCTTGTCGAAGGCGCGGACGACGCGCACGCCGGTCAGGTTTTCGCGGGTGAGGCCCAGAACCCGGTCGAGGCGGGTCTGCACCGACTTATACAGCGGCCGGGTGATGACCATGACGCCGAAGACCACGACGCTCAGTAGCGGGATAGCCACCACGAAGATGAGGGCGGCGCGGAAGTTGACCGTAAAGGCCATGATCATGGCGCCGAACACCACGAAGGGGCTGCGCAGGAACAGACGGAGGAAGAGGTTCAATCCGCTCTGCACCTGATTGACGTCGCTGGTCATCCGGGTGATGAGGGTGCTGGTGCCCATGGTGTCCATCTCGGAAAAGCTCAGCGTCTGGATGTGCTCAAACAGCGCATGACGCAGGCCGGTGGAATAACCCACGGCGGCTTTGGCCGAGAAGTATTGGGCCGTCAGGCTGCACGCGAGGCCGACGATGGCCAGAAGCAGCAGGATGCCGCACCGCACGAGGATGTAGTGGAAATCGTGGGCCGCGATACCCACGTTGACGATGTCGGCCATCACAAGCGGCACGAACAGGTCAAACGTAGCTTCCAGCATCTTGAAAAGCGGTGCAAGCACGCTCTCGCGCTTGTAATCGCTGAGATAGCGAAGCATTTTGTTCAAGGCTCGATACTCCCTTTCTTTCATACATTTAGTCGAGACGCTCCTTATTATAACGCACTCCCAACAGGAATGCTATGTTTTTTGCCAAAGAAAACCGGCTCTGGATGCAGATTTCGGCTCCGGAGATTGAGAAAACCGAAAAATCCTGCTATACTGAAAAGGAATCTCAACGGAAAGAATGGTGGATGCAATGGCAAAAGATGGTGCGGCACGGCTGCGGCTGCGCCCGGTGGGCGCGGCAGACCGCAAAAAACTGCCGGAATACGGGCCGCTGGGTACGGGCTGTCCGGCGATAGAGCGGGCTGTGGCAGCGCTCTATAAGGGCCAGAACGAGGAGAGCTTCTGGGCACTGATGAACGCCATCAACTATGCCCTCGAGCTGGACACCAGGGTCCTGGTGCCGCTGGAAGCTGCGTCCGACCAGCCGGACGGGGCCGCCCCGTGGGCGGAGCATCCTGTCCCGGCGGAGAAAGCGAAAGACCTGCAGCCCTGGACCCTGCGTACCCAGAAGGGCCGGTGTTACCTGCCGGTGTTCACCTCAGTGAAGATGGCGGAGGCCGATAAAGGCACGGCCAGCCGCCCCATGGCGGAACAGCTTCTGGCTTCCGCCATGCAGATGGCGCTGGACTCGGACAGCATCGACGGCGTGGTCATCGACCCATGGACCAGCTCTGCCACGCTGGACTGCTCGCTTTTGAACGGTCTGCTCCATGCCAGCCACGACACCGATGAGCCGGGCGAAGCGGAGCTGCGGGCCGGCAACCATGCCATGGCCGAGGAACGCTGGGACGACGCGATGCATTATTATCAGCTCTCTGCCGAAGAGGGCTGCGCCGAGGGCCTTGCCATGATGGGCGAGATGCTCTACGAGGGCCGGGGCTGCCGCAAGAGCCCTGCACAGGCCCGCAAGTTCTGGAAAAAAGCCGCCGACGCCGGCGATGTGGCCGCATGGGTGGCGCTGGGCGACGATGCCATGGTGCAGGGAAAAGGGGCCGGTGCGGCTCTGCGGGCCTACCGCAAGGCTCAGAAACTCTGCGCCTCCACCCCCGACATCGCCTATATGCCGCAGGTCTGCCTGCGGGTGGCCCAGTATGAGACCCAGTACATCTCCCGCAAAAAGGCGCTGGCTCAGCTGGCTGAGGCGAAGCAGGGCTTCCTCGTCCGCAAAGAAGAGGGCGACGAGACGGCCCAGAGCTGGCTGGACGAGACGGAGGCCGTCATCCGCCAGCTGCTCGAGAGAGAATGAGCGGAAACACAGAATCTTTACAAATGCTCTAAGAAATCGTCATACGGAACCGATATGATATTGAAGGAAAAATATGCGCGTCGCAAAAACAGAGAGGACGACCAGAATGAGCAAAGTGATCGGTATTGACCTTGGCACCACGAACAGCTGCGTGGCAGTGGTGGAGGGCGGCAAGCCCGTCGTCATCACCAACGCAGAGGGAGAGCGCACCACCCCCAGCGTGGTGGCGTTCACCAAAGACGGCGAGCGTCTGGTGGGCGGCGCGGCAAAGCGCCAGCTTGCCACCAACTCCGGCCGGACGGTGTCCAGCATCAAGCGGCATATGGGCAGCGACTACCGCGTCCACATCGACGGCAAAGACCTGACCCCGCAGGAGATCAGCGCCATGATCCTGACGAAGATCCGCCGCGACGCTGAGAGCTACCTCGGCGAGCCGGTGACCGAGGCCGTCATCACGGTGCCCGCCTACTTTGACGACAGCCAGCGCAAGGCCACGCAGGATGCAGGCCGCATCGCGGGGCTGAACGTTCTGCGCATCATCAACGAGCCTACGGCCGCAGCGGTGGCCTACGGCCTGGACAACGAAGCGCCGCAGAAGATTTTGGTCTATGACCTGGGCGGCGGCACTTTCGATGTCTCCATCATCGAGATCGAGGACGGCACCTTCACGGTGCTGGCCACCGGCGGCGACACCCATCTGGGCGGCGATGACTTTGACGAGCGCATCGTGGAGTACGCTGTGGCCGAGTTCAAGAAGTCCGACCGCATCGACCTCTCCCGCGATCCGGCTGCTATGGGCCGCCTGAAGGAGGAAGCTGAAAAGGCCAAGAAGGAGCTGTCCAGCGCCCTCTCGGCCCAGCTCAATCTGCCCTTCATCGCTGTGGGCAAGGACGGCCCCCACCACCTTGATCTGACCATCTCCCGCCCCCAGTTCGAGATGATGACCGGCGATCTGCTGTCCCGCACCGTGACCCCGGTGCAGAACGCTTTACGGGATGCGGGCATCTCTGCCAGCCAGCTGGGCAAGGTGCTGCTGGTGGGCGGCAGCACCCGGATGCCCGCCGTGGAGCGGCAGGTGCGGGAGCTGCTGGGCAAGGAGCCCAGCCACAGCCTGAACCCGGACGAGTGCGTCGCCATGGGCGCAGCGGTGCAGGGTGCACTGCTGCAGGGCGGCGGCAAGCTGGCGGGTGCCACCGGCGCGGCAGCGCAGGGGCTGGTGCTGATGGATGTGACCCCGCTGACTTTGTCCATCGAGACGCTGGGCGGCGTGGCTACCCCGCTGATCACCCGCAACAGCATGATCCCCACCCGCAAGAGCCAGATCTTTACCACGGCCCGCCCCATGCAGACCAGTGTGGAGATCAACGTCCTGCAGGGTGAGCGGCATTTCGCCCGCGACAATAAGAGCCTCGGCAAGTTCAAGCTGAACGGCATCCGGGCCAGCTTCTCGTCCAAGCCCCAAATCGAAGTCACCTTTGATATTGACGTCAACGGCGTCGTGAAAGTCTCGGCCAAAGACCTCGGCACCGGCCGGGAGCAGAACATCACCATCACCGGCAGCACGAACCTCTCGGAGAATGAGATCCAGCGCGCCATGGCCGACGCCGCTGCCTACGAGGCCGAGGACAGCCGCCGCAAAGAGCGGCTTGACCTCCACAATCAGGCCGAGGTGCTGGCTTATAAGGTGGACGAGGCCCTCTCCAAGTGCAAGAAGGAGCTGGACAAGGAGGAGAAGAACCGCATCAAGGCCGATGTGGCTAACCTCCGCCGCTGCCTGCGGAAGGATAAACCCGAAAAGATGAACGAGACGGAAGAAGCGAACCTCCGTCAGGCCAAGAGCCAGCTCGAAGCATCCGCAAACCACCTGATGGTGCTCTATGCATCGGAGCAGAGCGAGAACGGCTCGGACGGGACCATTTGATAAACAGTAAGACCCCCGCTGTATTTGCAGCGGGGGTCTTTTGCGTCTGAGGGAAAAGTATCTATGGAAAACAAAGAGGAGAGAGGGAAAAGCTTATCGGCCAACGATGAGATCGCGGCGGCTGCGGAAGCCCACGGTGAGGTGAGCGCTGCTGCCGAGGTGGCGCAGAGTGACCCGGGTGCCGGGCTTCTGATCCTGGCACAGCAGAGTCAGGTTCAGGGTGGTGGAAGTCTTGCCGGTCTTGAGCACCAGCGTGCTTACGCCCTGATTCATCAGGGTCTGCATGTCGAGGATGGTGGTGCGGAAGGTGGCGTTGTCATCGGGGGCGTCCAGCGTCAGCACGCGGCCTTCCTGACGGGCGGTGTAGAGCACCTGCTTGCCCAGCAGGCCCTTGACGGTGTAGCGGGCTTCGCTCTTCTCCACCGGCGTGTCAGAGGGCAGGGGAGTCTCGTCGGAGATCATCATCACGTTGCCCTGAATGGGGTTCTCCACCGGGGAAGCGTAGCCGCCGTAGTTGGGGTCTACTTCCCCCACCGGAACGTCAGAGTGGAGAGCAATGTCACCCTGAACCATGACCTCGGACGACTGAGGGGGCAGATAACCGGCAACGGTCGCGTCCTCGGCGTCGGCAGCAAAGGCACCCACGCTCATGGCGGCGGTCATGGTCAGCAGAGCGGCAGCAGCAGCGGCGCGGCGGGCAGTGTTCTTGTTCAGCAGTCTCATAGTAGTATCCTCCTGTAGATGTAGGGAGTCAACCTCACCGTCAGCGCTGGCGCGCTGCCACCTCCCCTATCGAGGGGAGGCTTTGGCATATCGGAAAAGTCAGCCTCTTCGCCAGAGGCTCCCCTACAAGGGGAGCTGGCGGGCGCAAGCCCGACTGAGAGGTTGGACGAAGGACGGCTTGACCGGGAATCCATATACTTGCTGATTTTGAAAAATAACTTCCCCCACACCGACCCTTTTCCTCCCGCCCCTCTGCTACCCTAGAAAGAGGGGGTGGGGCTTGTGCGGACGGTCATCTATCTCGATGTGCTTCTTCTGGTGAATTTCGTGGTGGGGGCGGCGTTCCTGCTGGCGGCAGGGCTGCTGTGCGGGGCGTGCTGTTCGCCGCTGCGGCTGGTGGGCGGCGCGGGAGCGGCGGCAGTGTCATCGCTGGCCCTGCTGGCCCCCACTGCCCCCTGGCCGCTGGCCCTTACTTATAAAGGTACGTCCGCCGCCCTCTGCGTAGCCGCTGCCTACGGCTGGCAGGGGGCGCGGAACACCGCCCGGCTCACGGCGTGGTTCGTCCTGCTCAATCTGACCCTCACGGGGGCGCTTTTCCTGCCCGGCGCGGCCTGCAACAACCTCAGCTTCTATCTGCCGGTGTCGCCGGGGCTGCTGCTGGCGTCCACGGCGGGGGTCTGCGGCGTGGTAGAGGGGGTGCTGCACGTTCTGGGCCGCAGCGGCCCGGCCAGCTTCGGGGCGGAGCTGTCGGTGGCCGGGCAGGCCGTCCCGCTGAGCGTCTTCTGCGACACCGGCTTCCATGTGCAGGAGCCGCTTTCGGGCCGGGCGGTGGTGCTGGTGCGGCTGGATGCCGTGCCTCTGCCCGCCGGGGTGAGGGCGTATCTGGACGCCTGCCTCGCGGGCGTCGGCGCAGAGCCTCGCCCGGAGTGGGGCGTGCGGTTCGTACCCTGTCAGACCGTCGCGGGACACTGTCTGCTGCCCGCCCTGCCTGCCGCGCTTGCGTCAAACGGTAGAAAACAGGACGGAATATACGCAGCGTTTTGCGATATGCCGCCTCCGCCGGGCGGATGGACGGCTCTCGTCAGCGCGGAAACGGCGGCGCTGCTGGGTAAATGACAATACAGTGGGAGGAATACACCTGTGTTTCAACGATTTGTAAATCTTTTGCAGCGCCTCTGGGCCAGACTGAGCTGGACGGGCGGCGTACATTATCTGAACGGTGGGCCGGGTCTGCCGCCGCCCCTGACCCCGGAAGAGGAGAAAGCCCTTCTGGCCCGGATGGCCGACGGAGACCCCGCCGCCCGGGATGAGCTCATCACCCATAACCTGCGGCTGGTGGTGTACCTTGCGAAGAAATACGAGGGCAGCGGCGTCCCCTCGGAGGATATGGTGTCCATCGGTACCATCGGGCTCATCAAGGCTGTGAACACCTTCACGCCCGAGCGGAGCATCAAGCTGGCGACTTACGCCAGCCGCTGCATCGGCAACGAGATCCTGATGTACCTGCGCAAAAGCTCCAACCGGCGGCAGGAGGCCAGCATCGACGAGCCGCTGAACATCGATGGCGACGGCAACGAGCTGCTGCTGTCGGACGTGCTGAGCAGCGAGGAGAATCAGGTGGGCCAGCGTCTCGAGCAGGACGCCGAGCGGGCCAGCCTCCGCCGGTCGGTGGAGCAGCTCTCGCCCCGGGAGCGGCAGATCATGGAGCTGCGCTTCGGCCTGCTGGACGGCGTGGAGCGGACCCAGAAGGAGGTGGCAGACGCCATCGGCATCAGCCAGAGCTATATTTCGAGGCTGGAGAAAAGGATCATACGGCAGCTGAGGGAACAGCTGGGGGAGTAGCCCCCTGAATTTGGAATGAATGTTATCCTGCCCCTGCGGCCATACTTCCGGTGAAACTGAAACGAAACCGGAGGGTAGGGGATGTACAACAAGGTTGAGCTGTGCGGCGTGAACACCGCCGAACTGCCGATACTGTCCGAGCAGGAGAAGCGCGACCTGCTCACCCGGGCGCGGGCCGGGGACAAAGAGGCCCGCCAGAGTATGATAGAGGGCAATCTGCGGCTGGTGCTCAGTGTGGTGCAGCGCTTTTCGCAGCGGGGCGAGAACATGGACGACCTGTTTCAGGTGGGGTGCATCGGGCTCATCAAGGCCATCGACAACTTCGACCCGGCCCAGCAGGTGCGGTTCTCCACCTACGGCGTGCCGATGATCATTGGCGAGATACGGCGGTTCCTGCGGGACAACAACGCCCTGCGGGTGAGCCGCAGCCTCCGGGATACGGCCTACCGGGCCATGCAGTCCCGCGAGGAGCTGGAAAAGCAGCTGGGCCGTGAGCCCACTGTGGACGAGATCGCCCAGAAGACCGGTCTGTCTCGCCGCGAGGTGTCGGCGGCGCTGGAATCGGTGGTGGAGCCGCTGAGTCTTGAGGAACCGGTCTACGCCGACGGCGGCGATGCGGTGTACGTCATCGACCAGGTGCGCGACCCCGACGGCGAGGACAGCTGGATCAGCGGCCTGCAGTTCCGCCAGACCGTGGCGGGCCTCACCCCGCGCGAAAAGCGCATCATGGAACTGCGCTACCTCAAAGGCAAGACCCAGATGGAGGTGGCCCGGGAGATCGGCATCAGCCAGGCACAGGTGAGCCGGCTGGAAAAGGCGGCGCTGGAGCAGTTCCACCAGATGACATGACAAAGCGGCGGTGTCTGGACACCGCCGCTTTCCGTTAACGAGGCTTGTGGTATTTTTCCCGGGTGGCCGCGCCGCCCCGCAGATGGCGCTCAGCCTTGTTCCGGGCCAGCACCATCTGAACCTGCCGGAACAGCTCCGGGCCTACCGTCCGCAGCCGCACCGACACGTCTTTGTGTACGGTGGACTTGCTGCAGCCGAAGGCCCGCGCCGCCGCCCGCACGGTGGCCCCATGCTCCACGATGTACTCTCCCAGCAGCAGCGCCCGCTGTTCCGGATCACCTTTCATGACTGCTCCCTCCCGCCAAAGTGTGCTTGTTCCAGAATATGTGACCCGGCGGGCCGATATGCCGCCGGGGGCTTGACTTTTGGCGGAGAGCGGCTATACTGAAAGCGGACATGAAAACAGGGGCGCCGTGAGGCTGAGATCTGCTGGAAGCAGAGACCCTTGAACCTGATCCGGGTAATGCCGGCGTAGGTAGTTTGCGGAAAGGTCCCGATTTTCACAAACAGCCCGTGCGCCTGCCAGCAAAAGCAGGCGTATTTTTGTTTTTGTGTACTATTATTATGAGAAGAGGAATCCTCATGTCGAAATCCTACTCCAAGACCCGGGTGCTGGTGGAGTGCGCGCTGATGGTGGCGATCGGCACCGTGCTGGCCAACATCAAGATCTTCACCATGCCCAACGGCGGCAGCGTCACTCTGCTGAGTATGCTGCCCTTCGTGCTCGTCTCCTTCCGCCACGGCGTCAAGTGGGGTCTGTTCACCGGTCTGGTGAACGGCTGCCTGCAGATGCTGCTGGGCTTCTGGGCTCCCCCGACGCCCACCTTTATCTACTTCCTAGGTGAGATCCTGCTGGACTATCTGGTGGCCTTTATGGCTCTGGGTACCGCAGAGTTCTTCGCCCGCCCCTTCAAGAACCGGATGGTCGGCGTGGCCGTCGGTACGGCCATCGCAGGCTTCCTGCGCTTCATGTGCAGCTTCCTGTCTGGCGTCCTCGTCTGGGGCAACCTGAATGAGGGTCTGAGCGCCTGGACCTACAGCCTCGTGTACAACGCCAGCTATATGCTGCCGGAGACGCTCATCACTGTGGTGGGCGCTGTGCTGCTCATCAAGGCAGCACCCCAGATCTTCGACCGTCAGTACACCAAAGCCTGAGTTCTCTTGGACGCAAGTCCCGCCGGAGGCAGAAATGCACCCGGCGGGACTTTTTTGCACGAATTTGAAAAAAGCTGTTGACAACTCTCCTTTCAGCTGGTATAATAACACATGTCGTCAGGAACGACACAGGCTATGGGGGATTAGCTCAGCTGGGAGCCCGGTTGGTATCAAAACACACCCCCAGTCAGATAGTCCTGCGACAATCAAATTCCCAACAAAAAACTCCATCCAAGAGGTTCGCTTCTTGGATTTTATGGGGGATTAGCTCAGCTGGGAGCCCAAGGCACTCGGTTACACACCCCCAAGATACAATTAGATAGAAAATTTCTTGTTTGAGCATTCTCTTTCCAGAAGCTACCACTTCTGGAAAATTATGGGGGATTAGCTCAGCTGGGAGAGCGCTTGCATGGCATGCAAGAGGTCACCGGTTCGATCCCGGTATTCTCCACCATCTGTTCAAACAAGAATTTATGTAGCACTGTTGATTTTCAACAGTGCTTTTCTTTTTGTCTGAACGGATTTTTTGAAGAATCCGCTAACTTTGCCTGATTTTCAAGATTTGCAGCCAATCCATAGTGTAACCCCCATTCTTTGGTGTTTCGTTATTTTTTTAATTTTTGTTTGTTACTCGACAGTTCAGCAGGCGGTCGAATCAATCCCTTCAAAATACTGTGAGAGGTTAAAGTTAAAGCTGACGCTGATTTGATACCCGCGATAAACGTCCACCCTGCGAATGAGCTGGTTGACGATCATCTTCTTCGCTTCAAAGGTGGCATGGTCATAGAGGTCTGCGTAAGAGATCAGTTCTTCGTACTGCTTTGCCACTTCCTCCATCAGTTCAGTGGTCTTTTCCAGTTCTGCGCTGACAGATTCGCAGAGGGCTTCTGCCTCCTTGAGTTTTTCTTCCTGCGTTGTGATCATCTCCGCAAGGATCTCTTTCGGCAAGGCACTTTCACCCTTAATGCAGGCTAAAATCTCAGCTTTCAGAGAAAGCAGATCTTTTTCTGCCTTGTTCCGCTGTGCCTGAAGCGTTTGCAGGTGGCTTTTGCGCTCAGCAAGTTCCCGTTCGTATCGCTTTGTGATAAGCTGTTCTTTCGGGATACCCTTCATCCGGGCGAAAATCTGCCGCACCAGCTTGTCGATGATTTCATCCAGAATGTGTACGGTGTAGCCCGTCTGCCCGGTGCATTCGGTCTGCTTGCGGAGCTTGCCATAGCAGGTATAGCGGACACGCAGGGTATCGTCCAATGAGCCATCCGGTAACTTGCGCCATTTCCGGCTGGTGGTCAGAGTCAGCTTTGCACCACAGTGTCCACAGTAGGCGTTCCCCGCAAGCAGCGACTGCCCACGGGTATTCAACGGGACATGATGTTCCGCTTCTTCTGCCGCATGAGCGGAACGGCATTCCCGGATGCGCTGTGCCGCCTCAAATTGCTTCTGCGAGATGATCTGCAATTCCGGCATCACCTCAGACCGAGCTTCACCACAGCGGAGAACGCCCGTGTAGGTCAGGTTTGCGACCATTCCCCGGATGCTTGCCGGATGCCAGCACTTGCCAGACCTTGCGCGATAGCCAGCATCGTTCAGATAAGTCGTAATGCGCTGCGCACCGTAGCCCTCGTACACATACTTGTCAAAGACGATCCGCACTATGGCAGCTTCCTGTTCGTTGATGTGCAGCTCATACAGTTCGTGCTTGCGCTTGTTGATGCGTCCGCTCCGCACTAAGTCGTAACCATAAGGTGCGTTCCCACCCTTGAAGTGACCTTCCTCCACGAGCTGCCGCATACTGGTGCGGGTTCGGACGGAAGTTTTTTCGCTTTCGCCGTCCGCCTGCCAGAAGCGGATATAGTTCAGTAGTTTGTCGGTGTGGTTGTCGAAACGCTGTTCCCCCTCTTGGGTACTCCATACCCGGATGCCGTTCCGTACAAACCATTCCACCACAAAAGGCGTTTCATCCGCGATACGCCCGATGCGGTCGAACATGAACACCAGCAGGATGTCAAACTTGCCATTCCGGGCATAGTCCTTGATGATTTGCAGCTTGTCGCGGGCGGCGGCACGGACTTTGTGGCCAGACACGCCCTCTTCCTGTTCCTCATGGACGATGACCCAGCCCTTCGATGCAGCGAACTTGTGGCAAGCCTTTCGCTGCATGGGAAGGTCAGCTTCATGGTTGGAATTGAAATCCACCTGCTTATCGGTGGAAACGCGGTACAGGCAGCATACACGATTATTCGTCATAAATATTCTCACTTTCTTTCAGTGAGATGGATGATGATTCAGTTGTCAAAGAACATCTGGGAGCAGTTCCCTGGTTGACCCGAACACCGCTTCCATCCCCAGTATAGCGTATAACGTGTGTTTCGTCTATACCTTTCAGCTTGCTTTCTTCGTATAACTTGTGGCAAGCAGGATGTCGCGGACACGCTCAAAGGTTTCGGCGTTGGCTTCCTTGGCAAAGCTGAGGACGACTGGATAACCGTTGATCACCAGATACTGCTTATTGGGGTCGTTGTCCAAAGGGATGTTGGTTGCGAGCTGAGAAAATTTTTCTGTCATTGCATCACCGTTCCTTTATTTTTCTGTTTCTTTTCGATTTATCTGCCGATCATCCAATCAGTTCTTTCAATCGTTCCAGTTTTTCCTGTGCTGTTTCCTTGCGGAAGCTGACCCCGATGCAGGAGATGGGAACGCACATTTCTAACAGGCGGTCATGGATTCGGGCACGAGCGGTATCCTGCGGATGCCGGATCTCGTCCAGCGTCAGATTAGTGGTAACGATCAGGGGCTTCCGGCTGCGGTAGCGACTGTCTACAATGTTGTAGATTTGTTCCAGCGCATACTCTGTGCTGCGCTCCATCCCGAAATCGTCAATGATAAGCAAAGGATAGCGGCACAGCCTGTCCACGACCTCATTCCGCCCGGAAAAGCTGTTGTTCATCTCGTTCAGGATGTGCGCAAAGTTAGTCATGTGCACAGGCACTTCCTGCTCCATCAGAGCGTTTGCAATGCACCCGGCAAGGAAACTCTTACCGGTGCCAACACCGCCCCAGAACAGCAGCCCGATGTTCTCTGTGCGCATGGTTTGCCACTGTTCTACATAGCGGTGTGCATGGTACATCTGTGGGCTACGCCCATTGTCGTTTGCAAATGTCCAATCCTGCATCGCAGAATCCGAGAAGCCGTCTGCTTTCAGCCGCCGCACAAGGTCGAGATGCTTCTGCTCCTTAACAGCTGCTTCCTGCTGTTCCCGTTCGGCTTTATGACAGGCGCATTCTACCGGGTGCTTGTTCTTTCCCATCAGGACAAGACCTTTGGGAAAGAAGGCTTCTTTGGGTGTGTGGCACTTACCGCAACAGAGTAGACCGTCCTCATTGTGATAATCGGCGGTATTTTCGGGAATACTGAAAACGGATTGCCCCAGAACTTTTTCAATCGTCTTTATAGGCTTTCTCCTTCCGCAAAGGTGTAGTCCGGGATACCCGGTGCTTTTTTCTCTGCCTTCTGCCGCTTCGCCCAGATACGCAGCGTTGCGGCATGGTCGGCATACTTCTTGCCCGTGGACTGGATATAAGCGGACAACTGTTCGATCAGACCATCCAGCCCTGCAAAGTCAGCCTTGAGCCGCTTGTACTCCTTTTCCGTCAAAAAGACATTCTGGTATTCTCCCAATGAGAGATGAGCACTGTTTGCTCTTATCAGGTGGTTATCTTTTAGGTTGTTCTTATTACGTTGGTTAGGTGTGCATTTTTGCGCAACCATACTGTGCGTTTCTGCACAATCAGACTGCGCACTGGTGCTTACTGTGACTGCGCAATTCTGCACAGTGTGCGGAACCTTGAGCAGAATATGGCTGGGTTTGGAAAATCCGCTGCGTACTCGCTCGGCAAGGTCGGCTTTTTCCAGTTCTGAAAAAGAGCGTGTCACGCTGGAGATGCAGCATCCTAAATCTTTCGCCAGATGGGAAAGCGGATAGACTACATAAATGCGCCCCTGTGAATCGACCCAGTTGTTTTTCTGTGAGAGAGTGGCACGGTCGAGTAGGAGCGTGTAGAGCAATTTTGCGGTGTGGCTCAGATTGATGTCCAAAAGGAATCGGGCATACGGCAGATATTGCGGCAGTGGCATATTGACTTTCAAGTAGTCTGAAATAATCTTCACCTCCAATTTCTACGTCTTATCATGGTGCTTTAGGGGGCTGAGAATTGTAAGCGCAAGATTCGCCCATGTCGCCTCAAAACTCACTTTCGTGATTTTGGCCGACGGCGAACTTGCTGGAGATTTCACTCCCCAGTCCCTCGATGAAATCTGAAAATCTGTAATTTTCAGATTTGGCTCCCCATAAAAATGGCGAGCAGCCGAGATGCAGGGCATCATCGGGAAAGCATGGGAGTGCATCCCACACCCTGCACTGAACAACCATTCAACAGAGATTGGTGAATCCCTGCTGTCTGCTTGTCCGGCTTTTTGCTGTCGGTCTTTCCGCAAGCTGTTCCTGCCCGATGTACTCCGGCGTTCCGGCTTTCCTTGGTGCGCTCCTGTCATGGCGGCACTTCCCTGGAAAGTCATAGTGGCTTGCAGCTGACTATTCGGTTGTCAAGGAACACGGGCTTTCAATCATAGAATTGGAGAAAGCTCATTTCGCAAGGTACTTCCAAAATCTTTACAGATTTTTTTGCTTTCTCACAAATAGGAATCCGCAAGGGTGGTTACATATACAGTTTTTTGAAATTTTCAAAAATTCACATAGACCCACGAGGCAGAGCATCGTGGCTGGGAGATGAATTTCATCGAGCCAATCGGCAGAAACGGACGATTCTGCATGAGGGTATGGGGAGCAGAATCCCCATCAAGATGCCCAGCGCAGAAAGACCAAATGAGATTTCGAGTTACTCCGGGCGAATCTTGCCCTGATAAATGTGCAGACAGTGACCTTCGGAGAATCCAGCGTTAGCATTGAGATTGCTGGTTTCCAGCATCGATCAAGCGGTCTTTTACGGTCTGAAGATACCGGCTGGCGCGGTCAATAAAAATCAGCAGTTTCTCATTGTTTTTTGGCTCCGTAAGAATGTCTGGATATTCACGAAAACACATTTCCCACCGCCGGACAAAATCTTCCTGTGCTCCTTGAATCTCGCACATCATTGCCTCACCATTCGCCAGACTTCGAGGAGCGTACCAACTTTTAACGGCGGCTTCGATGTTTTTCTTTTCCTCCTTGCTGCGTGCGGATTTTTTCTTTTTTCCCTGAATGTCTTGTTTGAAGGTTGTCGTGAACTCGCTGATGTCCGAAGTTTTGGCAGCGGTGTTCCGTTCGGACTTTGGCTTGCGCAGCTCTTCCACAATTTCAGAACGTTTTTCCTTTGGTGCTTTTGCAATAGCAGCAATCTCACGGTCGGTTGCTTGAATCTTCCCGCTCAGGATTTCGTCTTGCGCTCCGGGCAATGCTTCCTCAGCTGCTTCCACACCTTTTACAAATTGCTCTGCACGATAAACATAACTTTCGGATGTTCCATGTTCCGCAGCGACCTTCGACCGTGAACCGTGCTTTGTGCGGTCTGGTTCATTTTGAACCAGACCACTTTCAGATGCCAAAGTATACTGATTGCCGTGAAACGATTTGATTTGCTTTTCCGCTTCTGCCTGCTTTCCGATCAGGAACTTTTTCTGTTCCGGGGTCAGGTTTCGCCGCCCGAGCTGATTTTTACAGATCCATACGAGTGCTTCATAGCGGTTAGCAAATTCTTTTTCGATGACTTCAAATGGAATAAATGGATATTTCCGAAGAATTTGATAGCGTGTATGTCCATCCACAATATAGCCGTTCCACGTGATGATCGGATTCAGTACACGTTCCTCCTTAAGGATGTTCATTTCCAGTTGGTGGGTTTCCTCAAACGACGGAGGATTGATTTGTTTCTGGAACTCCGGGTCAATTTTAAGTTGGCTCAGTTTTGTCATAGGCAAATCATCCTTTCTGAAATGAAATAGAATATCATTGTTCTTACGCCGTTCTCTCTACATGGTGTTCCTGCCCCTTTCCAGCGGCGTTTTCCGGCTCGCCCTTCCGGGGTCATCGCCGGGTATTCCATGCAGACGGTCATTCGATTTTCAAGGTTCATGGAATAAGTATACCGTATCCTTTTGCTGCTGAACAGGAACTATTAGTTCCGGTTTTGAGGTCTTTTTTCGGCTTTTAGGGAAAAAACCGGAAGCTTTAGTTCCGGCTAACCATTTGGATGTCCTTATTGTAGCAAAATCTTCTTTGAAATTTTAGGAGGTCGTACTTCCGCTTTTCAATACAACTTGCTTTATCTTCGTTGTTTTGATTTTGCACAAAAATAACCGCCAGCTTCAAAGTTTGCTTTGAAACTGACGGCATGAATGATGAATTTGATTTTGAAATTTTGAGTATCGGAATAGAAGTTTCCTCAAACGAAAATTTCTAAGGTTGAACTCCTTCACAGAGTACGCAAGCAGTGCAGACGTATATACATCTGCTTATTTTGCTTTGCAAAATGCTTGTTGGGAATACCCAAACCCGTGAACTGCATCCGCTGGATGCAGGCTGCGCAGATTACTTGCAATCGTACAAAGCGAGAATTATGCCCATTACGAAACCATGGGTAAGATGATGTCATGAATCCGATAAAAAAGGAATCATTTTTGTAGAGCAAATCTTTCCTTTCGTGTATGATGAAGTTGCATAATTCACGAAAAGTTGCCCTTCAGTTTGAAAAAGCTGGAGGGAATCAACAAAAAGCGAAAGAAGGTTTCGGAATGCAGTACGGCTATTTTGATGACAAGGAACGGGAATATGTCATCACCCGCCCGGACACTCCTGCACCGTGGGTGAACTATCTGGGAAGTCCTGAATATGGTGCAATCATCTCAAACAACGCAGGCGGCTACAGCTTTGCCAAAAGCGGTGCAAACGGGCGGATTCTGCGCTATGTGTTCAACCAGTTCGACCAGCCGGGGCGATATATCTATCTCCGGGACAACATGACCAAAGACTACTGGTCTGCTTCGTGGCAGCCGGTGGGCAAAGATTTGGCTCAGTACCACAGCGAGTGCCGACATGGGACAGCGTACACGAAAATGCGGGCAGAGTATGCAGGCATTTCCTCGGAGGTGCTCTACTATGTGCCGCTGGGCAAGACCCATGAGGTATGGGCGTTGGCAGTACGGAACGACTCCGGTGTTGCGCGGGAACTGACAGTGACGGGCTATGCGGAGTTTACCAACAACAGCAACTATGAACAGGATCAGGTGAATTTGCAGTATTCGCAGTTCATCACCCGCACAGTGTTTGAAAAAGACCACATCCATCAGCTGATTCACGGCAATCTGGATGCCGTGGAGAACGGCAAAGAGGTAGACCATAAGATTGTGGAATACCGCTTATTCGGGCTGGCTGGCCATCCGGTCAGCGGATATTGCGGCAGCAAGGAGTCCTTCTTGGGCCGCTATCACGGCTACGGTGACCCGGTGGGTGTAGTCTCCGGCAAATTGGATGGCAGCATGAACTATAACGAAAATGCCTGTGGGGCGTTATCTGCTGTTTTGACCCTGCAGCCGGGCGAGACCAAGCATCTGGCTTTCCTTGTGGGCATGAAAGATCGTGCAGAAACGGCAGAGTTGATGGCACGGTACGCCGATCCGGCCAACATCTGCGCACAGGAACTGGCAGAGTTGAAGGCACACTGGCATAGTCAACTGGAAAATTTCCAAATCAATACCCCCAGCGCTGCCATGAACAGCATGGTCAACACATGGCATGCTTATAACTGCTTCATGACCTTTACATGGTCCCGTGCGGCTTCCTTTATTTATTGCGGTCTGCGCAATGGTTACGGCTACCGTGACACTGTGCAGGACATTCAGGGTGTGATTCATCTGGCACCGGAACAGGCAGCAGACAAGATCCGCTTTATGCTGTCGGCGCAGGTGGACAACGGCGGCGGCCTGCCGCTGGTCAAGTTCACCCATGACCCCGGCCATGAGGACACCCCGGACGATGCTTCTTATGTACAGGAGACCGGGCATCCCGCTTACCGTGCAGACGATGCACTGTGGCTGTTTCCCACTGTTTACAAGTATCTCACCGAGACCGGCAATACCGCATTTCTGGATGAGGTGATTCCCTATGCCAATCGCGGCGAGGCAACAGTCTACGCACATTTACAGCGTGCCATTGACTTTTCGCTGGAACACCTTGGCCCTCATGGGATGCCTGCCGGCCTGTATGCAGACTGGAATGACTGCCTGCGTCTGGGCGCAAACGGTGAATCCAGCTTCGTGGCGTTCCAGCTCTATCTCGCCATGTCCATCCAGAAAGAACTGGCGGCAGAAAAGCAGGATACCGCCGCAGTAGATAAGCTGATCGGTCAGCAGGAAGCATTCGGCCAGCTTGTGCAGAAACTGTGCTGGAACGAGGACCGGTTTATCCGTGGATTTACCGAAGCAGGTGAGACCATAGGCAAGCGCACAGACCCGGAGGCAAATCTCTGGCTCAATCCCCAGAGCTGGGCAGTCATCAGCGGGCTGGCTTCCAAAGAACAGGCCGACACGATTCTGAATACGGTACATGAGGGTCTGAACACCGATTACGGTGCTATGCTGATGCAGCCGCCGTATCATGCCCATGCGTTCGATGGCGCACTAGCGGTCATTTACAACGCGGGTGTCAAGGAAAACGCAGGCATTTTCTCTCAATCGCAGGGATGGCTTGTACTGGCAGAAGCACTTCTCGGTCATGGCAACCGTGCATTTGAGTATTACAAAGAAAACTCCCCCGCTGAGCAGAACGACCGGGCCGAGATCCGTAAACTGGAACCATACTGCTACGGTCAATTTACAGAGGGCAAGGACAGCCCCCACTTTGGCCGCAGCCATGTCCATTGGCTGACCGGTACGGCTTCTACCATGATGGTGGGCACTGTGGAAGGTATTCTGGGCGTACGCCCGGACCTGCATGGTCTGCGTCTGGCTCCGTCCATCCCGGCAGAATGGGATGGCTTTACCATGGAAAAGACCTTCCGTGGACACAAGCTGCATATCACAGTCCGGAATCCCGACCATAAAGAGACTGGTTGCACGAACCTGACATTGAACGGAGCAATGCTTCCGAGCAATTACATCCCCGCGGAGCAGCTCATGGCCGAAAATAAAATCGTTCTGACGATGTAAGGAGGGCAGAGATGGCAAGATTTCAGTTTTCCGGGCAGGATGGAAGCTTTACCCTGACGGACGCCGAGAATGTGACAGGTCTGGCGTTTCCAATTGCGGGTGAAAACGGTTTGAAGGACTGTGTGACCCCGAATCTGGGCGGTGACAGCAAATGCGACCAGAACACCTTTGTTTTGGAGCCGACCAGCATTGAAAATCTGCACAACAACCGCAACACCCGGAATTTCTGGTGCCGGATGGAGGACGGAAGTATCTGGTCGGTCTGTGGAAGCTCTGCTGTGCAGGAGGCAGAACGTTTCAGCTCAAAGCAGGAAGAAAACACGGTTACAGCGGGGCTGATGTGGCACACCCTGATCCGTGAGGGAAAGACGGTGGGACTGCACGCCCGGACAGATTCCTTTGTGACCCTTTCCGGTGAACAGGAGATCATGCTGGTCACATTGGAAAATACGACGGATACACCTCTGCATTTCACGCCGGTAGCGGTGATCCCGCTGTATGGGCGCAGTGCTGACAATCTACGAGATCACCGCCATGTGACCAGCTTGTTGCATCGCATCCGCGTCCTGCCGAACGGCGTTGCGGTCAAGCCTACCCTTTCGTTCGACGAGCGTGGCCACCAGAAAAATCACATCACCTATTTTGCAGCGGCAAATGGTGCAAACGGAGAGTTGCCCGCCGTCATTTATCCGACCGTTGAGCGATTTCTGGGAGAAGGCGGCACCTTCCTGAATCCGGAGGCTGCCCACCATACAGTGGAGGGTGTGGCTCCCGGCACCGAGATCCATGGCAAAGAGGCTGTGGGCGGCATGGAATTTGCACCGGTCGTTCTTGCTCCCGGTCAGTCGGTGCAGTATGTGGTGCGCTTCGGCATGACCGGGAACGAAACAACGCTTCCGCAGATCTTGGCGGCCTGTGACACTGCCGAAAAGGCAGAAACGATCCTTGTCGAAGTGAAAAAGCACTGGCAGGAGCAGGTCAATGTTTCGTTTGAGACCGGCAGCCGTGAAAAGGACAACTACCTGCGTTGGATCTGTTTCCAGCCCATCCTGCGCCGAATCTACGGCTGTTCCTTCCTGCCGTATCACGATTACGGCAAGGGTGGACGCGGCTGGCGTGACCTCTGGCAGGACTGTCTTGCGCTGCTCATTATGAACCCCTCTGGTGTCCGGCAGATGATCGTGGATAACTATGCAGGCGTCCGGCTGGACGGTACGAATGCGACCATCATCGGCGAAAAGCAGGGCGAATTTGTAGCTGACCGCAACAATATCACCCGTGTCTGGATGGACCATGCCTTTTGGCCGCTGCTGACGACCGAGTTTTATCTGAACCAGACCGGTGACCTGAAGATTCTGCTGGAAAAGGCCCCTTATTTCAAAGACAAACAGATCTGCCGCGGCACCGCCCACGATGACGCATGGACACCTGCGGAAGGCTGCTGGCAGAAGGATGCCGAGAGAAAACTCTATAAAGGAACTCTTCTGGAGCACATTCTACTGCAAAATCTCTGCGCATTCTACGATGTGGGCACACACAATGAGCTGCGTCTGCACAACGCAGACTGGAACGATGCACTGGACATGGCTGCAAACAAAGGCGAAAGCGTGGCCTTTACCAGCGCCTATGCCGGAAATCTGCGGAAAATCGCAGCGATCCTCGGCCAGATGCAGGAGAGACTGGATGTGCAGAAAGTGGCCGTTGCGGAAGAACTGACGCATCTGCTGGGGCATTCGGAATACTACGGGAATGCCGCACAGAAGCAGCACATCCTGAACGACTATCAGCAGCTTTGTGCCCATGCCAACAGCGGAAAAACAGTAGACCTTCCGGTAAACGCTCTTCAGGATGACCTGAACCAGAAAGCGGACTGGATGATGGAGCATATCCGTAAAACAGAATGGGTCACGGATGGTGTCGGAAATGGCTGGTTGAATGGTTATTATGACGACCACGGGGAACAGGTGGAAGGGCTTGTCTACGGCACGGTACGGATGATGCTGCCCAGTCAGGTGTTTGCCATTATGAGTGGCACCGCCGATGAGGAACAGGTGCGGGATATCTGCGCCAGTGCAGACCACTATCTCTACGAAAGAACGATCGGTGGTTACCGGCTGAATACGGACTTCCACGAGGAAAAGTTTGACCTTGGGCGAATGTTCGGCTTCGCTTACGGCGAAAAGGAAAATGGTGCTGTTTTCTCCCACATGACTGTTATGTATGCGAACGCATTGTATCAGCGTGGGTTTGCACGGCAGGGTGCAAAAGCACTGGATACCCTGCTGGACACGGCAATGAATCTTCCTGTCAGCCGGATGTACCCCGGTCTGCCGGAGTATTTCAACAACGATGGACGTGGCCTGTATCCGTACCTGACCGGTGCGGCAAGCTGGTATATGCTGACCATGATCTGCTGGGTCTATGGTGTACGCGGCGAACTGGGAGACCTGCTCATTGCACCTGCCTTGCAGGCAGAACAATTCGGAGAGAAAGGAGAGGTCTCCCTCTCGCTGCCGTTTGCAGACCGCAGACTGCACATCACCCTCCGGAACCCTGCACACAAACCGCAGGGCGAGTACCGTGTGATCCGTGCTTCTCTGGATGGAGCTGAACTTCCGCTGACGAATGGACGACTGCTTATCACGCAGGCTGTCCTGAATGCGCTGCCGGAAGATATGCTCCATCACATTGATGTGACACTCGCTTAAACGTTTTCGGAAAAATACAGTTCATACCCCGGTACTTTCCAACTGCAAAAGCAGGAAAGTACCGGGGTTTCTTCTTGAAAAAATATTTTTCACCACATAGAATTGAAATATTTGTCCCGGTATTTTTTGGGGGACACTCCCACAAGGCTTTCAAACACCTGAATGAAATGGCTCTGGGAAGAAAACGCCAGATAATTGGCGATATCGATCAGGCTGGCATCCGAGTAACGCAGAAGATTCTGGGCCTTTTCGATTTTTTTCTCCCGGATGTAATCGCTGATGGAGATGCCAAGATTCTGCTTGAACACGCGGGAAAGATAGCTGACTGACAGCCCGGTATATTCCGAAAGCGTCTGTACAGTGATGCGCTCGTTGATGTGGTCATAGATGTAATCCACGCAGCGAGAAACTGGCTGCGATACGATATCGGCCTTTTTGCGCAGGGCCATCTTGCCGGTATAGTCCAGTACCATGGCGTGGTGCAGGGCGACCACGGATGCAACATCCGTGCAGGCATCTGCCCGCAGGATATAGAAGTCACTCAGGCGGTAGGCCTGTTCTGCTTCCATGCCGCCGGTGACACAATACCGGGTGACCAGGGATGCCGTGATAACAAAATGATATTTTATATTTTGAAGCGGATTTTTTGACAAAACTCCCATTCCGACCGGGTTGCTGAACACTTCGGCGGCGCAATTTTTTTGGACATATTCCATGTTTCCATCGCGTACCGCCATGTAAAAAGCGTATTCTTCCTCCGGCGGCCGGTGCGGTTCCTGCTGTTCCGCCCGCTTTAATTCGGCTTCGACCCATTCCTTTGTGAGTTTCACACGAAAGACCTCCAACTTTTTGAATGTTTTTGTTATTGTAGCATGGATTTGATATTTTTACAATCATTTTTATAGAAACACGTTTCGGAAAACGCTATACTCACCTTACAGATTCCGCCAAGAGCGGAGCAAAGAATGGGTATCCGATAATAAATGAAGGAGTACTTGACCATGAAAAAGATTTCTCGTCGCAATTTCCTGCTGGCTTCCGGTGCCGTGACCATCGGTGCTGCTCTGTCTGCCTGCGGTGGCAGTTCTGCCGGGAGCAGTGCCAGCACGGCTGCTGGTTCGCCCGCAGCTGCCGGAGGCACCTCCGGAGGTAAGGTGCTGAACATCTGGTGCTGGAACGATGAGTTTCAGAGCCGCTTCAACGACTACTATCCAGAAGTTTCCGAAATCGCTTCCGACAAGTCCACCACTACCCTGAAGGACGGCACAGTTGTAAAATGGACGGTCAACCCCAACGCCGACAACAACTACCAGAACAAGCTGGATGAGGCTCTGCTGAGCCAGGATTCCGCTGCCGATGATGACAAGATCGACATCTTCCTGGTTGAAGCCGACTATGCACTGAAGTACATTGATTCCGGTTATGCTCTGGATATCAAAAAGGATATCGGGCTGACCGACGAGGACCTCGCCAACCAGTATCAGTATACCAAAGACATCGTTTCGGTGGACGGCAGCCAGCGTGGCACCGCCTGGCAGGCGACTCCGGGCCTGTTCGCATACCGTCGCAGTATCGCAAAGGATGTTCTTGGCACCGATGACCCTGCCGAGGTTCAGAGCTATCTGTCCGACTGGGATAAGTTCGATGACGTGGCTGCACAGGCTCATGACAAGGGCTATAAGATGCTGTCCGGTTATGATGATTCCTTCCGTGTTTTCTCCAACAACATGTCGGCTCCCTGGGTGACAGGTACCACCGTTACGGTCAATGAGAACATCGTGAAGTGGATCGACCAGACCAAGGAGTACACCGACAAGGGCTACAACAACAAGTCCAACCTGTGGGACAGCCAGTGGGCGGCAGATCAGGGTCCCACCGGCAAGGTGTTCGGCTTCTTCTACTCCACCTGGGGCATCAACTTCACCCTGCTGGGTAATTCTCTGGCTACCCCTATCGCTGAGGGCGGTAAGGAAGAAGTGGGCAACGGCATCTACGGTGACTATGCCGTATGTGAAGGCCCCATGCCATATTACTGGGGCGGCACCTGGATTTGCGGTGCAGCCGGCAGCGACAACATCGACCTCATCCGTGATATCATGCAGAAGCTGACCTGTGACGAGGCTATCATGAAACAGATCACCATGGATACGCAGGACTACACCAACTGCGAGAAAGCCATGGAAGAAATCGCCAACAGCGATTACAAATCTGACTTCCTGGGTGGCCAGAACCATATTGCTCTGTTCGCAGAGGCCGCAAAGAAAATTGATATGTCCAATGCTGGTCCCTACGATCTGGGCATGAATGAGAGCATCCAGAATACGTTCAAGGATTACTTCACCGACAATGTGGATGAAGACACTGCAAAGGCAAACTTCGAGACCTCTATCAAGGAAAAATACCCTGAGCTGACCGATGTTGTCTGGCCCGCCTGATCCGTACAACAGCTTCAAAACAGGAGGACGAGTAGAACACTCGCCCTCTTTTGTGAAGGAGGGACTTTCCTATGGAAGGAAAAGTGAAAAAGAAAGGTTCTATCAGCTACGCAAAATGGGGATACATCTTTATTGCACCGTTCTTTCTCATCTTTGCGGTATTCCAGCTGATCCCCATGGCATCGACCATCTATTACAGCTTTTTTGAATATTACCGCAGTGGTCTGAAAGTCATTGGTCCGACCTTTGTGGGTCTGAAAAACTACATCACTCTGTTTGCGACAGATCTGCCCAAGTTTTTTGGCAACACACTGATCCTGTGGATCATCGGCTTCATCCCGCAGATCGTGGTTTCTCTGGTGTTGGCCGCATGGTTCACTGACCTGCGCCTGAAGCTGAAGGGTCAGACCTTTTTCAAGACCGTCATCTATATGCCCAACCTGATCATGGCCTCGGCCTTCGCCATGTTGTTCTTCGCCCTGTTCTCGGACAACGGCCCGGTCAATGCAGTACTGATGAGCATGGGACTCATCAAGGCCCCCATCACATTCCTGACCAGCGTGTGGGGCAACCGCGGTCTGGTCGGTCTGATGAACTTCCTGATGTGGTTCGGCAACACCACCATCATGCTGATGGCCGCCA
>OIWP01001755.1_pt1 | contig 25083 bp, 20 predicted proteins | sample 1587661 | NCBI WGS metagenome assembly OIWP01 (sample SAMEA3888899, study PRJEB22519) | human gut metagenome | biome: human gut; feature: human-associated habitat; material: faeces | place: Denmark | collected 2010 | reverse complement strand
ACCTTTTGTAGTTGGTCATTTTCAAAAAGATAAGGTAGCAAGCGATAGGTATCGTCTCCACCGATGGCGCATAGGATCATGTCGATACTATCATCAGAAAAGGCCTGAATCAAATCCTCTGCACGAGCTTCAGGATGTTCTTTGATAAAGTCTAAGCCTTTTAGAGAATGAGGTAAAAAGATAGGATTGAGTCCGAGCTCCTTGAGTCGTTGGACCCCCAAGTCCACTTCGTGCTTGACAAAGTCTTCACCGATAATTCCACTAGATAAGCTCACAATACCAATAGTAGAAGTCATATATTATCCTCCTAAAAATAAATTGATGCTATTGTATCATAAAGAATGGTAGAAAAATATAAGGAATAGCGTTAGACATATGATTTTATGTCAATAAATCAATAGAAAAATAACCGTTCGATGTGCTTACTTCAGAATATAGGCAAGCCCTTTTAGAAGTTGGTTACCACGTAGTTAAATCTCTTAGGAATATTGATGTAATGGAATTTATAAGAGTTTTTCACTTTATACTCTAAAAGAAACAGATTGAAGAAAGTTGCCTAAAATGGACTTTTTCTTCAATCTGAGAAGTAATCGTTTGATTACTTCTTTTTATCTGTTTGTGCTAAATTTGGACCATTTGTGGCAGAAGGATATTTTTGTTCTTGAATTTGATATGCTAGATGTGTATAATGATGTCACAGCGAACTATTAAAAGAGGTCGTTGCTCATGACAACACAAACAATTAACCAATTTAATTCACTTGCTCGACCTAATCTTGCTACAGGTTATAGGAGGTAATCTAGATGACAAAAAGCAATAACACGCAAATTACGGATATCTTAAACAATATCTATAATCTGATTGTAAATCCAGAAACAACTGAAAATGAGAGAGAGTTGCTCGTAACGTTTAAAAATGAAATCGAAGTTGGAAAGAAGGATAATGATGAACTTCTTGCAGAATTATGCAGAGCTATTCAAGTTCTAGCAGTCCGCAATCTTTCTAAAGGCAAATCACTGAGTTCTGGAGTGAGTGACTTGAGTAAGACACTCACAGAATTCCAAGAAAAATCAGAACGTAACTTTAATCTAGCAAGAGGATTAACATCACTCGGTAGTTTGTCTTTTAAATGATTTATCTTGAGTGTTATAATACCTAATTTTCGCTATTTAAGAAAATAAAGAGAAGTAATCGTCTGATTACTTCTTTTTGTCTTCCGGAAACATCTTGCTAAAGTTTGTGTTCTAATGATATAATACAAGTATATTAATCTAATTTTCTAAGGAGTATCTATGAAAAAGCGTAAGAAAATTATTCTTGGTTCCATAACGGGAGCCTTGGCCTTGGCTCTTGCAGGAGGTGGTTTTTGGGCTTATAAAACCTTTGTCCCACAAGAGACACCGATTGACAAGAATGCTACGGTAGCCTCAAATTTTTACCAAGCTGTTAACAAGGACTGGCTTCTAAAAACCAAAATTCCTGCTGATTCTCCAAGCATTGATAATTTTTATACTTTAGATGAAGATATCAAAGGAAAACTAAAGAAGGATATCAAAAATTTAGGGGAGGGCAAGGAAACGTCAGATATTACAGGGATGTCTGAGTTTATTACTTTCTACAAGGCTGCTAGTGATTACAAGCAACGTGAGAAAGATGGACTAGAACCTCTCAAACCTTATCTAAAAGAAATTGAGGATATCAAGGATCTAAATGATTTGGCCAGTAAATCTGCTAGCTTGACTGATAAAGGGATTCCTCTTCCATTTGGTTATGACGTAGGAACTAACGCAGAGAATACCAGCCAAAAACAAATCCAATTGAGTCCCCCAAGTATCTTATTGCCAGATGTGTCTATTTATAAAGACGAGGCCAGCAAGAAACAATATTTGACTCCAATTGAAACAGCCACGCAAAAAGCCTTGGAAATGCTTGGATATAGCGAAAAAAATAGTAAACGCATTGTCAAAGAAGCACTGGAGTTCGACGAAATCATTGCTAAGTACAGTCTCAGTAACGAAGAGATGTCTGAAAGTAAGAATTTGGTTCACCCTAAAACAGCAGAAGAGATTAATGCCTACTCTGGTTCCTTCAAATTATATGATGTCATTAAAGGCATTATGGGACGTGATTTAGAAACCATCAATGTCCCTAATACCAAGTATTTTGAGAATTATAGTAAGATCGTCAATCAGGACAATTTTTCTAAAATCAAATCATGGATCTTGGTGCAAGAAGCTATGGCAGCCTCAAATTCTCTGACAGAAGATTACCGCTTGAATTTTCAATCGATTAGCATGGCTATTATGGGTACACAGAAGCCAGTTTCTAAGGAAGATACGGTTTACGAGATGAGTGTCCATCTGTTTAGTGATGTCATGAGTGTCTATTATGGACGTAAATACTTTGGTGAGGAAGCCAAGACTGATGTGACAGATATGATTGATAAAATCAAAAATGTCTATCGTGGCCGTCTTCAACAGAATAATTGGTTGACAGAAGGTACACGCAACAAGGCCATCGAAAAGTTGGATAAAATGAAGGTTTTTGTAGGTTATCAGGAAGATGTCGACCCTGGTACTAAGGAACTACATCTTGACCCGAACAAGTCCTTCTTTGAATTGTCAGAAGACATTGCCCAGTTCGGAAAACGTTATACCATTGATCATTTTGATGATCCTATTGATAAGAATAAATGGTCTGGTTCTGCCTTTGATATCAATGCCTATTACAATCCAGAAAGTAACAGTATCAACTTCCCGGCTGGTATTTTGCAAGCTCCGTTTTATGACAAAAACCAAAGTACTGAAAAGAACTATGGTGGTATCGGTGTCGTGATTGGACATGAAATTACCCATGCCTTTGACTCCAATGGAGCCGATTATGATGAGAATGGCGACATGCATAACTGGTGGACAAAAGCAGATACTAAAGCTTTCGACAAGAGGATCAAAGCCTTTGAAGACCAGTGGAATGGTTTGGAAATCTACGGGACTAAGGTAAATGGAAAACTCACAGTCACTGAGAATGTCGCAGATGCTGGGGGTCTTTCATCCACACTACAAGTTCTCAAAACAGATATGACAAAACCTAACCTCAAGGATTACTTTGAGAACTACGCAGATATCTGGAAACAAAAGGCTAGCCTACAGTACAACAAATATACCATGGTACAAGACGTCCACGCACCAAATGAGTTGCGTGTCAACCAACAACTTAAAAATCTTCCTGAGTTTTATGAGGCCTACCCTCAGATTAAGGAAGGCGATGCTATGTACTTGGCACCAAGCAAACGCATTAGTTTGTGGTAAAGTGTGTTGCTATTTTGTTAATCAAGAAGAAGAGAATTTGGAATGGAAACATCCCAGATTCTTTTTTTATGTTGTCACTTTGGAGAATCATTTTCTAGTGTTATAATGTTGCTATTAAGGAAAGGATTCAAGAATGAAGCATAAAAAGAATCTGATAGAAGATAACAAAAAAGCCGAGAATCAGAGCTTTCTCTACTTTCTACATGAGGAGAAAAAATTTGACGCAAAGGCACTTAATGATTTGTGTCACTACATCATAGAACTGGATACAATCAGTCTCGAGCAGTTGAGAGATATCCATTATATTGAAAATCAAATACTACGTCATCTCGTGTATCATTTTGATGATAATGATCTAAGTAAGATTTCCAATCTCCCTTTTGAGTATTGGGAGTATATAGAGCCCTTTGAACGCTTGGTGGCATGTTTGTATGAGGGTGATGGTGAGGAATGACAATTATCCAGGGCATAACAAAGACTTAATCGAGCGTTTAAATCAACAGTATGGCTATGCTAAAGATGTCAAGAAATATTTTGACTTGAAGTAGATTGATGATAGAGATTTTGCCGGTAGCCTTACTAGGTTTTAGACAAAAAGAAAACACCAGAAAAAATGATTTCTGGTGTTTTTGAATACATTTTGGCAAAAATGAGGTATTTTTAAATGCTTACAGTTGTTAGTTTGATATTAATCCTTTTTCTCTGTAGCTACGCCATTTTCGTCAATAATATAGGTTTTTCCATCTTTTTCAAGCGTAGTGTTAGTGGTAATTGGAGAACCTTTTGAGTATGGACTAACTGATATCGGCATTTCAAAATGATAAAGTTTACCATCAAACTCTGCCCATTCGCCACTAAAAGGAGTAGTCATATAAATTTCAGGGTTGAAATAATAAAGCCTATTATCTTCTAACCGAATGACACCTGTTTTTACAACTCCATTTTCATCAGAGATACAGAAACCATTCCAAGAGGTCGAGGTGTCTGTAGCTGTATTCCTTAGAAGTCGTCCTTTAGGGCCCAAAAGATAGGTCTTTTCATTGATAGTTTTTAGATATGTTCGGTCTTCAGCTCCCCATGGTGGGCTAATATAGTAGGTTTCATTATTGTGATTAACCCACCCGAACTGTAGATGACCGTCCTTATCAGCATAATAGTATTTGTAGTTGCCGTCAATATCATTAGCAAGCATACTACCGTCTTTTTTGAAGAAATAATCGAAACCACCTATCTTGTATGTATCATTTCGAACTTGGTAGCCATCTTCTTTAAAATAAACACGTTTACCGTCAATAGTTGCCCAACCAAATATCTGGTTTCCATCCTCGCCAAAATAAGTATATTTTTTAGAAAAGTAATCGCCTGTTTCATGGAATTTATTTACGAACATAGCACCAGTATCGTTATCGAAGAAATAGTACTTTCCATCAAGCAGAAGTCGTTTTCCTTTGGCTTGTTTTCCAGTTGGATCAAAGTAGTATTTTTGATGATTAATAATTTGAAGTCCAGTGGCTAACTGTCCATTTTCTTTAATATAAGCCCAATCACCATCTTTATCTTGAATAAATTGTCCAGGTTTGTTCATCGTTACATAACCATTTTGGTCAATGACATAACGAATACCATTAAGTTCAAGTGTTCGGTTAGTCCACATAGCTCCGCTGTCTCTATCGAAATAATGTGTTTGACCGTCAATTTCGACAAGTCGTCCCTTAGCTTGTTTGCCCTCTTTATCAAAGTATAGAGTGACATTATCTATTGAATGGAGTCCGGTGACAGCTTTTCCCTCGTTATCAAAGTAGTACCAATTCCATGCATCATCGTGTTCGAAACGATTTGTTAGTTTAGTTTCGGTCGCTACTCCTTTATCATCAATGAGGTAGGCTTTTTTATTGTAAACTAAGGTCTTGGAAACTGTAAGAGGGGAAGTTTCGGAAAGCGAACTTGTTCTATTGAAAGCATAGAATTTATTGTCACTTTGAATTACAGTTTCTTCAATCTTGGTTAAATCTGTGTTTTCTGGAAGTAGATGTCCGATGTAAAAATCATTGTTTTCATCAAGATAGTATAGATTACCAAAATCATCATCAATAATACGTTTAATCTTATCGGTCTTTGTTCGTACTCCGTGGTTAATAATGTCTACTTCTTCTCTGACGGTATAGGTTCGGCTTCTTCCAGATTTGTAAGTTCTGTTTATGCTAGGTTCTAAGTGGTATAGCTTACCATCAATCGTTTTCCATGTAGGTGTTGTAACTGTAACCATTTGGGGGATATATCTTTCATGGTAAATATCTCCTTTATTTTCAAAATAATAGAGTTTACCATTATTTGCAGTGCTAACACCAGTAAGTAAAACCCCATCCTTATCTGTACCTACGATGCCAGAGTAGTATGCATCATAATCCAGTTCCTGACGTTTGAGTAAAGGTCCGAGATAGTTTTTTAGAAGTTTGCCTTCAAAATAGTAATAGTCCTTGCCTCCTTTTTCGACTATATCAGTGACTGGTGAACCAGAATTTGAAAAATAGTAGTCATCGCCATTAATGTGATGTTCTCCGGTTAGTACTTGGCCAAATTTATTGGAGCGATAGCTAGTATTTAAAGTTCCAACAAAGACACGTAATGACTGAATATAAAAGGCATCTTTTACCAATTTTCCATGATTATCAAAGAGGTAGTTTTGTCCTTTGAAGATAGTAAGACCATTTTCAACTCGACCAGTATGATCAAAATAATAAAGTTGATCGCCAACTCGATGCCATCCATAGTAACGTCGACCATCAGAACCATAATATTCGTAATACGTTTTAGCAAATGGTTCCTGTCTTCTGATTTCAATAGACCAAGTATGCCAATAGTTGGTTTTTACAGCACCTGAATAGTGACTAAAATAGTAATGGGAGCCGTCAATGATTCTTTCCCCATCTTTCGCTTGACGACCTTCTTCGTCAAAGTAAAGAGTTACTCCATCTACATTTTGCCATCCTTTTAGTTTCTCTCCTGTTGCGGTGTAATAGTACCAGTTGCCTGAGGAATCTTCTTGGAAATGGCCACCAGAAACAAGTGGACGTTGAGGAAGTTTCTGTTCAGTTTCAATCAAAAGACCATTAGCTTCTGCGTGGTAAGTTTTTCCATTAATAGTGATGTCGGTATTTATAACCTTATGACCACTATCCTTATCAAAGTAATAGGGTTCGATACCTATTGTAACGATTTCACCCTTGGCCTGAACACCGTCTGGGTAGAAATACATGTCGAAGCCATCTATAGTCTGTTCGCCTGTTAGAAGTTTCCCTTCTTTATCACTATAGTACCAGTTGCCGTCGTCATCCGACCAAAAACGGTCACGAACCAATTGGCCAGTATCTTTTTGAAAATAATAGGAATTTCCATCTAGGATGACAAAGGCATCTTTAGCTTGAACACCATTAGGGTAAAAGTAGAGTGTAATATTGTCAATAACTTGGCTGCCAGTAAGTGCTTTCCCGTCGTGGCCTAAATAGTACCAATTTCCATTCTTATCAGATGCAAAAGCATTACGGGTGAGTTGTCCACTATCTTTCTCAAAGTGATATGTTGATCCATTAACGTGACGAGTGTCTCCTTTGACTTGCTTACCATCGGCATCGAAGTAGACAGCCACATTATCAATATTTTGCATACCAGTAAGTGCTTTCCCATCCTTAATATAGTACCAGTTGCCCTGATCATCGCTAGTGTAATGACCGCCGGATATTACGGGTCTTTCTTCTACTTCATGGGCTGCATTTGTTTCAGAATGTGATGTTTCAGAGCTTACGACTTCACTGCTAGTAACAGTAGAGACTTCCGAACGAAGAGCTTGTTGAGAGTTAATTTCAGAAGTACCTATGTCTGAAGTAGCTGTATCAGTGACACTTTGTTTAGATTCAGTAGAAGTAGTTTCAGTAATGATTTCTCTTGTGTTTGGTGTTACAAAAGATTTGTCTTCCTCTGGTTTAGTGGTGACTTCATTAGTTGACGAGCTTATGACATCGATTGCATTTTCTTCTATGCTGTTTTCAACCGTTGGTTCTGTGGTGGGGTGAGTCTGTTCAGCTGCGGACACATAGCCCAAGCTTGCAAAACTAAGTCCTAGAGCTAGACTAGTTACTGCAATGGTTACCCATTGTTTTTTTACTTTGTGAAGTTTAAAGTATACTTTCTTTTCCATGGTAATGCTCCTTTCATAAAACTAAATAATAGTAGCAAGGATATGGTTAACTCATGAGTGAAATTAAGTTAGTGTTACGGTTTTCTCATTTACACATTCAGTTTATCATCACATTTTAATAAAATCAAAGAATTGTGTAAGCGTTTTTATTTTTTGTATAAACTCTTTCCAACTCTACTCTAAACAAAACTGATAGTATATGAATGATGAACTTTCATTAAAGAGTGTTAATGATGTATTTGCTTTAAGTTAGCAGCGGATAGATCCTTGAGTAGGGTATTTTTGATATTCATAATATGCTATTCACTGATTTTAGAACGCCACCAAAAAAGCCACTGGTATATAAAACCAATGGCTTTTAACAATTTATTTCTTTTTCCCTAATACAAAATAGCGGCTAGGGATTTGTTGTGTCAAACTGACGGCGATGGCGATGGTAAATGAGGCCAGGAAACAAGCACGTAGGAAGCTGAGACCTAGGTCCGAATTTCCAATCAAGAGGAAGTAGACCGCACGGTAGAAGCTCATCCCTGGGATGAGTGGGAACATGCTTGAGGCTAGGAAGACTGTAGCTGGACATCTACGGTAGTGGGCCAAGAAGCGTGAGGTGAATGTGACTAGAAGGGCTGGGAAGAGGATGGCAAGGACTTCGTGATGGGTATTGTTCCAAATCAAGAGGTAGAGGAGCCACGAGCCTGCACCTAGGGTTCCGAGGTCTAAGAAGTATTTCTTGGGTACTCGGTAAAGCACAGAGAAGGCTGCTGTCCCCAGCCCTGCCATGAAGGTTTGAATCAAGACCTCCTGCCATGAGGTAGATGGTGTTGAGAACATGCCTGATAATTGTTCCGCAAAGGGAAGAAGTGAAATCATGGCAAGAACACCGACAGAGATAGACAGACAAGTGGAGACCCCTGACAGCATCAGGGCCAGACCACTATAGTAGTTGTTCTGAGTGAATTCTCGTATGGCATTAACAAAGTAGGCCCCAGGAATCAAAATCATCAAGGTTCCCAGGATAATGACACTACGATGTTGGCCGATTCCTAGATAGTAGAGAACATTGGCTGATAAAGCAGCGATGGCACTAGAGAGGATAATCTGCAAGAAACTGGTATGAATAAAACGTGAAAAGAGCTGCATACCAATCCCTACAAAAAGTCCAGATATAGCGGCAGCAGTTCCATCAATCCAACTACTTCCCAGAGCTAGCGAGAAGCTCCCTGCACCAATGACACAGGCTATAATATCCTCTAAAGGACGATAGAAAGTCTTCTGCTCAATAGTTTTCAGCTTTTGAAAAATGCTAGAGACAGGCTGATTTGGTTGCTCTGCCAGTTCACGAGACAGGCGGTTAACTTCCTCGAGTTTGCCCAGATGGATAGAAGGAGCTGAGGTAGCTAGGACACGAGACTCCTTAAGACCAGATCGGTTGAGTCCGGAGATCATTACCCCTCGATTGACCACGTAAGTGGAAAAGTCTCTGATACCAAGAGACTTGGCCATATGCCCCATGGTGTCTTCAATACGGTAAATCTCAGCACCGCTCTCCATAAGGACACGGCCAGCCTGAAGGACGGCATCCATTTCGTTTTTAGTTTCTGTTTCTGTCTCTCTTTGGAAATCGATGGTCATTTGAACCTCCTTATCGCTTAATTCGTCATTCCATTATAAGGTTTGAATGGTGGTTTTTCAATAGCTTTGGCGACTAAAATAGGACTTTCTATGAGATTTTTCTTCTACTTAATGATAGAAGTCAGGAAAATGGAGGTCTTGACTTTTGCCTTGCTATTGATAGAGGCAAATGCTACAATTAAATTATTAAATGTATGCGTTTACATATTTTTACGCTGTCTTTCTCAAAAAGCCTTGAAGTCCTTTATTTAAAGGGAATTAACAATCACAGAAGGAAGCCAATGTAAGTGCAAATAGTTGATACCTTTGAAAAGGAGGCAATTCCATGAAAAAAATTATCAATAAACCTGAAAATGTAGTGACAGAGATGCTAGATGGCTTGGCTTATGTTCACAGTGATTTGGTACATCGTGTTGAGGGGTTTGACATCATCGCAAGAAATGAGCAGGCTGCTGGTCAGGTTGGTCTCATTTCTGGTGGTGGAAGTGGTCACGAGCCAGCTCACGCAGGTTTTGTAGGTGATGGTATGCTTTCTGCAGCCATTGCAGGTGCTGTCTTCACGTCACCAACGCCAGATCAGATTTTGGAAGCTATCAAGGAAGCGGACCAAGGGGCTGGTGTCTTCATGGTTGTTAAAAATTACTCTGGTGACATCATGAATTTCGAGATGGCTCAAGAATTAGCTGAGATGGAAGGGATTGAAGTAGCTAGCGTTGTTGTTGACGACGACATTGCTGTGGAAAATAGCCTCTATACACAAGGTCGTCGTGGGGTTGCAGGTACTATTTTCGTTCACAAAATCCTAGGTCATGCGGCTCGTGAAGGTAAGTCTCTGGCTGAAATCAAAGACTTGGCTGACAAGATCGTTCCTAACATCCACACCATTGGTTTGGCCCTTAGCGGTGCAACGGTTCCTGAGGTTGGTAAGCCTGGTTTTGTCCTAGCTGAGGATGAAATCGAGTACGGTATTGGTATTCATGGTGAGCCAGGCTATCGTAAGGAGTCTATGCAACCATCTCGCCAGTTAGCTGAAGAATTGACAGGGAAACTCCTTGAAGCTTTTGAGGCTAAGGCAGGTGAACGCTATGCCCTTCTCATCAATGGTATGGGTGCGACACCTCTCATGGAGCAGTATATCTTTGCTAACGATGTAGCAAGCATTCTTGGAGAAGTTGGACTAGAAGTGGCCTATAAAAAATTAGGTAACTACATGACATCGATTGATATGGCAGGTCTTTCATTGACGCTCATGAAGATTGAAGATGACGCTTGGCTTGAGGCTCTGGAGAGTCCTGTTAAGACCATTGCTTGGTAGTCTGACATGAAAACTAGAAATTAGGTATATTATGGATAAAACAGTTGCAGTAAAATGGATGCAATGCTTTGATCAAAAGGTTGAAGCAGAAAAAGACCACTTGTCTGAATTAGACGGTCCTATTGGAGATGGTGATCATGGTGCTAACTTGGCGCGTGGCATGGCGGCAGCCATCGAGGCTATTAACAGCACTGAACCACAAAGTGCAGCAGAAGTGTTCAAGGCGGTGTCTATGGCCTTGATTAGTAAGGTTGGCGGTGCCTCAGGTCCGCTTTATGGGTCTGCCTTTATGGGCATGATGAAGGCTGAACAAGCTGGTCAAGATTTGGCAGGAGTGCTTGAGGCAGGTCTCGAGATGATTAAAAAACGTGGTCATGCACAAGTTGGTGAAAAGACCATGGTGGATGTTTGGCACCCAGTTGTTGAAGCTGTCAAACAAGGTCAATTAACCAATGACCTTATTGATCAAGCTGTTCTTTCAACCAAGGAAGTTGTGGCTACCAAGGGGCGTGCCTCTTATGTAGGTGAGCGTTCTATTGGTCACATTGATCCAGGCTCTTATTCGTCTGGTCTACTCTTCAAAGCCTTGCTAGAAGCGGAGGGCTAGGATATGCCAGAACTTGGAATTGTGATTGTGTCCCACTCTGCGGATATTGCTAAAGGTTTGGTGAGCCTGATTCGTGAAGTCGCTCCAGATATCCCTTTGACGGCTACAGGTGGTCTGGAAGATGGCGGCCTGGGATCTAGTTTTGACCATGTTCAAGTGGCTGTGGACAGTCAGCCAGCCAATCGCCTTCTGGCCTTTTACGACTTAGGCAGTGCCCGTATGAATTTGGAAATGCTTGAGGAATTTTCAGACAAGGAAATCCTTATTCAACAGGTACCTCTCATTGAGGGGGCTTATGCGGCTGCAGCCTTGCTTCAGGCAGGAGCGAGTGAGGTTGAAATCTTATCTCAGATTAATGAATTGACTATTCAAAAATAGAATAAAGGAAAACTATGACAAATCAAATTAAGTACAACTGGGCTAGTCTTGGAACTGGCGTTATTGCCAACGAATTGGCACAAGCTTTGGAAGCTCTTGGCGGGAAACTCTATTCCGTTGCCAATCGTACCTATGACAAGGGTGTAGCCTTCGCTGAGAAATATGGTATTGAAAAGGTTTATGAAGAGATTGACCAAGTCTTTGAAGATCCTGAAGTGGATATTATCTACATCTCAACGCCTCACAATACGCATATTAATTACCTTCGCAAGGCCTTAGCAGCTGGCAAGCACGTCCTCTGTGAAAAATCCATCACCCTAAATAGTGAGGAATTGGCAGAAGCTATAAAACTTGCTGAAGAAAATCATGTCAAACTGGCAGAAGCCATGACCATTTTCCATATGCCTATCTATCGAAAACTCTCTGAAATCGTGGAAAGTGGTAAGTTGGGACCTCTTAAGGTTATCCAGATGAACTTTGGTTCCTATAAAGAATATGACATGACCAACCGCTTTTTCAATCGTAATCTGGCAGGTGGTGCTTTACTTGATATCGGTGTCTATGCCTTATCTTTCGTACGTTGGTTCATGACGTCGCAACCGACAGAGATGGTTTCACAGGTTAAATTAGCTCCAACTGGTGTTGATGAACAAGCGGGTATTCTCCTTACCAATGCAGAAGGGGAAATGGCGACGGTGACGCTAAGCCTTCATGCTAAACAACCTAAACGTGGTACTATTGCTTATGACAAGGGCTATATCGAACTTTATGAGTACCCACGTGGGCAAAAAGCGGTCATCACTTATACGGAAGATGGCTCACAAGAAGTCATCGAAGCAGGAGAAACCGCTAAAGCCCTCCAGTATGAGGTCCTCGATATGGAAGCAGCTGTTGCAGGCGAGGATGATCATACCTACCTCAATTACAGTCGAGATGTCATGGACCTCATGACACAACTCCGCAAAGACTGGGGTTTGACCTACCCAGAAGAAGAGTAGGAGTTTTGAAAACAGAGTAAAAAATTAGACTTATGTACTGACTCCAAATAGATATACTGTCAATTAAAGTGAGTTTTTAGCTCTATATCCCATAGAACTAAGGTCATTTAATTGATTCTATATAAATACATTTATATCAAAGGAGAAAGACTATGAGAAATTTTGCAAGTCCTTCACGTTACATTCAAGGTGAAAATGCCTTATTTGAAAATGCAAAAACCATTTTGGAACTAGGAAGTCACCCTGTACTATTGTGTGATTCAGTAGTTTATGACATTGTGGGTCAACGTTTCGAAGAATATCTTGTTCAAAATGGACTTACAGTTGTTCCAGTCTTCTTTAATGGTGAAGCTTCAGATAATGAAATTAATCGTGTGGTAAGTTTGGCCAAAGAAAAGGGCTGTAATTTAGTCATTGGTTTAGGTGGCGGTAAGACTATTGATAGTGCTAAAGCCATCGCAGATCTTCTAAAATCACCAGTAGTGATTGCTCCTACCATTGCATCTACAGATGCTCCAGTTTCAGCCTTGTCTGTTATCTATACGGACGAGGGTGCGTTTGAACGCTACATCTTCTATTCTAAGAACCCAGAATTGGTTTTGGTCGATAGTAAGGTTATCTCTCAAGCACCAAAACGCTTGCTCGCTTCTGGTATTGCAGATGGCTTAGCAACTTGGGTAGAAGCTAGGGCAGTTATGCAAGCAAATGGTAAAACCATGCTAGGCAAACACCAAACACTTGCTGGTGTTGCCATTGCTGAACGCTGTGAAGAAATCCTTTTTGCAGATGGTTTACAAGCCATGGCTGCCTGTGAAGCAAAAGTGGTAACGCCAGCCCTTGAAAACATCATTGAAGCCAATACCCTTCTCAGTGGTATCGGATTTGAAAGTGGTGGCTTGGCTGCGGCTCACGCCATCCATAATGGTTTCACAGCCCTCACTGGCGATATTCACCATTTGACTCATGGTGAAAAAGTAGCCTACGGAACTCTTGTACAATTGTTCCTGGAAAATCGTCCAAAAGAAGTTTTGGATAAATACATTCGTTTCTATCAACAAATTGGCATGCCAACCACTCTTAAAGAAATGCATCTTGAAAATGCAAGTTACGAAGATCTTCTCAAGGTTGGTCAACAAGCAACAATCGAAGGAGAAACTATCCATCAAATGCCATTTGAGGTGAAAGCTTCTGATATTGCGCAAGCCATCGTTGCTGTAGATGCTTATGTTCATGGATTAGCCTAAGTAAATTTGCTCTTTTGTAGGGAAAGTGCCACCATTCCCGTATAGGAATATTATCCCCCTCAGGCACTTATCCCAACAGGATAGACAAATTGTTATAGGAAAGGGTTCAGTTCTGTATTAGATAGGACTGTGCCCTTTTTACTATTTAAAAATCCAATATTTCCAAAGTCCCTCAAAGCGTTTTAAGAACTTTTGAAAACATAAACCATTTTCAAGAAATCCTGATTTAACAGTCATTTCACTTGTGTAAGCGTTTCAAAAAGTGTATACTGTAAGTAGAAAGATAGGAAAAGGAGATGGCTAGTGGCTAGTATAACAATTGAAGCGAGCAAGGTAGCTAGAAAGAGTCCTATTCGCGTAGACAGTAGTCTTGTGGGGACAGTTTCTGGAGTGGAAGACGTGAGCGTTTCCCTACCATCGTCGAAAGCTCGTTTGAGTGTCGGAAAGTTGGGTTACAAGTCTAACACCATTACTGTCGAGGACGGACAAACCGTTCGTGTTACTAGCAATTTTCTAAATCGTTTCATAGCGATAGCACCATTGTTACTCTATCTTGTTGGAGGTCGTTACCTCCCACTTGTGGCAGTCCTATCTACTATAATTTTGCTTTTTAGCTTACCTTTTCTCAAGTTAGAAATCGTAGGCTGATTAGAATCGGGAGTGGCTTAGCCCTCTGTTTGATACCTTTAACTCACTTTTTCATAATAATGCTAGGCCACTCCCTTTTCATTGGGAACGGGTCGAGACGAAAGAGTGGGTTATCAAAAAGGGAACTCGATAGAGTTTCCCTTTTTTCTTTTTCCAGCTAAATTACATTCTAAAAGACCTCAGTTGCTAAAACTGAGGTCTTTGATGTTTCTAGTGATTTATTACTTACGATACAATTTGTCGTATTGATAGTAAGGGTCGAAGGTCACATTGATACCAAGCTTACGGAGAACATTTTTGTCTTCATCAGTAAGGATGATGGTTGAGTGGGCTTCAGAACCCTTGAGGTTACCAAGTTCCTCCATGGCACGCGCTGCATCCGCATTGTTAGCAGCTGTGATGGCCAAGGCAATGAGGATTTCGTTTGAGTGGAGGCGAGGGTTACGGCTACCTAAATGGTCAATTTTCAGACCTTGGATAGGTTTAACCACCTCAGGCTCGATAAGTTTAGTATCCTTATCAATACCTGCAGAAGTCTTGATAGCGTTGATTAAAGCAGCCGCAGTTGGACCAAAGAGTTCTGAATTTTTACCAGTGACGATTTGGCCATTTGGCAATTCGAGGGCAAGAGCAGAACCACCTGTTTCTTCAGCCTTAGCGCGTGCTGCAACGACCACTTGGCGATCTTCAGGAGTAATACCAAGATCGTTCATGAGCAACTCAATCTTCTTGACAGCGGTTTCAGGAACGCGTTCATTTTTGAAATCAAGTACAGTTTGATAGTAGCGACGGATGATTTCTTGTTTAGAAGCTTCTTTGGCAGCCTCATCATCTGTAATGGCAAAACCAACCATGTTAACACCCATATCTGTAGGTGAAGCATAAGGAGACTCACCAAGGATACGTTCAAGCATACGTTTGAGAACTGGGAAAATCTCGATGTCACGGTTGTAGTTTACCGTAGTTTTGCCGTAAGTTTCCAAGTGGAATGGGTCAATCATATTGACATCATCAAGGTCTGCAGTGGCAGCTTCATAGGCCAAGTTAATTGGGTGATGAAGTGGTAAATTCCAAACTGGGAAGGTTTCAAATTTAGCATAACCTGACTTGATGCCATTGATTTGGTCGTGGTACATGTTAGACATACATGTCGCCAATTTACCAGAACCAGGACCAGGGGCAGTAACGACGATAAGGTTACGACTAGTCTTGATATAGTCGTTTTTCCCCATACCCTCAGGAGAAATGATATGGTTCATATCCGTTGGATAGCCCTTGATAGGGTAGTGGATGTAAGACGTGATGCCATTTTTTTCCAATTGGTTACGGAAAGCATCAGCTGCAGGTTGACCAGAATACTGCGTAATAACAACAGAACCCACATAGATATTGAGCTCGTTGAACTTATCAATCAGACGAAGGACCTCTTGGTCGTAGGAAATGCCAAGGTCACCTCGAGCCTTAGAATGCTCGATATTGCTAGCATTGATGGCAATGACTACTTCGACCTGATCTTTGAGCTCTTGAAGGAGCTTGATTTTATTGTCAGGTTCATAACCAGGAAGGACGCGGGCAGCGTGGAAATCTTCCAACATCTTACCACCAAACTCCAAGTAGAGCTTGCCGTCAAACTGGTTAATGCGATCCAAAATATGGTCGCGTTGCAGATTCAAATACTGTTCAGAACTAAAAGCTTGTTTCTTCATAAATAAAAATACCTCTGAGAAAAATTATATCAAATGCCGAGGGTAAATGCTATTAGCGAAAGACGATTTATGGGAGAAAAAGATGTGAAGTCAATCATGAAACGTATTTTTTATGATAGTCCTTTAGAGTTATTATTTAATTGGAGTTCTCATCTCAGCAGTTAGATTTTTAGATAACAATCACTTTAGAATATTGAATTTCATAAAGGTTTCACATTTGTCGTCTATAATTAGGATAAGAAAAATGAAGAGTCCTCATTTATCTTTGGTGTAGCTGAGGGCCAATGTCTTAAATGGAGGTGGAAGATGGTTCTCTTACAACAGGCAGTTGCTTATATTTTCCGCAAAAAAACGCGGAATTTTATCCTTTTTCTTATTTTATTTTTGATATTATCTTGCTTGTACTTTTGTTTTTCTCTTATGCAAGTTGGTGGAGGAATGGAGGCACAAATCAGGAAGTCAAGTGGGGCAAGTTTTGATCTGGTAAGTAAAGAAAGAGGGAGTGCCTTTTCCTGGAAAGAGGGGGCAAAGATTAGTCATCTATCTGATGTGATTTCAACGATACCTCAATATGTAAGTCCGGTGCGACTTATCGATAAGAAGGTAGTTACAGGAAAACAAACGGTGGAACGTGATGATCTTAATAATGAGGCTAATCAAGCCTTGGGAGCCACTTTTACTAAGGAAACAGGCCAAAGTGTTGATTTTAGGAGTGGTGCTTTTCAACTCATTAAGGGGAAGCACATATCTGCTAAAAGGCAAATTATGATTCATGAATCGCTTGCTAGGAAAAATAAGCTAAGCGTCGGAGATAAGCTGACCTTGTCCAATTTCCAGATGACTGAAAGTGGAGCTAGGGAAATGACCTTTGATATCGTTGGTATTTTTTCTGGCAAGAAGGAGGAGACATTTACTGGAATGTCCTCAGATTTAAGTGAAAATCAAATCTTCCTCCATTATGACGATAATAGCCAACTGCTTAATTTGACTGATAAGTTAGTGACAAAATTATCCTTTGGTATTAAGAATCCAGATAGACTCAATCAAGTCATTAAACAAGTGGAACAATTGGAAATCGATTGGAATCGTCTACGTTTAGACGAGGACCGTAAGGCTTTTGACTCCTTGAAGGAATCGTCTAAAGCGCTACAAGGAATCGTCAGAACGATGATGATTAGTTTAATTGTTACAGGAGCAGGGGTCCTCTCATTTTTAATGGCACTATGGACGCGTGAGCGAAATCATGAGATAGGTATTCTTTTAGCAATTGGGAAGAGTAAGGGACGCATTTTTGCTCAATTTCTTATGGAGATATTGTTGGTGTCCCTTATGTCTTTGCTACCTGCCCTTGCTATTGGACGGCTACTAAGTCGACTGTTTTTGCAAGAATTTATAGGACAGCAAGGACAGCAGCAGGCTCTTCAGTTATTAGATCAAATACCTCAGGGACTACCTTTAGGCCAATCTTATCTAAGTCTTCTAGTCTTGGTAATATTATCGCTCGGTGTGACAACAGGTCTCATTTGGCGTAAAACTCCAAAAGAAATCTTATCTAATATGAGTTAAGGAGAAAGGAACACTATGTTAGAACTCAAAGATGTTACGTATAGTTATCAAAATAAAAGTGAAGCTATCCTCTCGAAGGTGAATTATCGTTTCGAGAAAGGTAAATTTTATAGTATTATTGGGCAATCTGGAGCGGGAAAATCGACCTTACTTTCACTTTTGGCAGGTCTTGATTATCCCAAGAAGGGGCAGGTCTTGTTTAATGGAGAAAATATCAAGAAAAAAGGCTCTAGTTATCATCGTAGACACCATGTTGCGCTTGTTTTTCAAAATTACAATCTCATTGATTATCTTACACCTTTAGAAAATGTACGACTTGTTAATAAAAATGCTGATAGGAAGATACTTTCTGAATTGGGATTAGATGAAAAACAAATTAATCGAAATGTCCTGCAACTTTCAGGTGGGCAACAACAACGTGTAGCTATTGCGCGAGCTTTGGTTTCAGAGGCTCCAATTATCTTAGCAGATGAACCGACAGGAAATCTAGACGAGGAAACTGCGAAGGATATTATTGCTATCCTTAAAAGAATGGCCTTAGATCGCCAAAAATGTGTCATAGTTGTTACGCACAGTAAGGAAGTTGCTCAGGCATCTGATGTGGTTTTAGAGTTGAAGAAGAAACAACTCATAGAAAAGAAAAAATAAAGAAAGGACTCTTATGTTTCGAAACGCTTTTGCATATATTACACGAAAATGGTCAAAGTCACTATTACTGTTAATTATTATTCTTTTGATGAGTACTCTTAGTTTGTTAGGACTTGCTATGCGAAGTGCAACCCAAGAAGCTGCATCCAAGAGTCTAGGGTCAATTACCAATAGTTTTTCAATGCAGATTAATCGTAACACGAATCCTGGAACTCCTCGTGGGGCTGGAAATCTTAAGGGAGAAGATATTAAAAAGATTAGTGAGACTAAAGGGATTGTTTCGACTATAAAACGGATAAATGGTATTGGTGATTTACTAGATTATGAGATTATCGAAACAGAGCAAACGCTACAAAATCAGTCTCCAGAACGTGCTAAAAATTTTAAGTCTACCTTGATGTTGACAGGAGTCAATGACTCATCAAAAGAAGACAAATTTGTTTCAGGTGCTTATAAACTAGTTGAAGGAGAGCATCTAACCGATAAGGATCATAATCAAATCTTGATGCACGATGATTTAGCTAAAAAGAATGGTCTTAATGTAGGAGATAAAGTAAAGCTTAAATCTAATCTCTATGATGCTGATAACGAAAAAAGGGCTGATGAAACAGTAGAAGTGACTATCAAAGGTTTATTTTCTGGTCAAAATAAAGCAGCCGTTACCTATGCTCAGGAGTTGTATGAAAACACCCTCATCACTGATCTAGATACAGTAGCAAAACTCTATGGTAATACTGTAGAAACTGCCACTTATGAGGATGCCACTTTCTTTGCTAAAGGCGATCAAAATCTTGATTCCTTGATAGCAAAGATTAAAAAGTTGAATATTAACTGGTCCCTCTACGATCTTGTTAAGAGCTCGTCAAATTACCCTGCTTTACAGAAATCTATTCTTGGGATGTATCGTGTGGCAAACCGTATGTTTATTGGAAGTCTCATTTTTACAAGTTTATTGCTAACCCTTCTGTTAATTTTATGGTTAAATGCTCGTCGTAGAGAAGTTGGTATCTTTTTGGCCTTGGGACTTAAAAAGACACAGGTTGCGGGTCAATTTTTAATAGAATTGCTGATGATTGCCTTACCAGCCTTTCTTTTGTCATATGGTTTAGCTAGTTTCTTTGCCGAAAAAGTTGGTAATACAGTCCTTTCCAATGTAACAGAAGGTATCAATAAGCAAATGACCAAAGAATCTCTAGCTGCAAATCTTGGTGGAGGGGCTGAGGCAGAAAGCTTCAGTAAGACTCTAACTCAGATTCACATGACAGTCCAACCTAAGCAACTTTTGGTAGTCATTCTAGTCGGTGGATTTATTTTAAGCTTGGTATCCTTGATTTCTTCTCGCTGGCTTCTTCACAAGAAACCCAAGGATCTCTTAGTTGATGTTGAATGATAAGTTTGCTGCACCTATAAAAAACGGTATAATGGAAGAAAGAGACCATATATAGATTAAAAGGATAATGTATGAAGATACTAATCGTAGAAGATGAAGTCCTGATTCGAGAAGGGATGAGCGACTATCTCATGGAATGTGGCCATGAGGTCTTTGAAGCAGGTGATGGCCATGAGGCTCTGGACCTCTTTCACAGAGAGGCGCCGGATCTGGTCTTGCTGGACATCCAGCTCCCTATCCTCAATGGCTTGGAAGTGCTCAAGACCATCCGGAAGACCAGCTCAGTCCCTGTCCTCATGCTGACGGCCTTCCATGACGAGGACTATAAGTTGACGGCCTTTGGAGAGTTGGCAGATGGCTATCTGGAGAAGCCCTTCTCCTTGTCTCTATTGAGAGTCCGTATCGAAGCTATTTTTAAAAAGCTCCAGCCTTCCCGGGTCTTCACCTATGGAGAGGCACGGGTGGATTTTGAGAGCTACACAGCCAGCCTAGCTGGGCAAGCCATCTCCATGAATGCCAAGGAGTTGGAAATCTTGGAATACTTGCTCCAGCATGAAGGCAAGGCCCGGACCCGCTCTCAGATCCTTGATGCCGTCTGGAAGGAGACGGAGGAGATTCCTTTTGACCGGGTGATTGATGTCTATATCAAGGAACTACGAAAAAAACTAGAGCTGGACTGTATCGTAACGGTACGCAATGTCGGCTATAAATTGGAGAGACCATGACCAAACGGAGTATCTTTGCAAAGATCTTTCTGATCACCTTTGCCCTTTTTAGTGGCTTAGTCATCCTTCTACACGCTTCGGTTTACTTTATTTTCCCCTCGACCTATATCGAGTCCCAGCGCCAGACGATTTTGAAGAAATCAGAGGCCCTAGCTAAGAGTTTCCAGGGGCAGGAAGAAGGGACCATTGAGTCCGTCATCGACCTTTATTCCAAGACTAATGATATCAAGATATCTATCAAGGGCAAGGAAAAACAAAATGCCATAGAGGTCAAGGATGACCTACTCGTAAACCCTAACAGCCAGAATAATTCCTTGGTCATTGAAGAGCGAAAAATTCAGACTAAAGAAGGACAAGACTTGACCTTGCAATTCTTAGCGACCGTCGATTCTCAAAAGGAAGCGCGGGACATCAGTCTGGGCTTTCTTCCCTATAGTCTTCTGGCTTCCTTTGTTCTGTCGCTGATTGCCTCCTATCTCTATGCCCGCATGATTTCTGCTCCAATCCTTGAGATCAAGCAGATGACCAAGCGGATGAAGCGCCTGGATCGGACAGCTAGTCTTCCCATTCACTCGCAGGATGAGATCGGCGTTCTCAAGCAACAGATCAACGACCTCTATCACCATCTCCTAGAAGTAATCGACAATCTAGAGCAGCAGAAACAGGAAAATCTGAAGTTAGAGCAGATGAAGGTCGAATTTCTAAGAGGGGCTTCGCATGAACTCAAGACGCCTCTAGCTAGCTTGAAAATTATCCTAGAAAATATGCGAGATAATATTGGCCGCTACAAGGATCGGGACCGCTACCTGTCGGTCTCCCTCGATATCGTCGATGAGATGAACCAGATCGTTCTAGAAATCCTGTCCCTGTCCTCTGTCCAAGAATTGGCTGGAGACAAGGAGTGGATCCAGCTGGATCAGGTCTTAGAGCAGATCCTCGACCAGTACAAGGTCTTGGCTCAATCCCGCTCGCTCACGATTGACAATCAAATCCCTGACAAAGCAGTTTACATGGACCCAGCCATTCTGAAATTGGTCCTCTCAAATGTCATCAGTAATGCCGTCAAGCATTCGGATGCCGGTGGAGAGATCCAGCTCCGTCTCGAAGAAGAAGGGACGCACTTGGCGGTTGAAAATACCAGCCAGGAAATGGTAGAGACCGCTGAAATGCCAATGACCGCTAGCCGTCAGAAGAAGGAAGGCGGCTTGGGACTCTTTGTGGTCCAACACTTGCTAGACCATGAAGAACTGGCCTACCAATTTGACAAAACGGCTATGGGCTTACGCTTCTGTATGGAACTGCCCAAAGATCCTCAAGAATAAAAAACTAGCGAACAAGAGAAATGCTTGTTCGCTAGTTTGTATTTTTAGATGTCTTCCTGTAATAATAGAATTTAGAGATACTTATTAATAAAACTAATTTGGAAATTCGTTTTTTGGTCATGGAATAAAATACGGTATATATTTAAGACTGAACTAGAGCTTATCTTGATTATACATAAAATAAAGTGACTGACTTTTTGTTAGTACATATTGTTTAATCCATTTTATGTTATGATAATTTATAGATTAAAATGTGTAAAGAATGGTATATTGGCTAAAATAGGGTAACGCTACTTTTCAAACCCCTGTAATACCTAAACCACCCTACACAATACATTTGTATTTGTATTGAATGCGATCCAATTCGTGACAAAATGACATCTGTTGTTTCAGATAGAAAATATCAGGAATTAGCCAAAAACTTAAGTGAAAAACTGACGATTGAAGAAGTGGAAACTTACATTGAGGAGAAATGCTACCCGATTATTATTTGATGAAAAGAGGAAAAAACTATGAAAACAATATATAAAAAAGATATCGTACAGAGCTTAACAGACCTTGGCCTGAAAAAAGGAGATGTAGTCATTGTACATACATCGTTAAAAAGTATTGGATATGTATGTGGAGGAGCACAGGCTGTGATAGAAGCTCTAATTGAAGTCGTTACTTCTGAAGGAACCATTGTGATGCCCACGCAGTCATGGAAAAATCTAGATCCGGAAACAGGTGTGCACTGGAATGCAGAGGAGTCAGACTGGGAAAAAATTAGAGAGAATTGGCCAGCATATGATAAGCAGATAACGCCAACCAATACAATGGGAGCTGTTGCAGAAATGTTTCGTCAATGGCCAGGTAGCATCAGAACAGAGCATCCAGCAAGATCAATTTGTGCATGGGGGAAACATGCTGAATATATTACAGAGGAACATACTCTTTCAAATATATTTGGGGAGGGATCACCTATCGCAAAACTCTATGAACTTGATGCAAAAGTACTGTTAATAGGGGTTGGATATGATAAAAACACCTCTATACACCTAGCGGATGTTCGTGCAGAGTATCCTGGGAAACATGACTGTATTGAACACAGTGCTATACTTGAAGATGGTGTTCGTATATGGAAATCATATAAGACCTTATTTGTTGATGGAGAAGATTTTGAAGACATAGGAATTGCGTTTGAGGAAATAGGTCATGCAAATATAGGGAAAATAGGTATTGCCGATTCTAGATTAATGCAACAGCGTAGTTTAGTAGATTTTTCCGTTTCATGGATTGAAAAGTATCGCCAATAAATTAATTTTTAATCAATGAAGATTTTGATAAGGTTAGAAAAACTTATACAATAATCTGAAACAAAAAGCAAATTGACACAAAAATACCCCAAAAGTTAGATTTTATCTGTCCAACTTTCGGGGTACAGTTCAAAAATGCTTGTTCGCTTTTTGTATTTAATCAACCTTTTCTACCTTTAGCAATTGGCCATGTTTTAATTCATAAATGGTATCCACATAGGTCAGGATGGAGCGGTCATGGGTCACCATGATGGCGCTCTTGTTTTTGGATTTGACTTCTTTTTGGATCAATTGGGCGATTTCTTGCCCTCGATCTGGGTCTAGGCTAGCCGTTGGTTCATCGGCTAAGATGACCTGCGGATTTCCGATGAAGGCCCGAGCAATGGCTGCCCGTTGCTTTTGCCCACCGGACATCTGATTCGGGTATTGGTGGTAACAAGCTTCGATGCCTAGATCTGCCAACAAGGCTTTGACTTCCTCTTGGCGTTTTTTCTTGTCCGTCTCTCCTTTTAATTTAGCCACCAGTTCTAACTGGTCACCGATTTTCATATAGGAGAGGAGCTGGTGATCTTGAAAGATAAAGCCGAGCAATTCCAGGCGTTTTTGCGTCCACTGGCCTTGGTTGAGGCCAGTCAAGTCTTGGCCAGCGATGCGAATCCGCCCCTCATCCGCTGATAAAAGCAAGCCAGCGATGGCCAAAAGCGTGGATTTACCAGATCCTGAAGGGCCTAAGATGGCGACAAATTCGTTGGGTTCGACACTTAATTCCAGCTGGTTGAGGACATGGTGCATCTGGCTGCCATCGGCGTAGGATTTTCTGATATTTTCTAATGCAATAATGGCCATCTTATTCTCCATTTCCACCAATGACTTCGATTGGATCTACTTTTTTGATTTTGACAAGGGACAAGGCACCACACAAAATAGAGGTCAGGATAAAGCTAACCGAGATGGTGAGGTTGTCTTTCAGGGTCATAAAGGAAGGGACGCTATTGGGTAAAAATGGCGCCATCATAGTTGCCAAGCCAAGCCCCAGCAGCACTCCGATGAGGGAGATGATGGTGAGCTGGGATAGTTGGACATAGGTAATCTGGCTCATGGACATGCCAATGGCCTTCAAGATACCGAACTGTTTCAACTTCTGCAGGGTGAGGATATAGAAGAAAACCCCAAGGATAGCAGAAGAAGCGAGTAAGAGCACCCACGTGATCATCCGTAGCGTCAGGTTTTGAGCCTTGTAGCCAGGGATTTTATCGATCACTTGCTTCTTATCCGCCACCATCAAGTTGCTGGCTAGATCACTAGAAGGGATGCTTTTCTTGGTCACAAGGGTTTGGGCTTGCCATTGATAGCTTGGATCTGTTTTTTGTCGCATGCCTGTGTAGGTATCCGAGCTGATAAAGCCAATCTCGCTATAGCCGTATTTGGCATTTTTCGCGAAGGCCACGACCTTGAGTTTTTGCTTAGAAGTTTTGTCGATCACTTGATCGCCGACTTGGATTCCCTCATCCTCTTTGAAAGAATGGTCCAGAATGACCTCGTTTTTCTGTAAGTCGGAGATCTTGAGGTCTGTATCTTCCATGATTGGATTGAGGATTTCTTCTTCGTTGTGATCGGTCGCGAAGTAGGTGATATCCAGAGTATTGGAATCCTCTGTTTTTGAGACGGTTGCCCGCTGGATGGACAAACCCGAATAGCCCATTCCCTCTATCTTTTGGACCTCATCTAAATCCTTCGTCGTAATAGTTGAAAAGGGGATAATCCCTTCTGAATCCGTCGAAAGGATGTAGTGCAGCGACCCATAGTTATCGATTTGGGCCGATACCGACCGCCCCAGTCCATTTGTCAGACCGGACAAAAACACCACCATAAACATGAGAATGGTAATGAGGAGTTCAATCAGGATAAACTTCTTGGGTTGGTATTTAATTTCATTCCATGCGATTTTCATATTCGTTCTCCTTTTAGCAGGGAGGTGCTCGAGTAGCTCGGCACCTAAACATACTCTATCATCATACCACAAGTGGGGGGATAATAGGAGGCTGGTGTTTGGTAGAGTGGTTCAAAAAGATTATTCTTATTATCTTTCCTTTAGATACTTAAATG
>OIWP01001753.1_pt1 | contig 25119 bp, 19 predicted proteins | sample 1587661 | NCBI WGS metagenome assembly OIWP01 (sample SAMEA3888899, study PRJEB22519) | human gut metagenome | biome: human gut; feature: human-associated habitat; material: faeces | place: Denmark | collected 2010 | reverse complement strand
ATCGTGGCAGACTTATTTGAATTATGGGGATAGCCGTCTGATCGAGCGATATTATCCGGTTATGCGACATTGGTTGCGTTATGTGGATGCGTATACGGTCGATGGGTTGCTGAAACGTTGGCCGGATACGGATTATCGGGCATGGTATTTAGGGGATTGGTTGGCTCCGGCGGGTGTCGATTATACGGCGCAGTCATCGGTAGATCTGGTTAGCAACTGCTTTATAAGCGATTGCCTCACTACGATGGAGAAGATCGCGAAGGTATTGGGGAAAGCGGAGGATGCCGCTAAGTATAAAGAGCGTCGCCAACGATTGAACGAGCTTATCCAGAAGACTTTCTATGATCCGGAGAAGAAACAGTACGCTACAGGCTCCCAGATCGATCGGATTTATCCGATGTTGGTCGGCGTGACAGATGAACAGCATATGCCCGAGGTAAAGGAAGGTTTATATCGAGAGACTTTGGAGAATTGTAAGGGCCATATCGGTTCCGGTTTGGTGGGTGTTACGATCTTGACCGATTGGGCGATAAAGAACGGAGAGGCTGATTTTCTCTATTCCATGCTGAAAAAGAGAGAGCTACCGGGATATCTATATATGATCGATCAAGGGGCTTCTACGACTTGGGAATACTGGTCGGGAGAACGTAGTAAGGTTCATAATTGTTTCAATGGCATTGGCGCTTGGTTCTGTCAGGCGATCGGAGGGATCTTGCCGGATGAGGATAGGCCGGGCTATAAACATTTCTTTATCAAACCGCAAGTGCCGGATGGCGTGACGTGGGCGAGGGTGGCGAGAGAGACCCCTTACGGTACGGCACGTGTGTCTTGGACTATGGAGAACCGATCGCTTTCCCTTGATCTGGAGATACCAGCGAATAGTACGGCGACCTTTATCGCTCCATTTAACGTATCGAATTGTGTGTTAGATGGGAATAATGTAGAAATATCGGCGGGTTCGATTCTGTTGGAAAGTGGAAAACACACGCTATCGCTGCCTGCGGAATAGGAATCATATGATTCCCTTCTTTTGGAAATAAATATAACTTAATACTACGAATATAACATGATTAAAGAAACATTATTAGCCTCTGCTTTCGGCTTATTGGGATTGGTTACCGTAGCTTGCGGCTCTCAAAAGAAAGATCTGATGGCGGGAACAGATTATGTAAATCCCTTTATCGGGGCGAGTACGAATACGGAGGCGGCCGGTGCTTACCATGGCTTGGGGAAGACCTTCCCCGGTGCGACCACCCCTTTCGGTATGGTACAGGTAAGTCCGAATACGATTACAGGGGGCGACAATGGTTCCGGATATAGCTACGAGCATGAGACGATCGAGGGATTCGCCTTTACGCAGATGAGTGGTATCGGCTGGTACGGTGATCTGGGTAATTTATTGGTAATGCCTACCGTGGGCGATCTGCGCACGAACTCGGGAAAAGAGGGGGCGTAACCGGGTATCGTTCCCGGTATGATAAATCTTCCGAGGAGGCCAAGGCTGGATATTATAAGGTATTGCTAAGCGATTACCAGATACAAGCGGAGGCGACAGCGGCTCCTCATAGCGGTATGCTGAGATTCGTTTTCCCCGAGAATAAGCAGTCCCGCATCCAGTTGGACTTAGCCCGTCGTGTAGGAGGTACTTCTACGTATCAGGCGGTTCAAGTGATAGATGACCATACGATCGCCGGACGAATGGAATGTACGCCGGAAGGCGGAGGCTGGGGGAATGGTGAAGGTTCTTCCCGGTATACCGTGTATTTTTATGCGCAGTTCTCCAAACCGTTGAAAGATTATGGCGTATGGAGCGTGGATATTCCGGAAGGACAGGATCGTCATCGGGAATTCGTGGAGAGCCCGGCTTTCCAGACATTGACAGCGAACGCGAAGATTTCGGAGAGACCAAAGGCATATGAGGGCGAGCACCTCGGGTTCTTTACGGAGTTTGAGACCGAGGCGAATGAGGAGGTTCTTTTCAAGGCCGGTATTTCCTTTGTAAGCTTGGAGGGTGCGGAAAAGAACTTGAAAGCGGAGATCAAGGATTGGGATTTTGACGCGGTACGTTCTCGTGCCCGCTCGTTGTGGGATACGGCTTTGGCTAAGATGGATGTCAGCGGTGGAACGGATGAGCAAAAGGTGATCTTCTATACTTCCTTGTATCATACGATGATCGATCCGAGGATTTACACGGATGTGGATGGTCAGTATATGGGTGCGGACGGAAAAGCGCATAAGTCGGATACGTTCACGAAACGTACGATCTTTAGCGGTTGGGACGTGTTCCGTAGTCAGATGCCTTTGCAAACGATTATTAATCCGGTATTGGTGAATGATTTGTTGAAATCATTGACAACGATGGCCGAGGAGAGTGGGCGTGAGTACTATGAGCGCTGGGAGTTGTTGAACGCCTATAGCGGTTGTATGTTAGGAAATCCGGCTATATCGGTCTTGGCGGATGCCTATGCGAAAGGTATTTGTAGCTTGGATATGGAAAAGGCTTATCGGTATGCGGATAAAACCTCGAGAATGTTCGGGAATGCGGAGTTGGGCTATACCCCGAATCCGCAGAGTATCTCCAAAACCTTGGAGTATGCGTATACGGAATGGTGTATGTCTCAGTTGGCGAAATCATTAGGAAAACAGGAGGATGCGGTTTATTATGCGAAGTTGGCTCAGTCTTACCGGAATTTATATGATGCGGAGAAACATAGCTTCCGCCCGAGAGAAGCGAATGGCCGGTTTGAGGCTTGGCCGGAAGAGGGTAAGCTGAAGGAATGGTACGGTTGTATGGAATGCAATGAGTTGCAACAGGGGTGGTTCGTGCCTCATGATATTTCGGGTATGGTGGAACTGATGGGTGGAACGGAACGGGTGATTGCCGATCTGGATACGATGTTCGACAAGACACCAACGGATTTCCTGTGGAACGCTTATTACAATCATGCGAACGAGCCGGTTCATCATGTGCCTTTCTTGTACAATCATTTGGGACAGCCGTGGAAAACCCAGAAATGGTCTCGTTTCATTTGCGATAAGGCGTATAAGAATAAGGTAGAAGGCTTGGTTGGAAACGAGGATGTCGGTCAGATGTCCGCTTGGTATGTATTGGCGGCATGTGGTTTGTATCCGGTTTGTCCGGGAGATACTCGCTATGAGATATCCAGCCCGGTTTTTGAGAAGACCGAGATTCAGGTTGGCGAAGGGAATACATTTATCATACGAGCCAACCGAAATACCCCGGAAAACACCTATATCCAATCCGCTAAATTAAACGGGATGGATTATACGAGATGCTATCTTGATTATAAGGATATTATGAAAGGTGGCGTACTAGAATTGGAGATGGGGCCTACACCGGACAAGACTTGGGGCATCGAGTAGAAATCTGTATATTTGTCCCCGTAGTTCCTTGAAAACAAGGCTACGGGGAATTAATCATTAATATTCACTGATATGAATTGGATGAAAAAGGTAGCGGTAGCGTTGGTTTGTTTGCTTCCGCTCGGTTTACAGGCAGCGAAGGTAGATACTTTGCAAGTGAAAAGTCCTTCGATGAATAAAAGTATAGAGGTAGTCGTGGTAAGTCCGGATATGGCCGCGACGGAAGCGTGTCCGGTGATTTATTTGTTACATGGCTATGGCGGTAACGCTCGTACATGGGTCGGTATCAAGCCGGATCTACCTAAGATCGCTGATGAGAAGGGTATCTTTTTCGTATGCCCGGATGGTAAGAATACGTGGTATTGGGATAGCCCTTTGAACGCTGATGTACGGTATGAGACTTTCATCTCGGATGAGTTGGTGAAATACGTGGATTCCCATTATAAGACAGTGGCCGATCGTAAGGGACGTGCTATTACTGGTTTGAGCATGGGTGGACATGGCGCTATGTGGAATGGCCTTCGTCATAGCGATGTTTTCTCTGCGGCGGGAAGTACCAGCGGTGGCGTGGATATCCGCCCTTTCCCGAAAAACTGGGAGATGAGCGTGCAAATAGGTGAGAAGGCGAAATATCCGGAAAACTGGGAGAAGTACACGGTTATCAATTTGGTTCCAACCTTGAGGAAAGACCAGATCGCTTTGATCTTCGATTGCGGTGACAGCGATTTCTTTTTGGAGGTGAATAAGAACTACCACGAAGCGTTATTAAAACAAGGCATCGACCACGACTTTATCACTCGCCCGGGTAATCACGATTCACAATACTGGAATAATTCTATTGATTACCAGATCCTCTTTTTCTGGAAGCATTTCTTGAAGATGAAGGCCTTGTGATAAGACCGTTTGGCGATTTGACATTTTGACATTTTGTAAACTGAAGTCCCGGAGAACCGATTTTTCCGGGACTATGTACGACTCATTGCCAAATACGCAAGAAAAAAACAATAATTCGTTCATTGATAATACAATACCGAAAAACCGCCTTTCATTCTAGCGAAAATAATTCATCCTAATTCATATCCATTGACTTCTTCGGGCTATCCGATAGGGTTACGACTGGGTTCTAACCGGGTTACGATGCCTATTCACGACTATTGACAACCCTATTCGTGACTGTTTATAATGCCTAACGGCAGTATTGGCGTCGCCCAACGCGACTATACGTGTAGGCTTTTGTCGCCTTTCGTGCTTAAAAACGGGAATACTCTCACTTAAAAGGGCGTTTTATAGCCCCTCACGTCTACTGGTTGGGGCGATTCAAACGAATGCCTTGTCACGATTCGCATTCGAAAAGAAGCATAAAGAAAGTTTCCCGCTGTTATACTCCATATGTACGCTAATTTTCGTACTTTTGCCTCTTGAATCTTGAATATACGAAAGCGATGAATTATCAGATAGATGCTCCGGGTTCCGCTATCCGGACTACCGTAAAGCTTCCCGCTTCTAAAAGTATCAGTAACAGGGCATTGATCTTGAATGCGCTAAGTTATAGCGCATACGATGTGGAGAACTTATCCGATTGCGATGATACAAATTTGATGGTAAAGGCATTGAACTCGAACGATCGGGATTTTAATGTGGGTGCGGCGGGTACGACGATGCGTTTCCTTACTGCTTTCCTCTCGAAGGTGGTGGGCGAATGGACGATTACGGGAACCGAACGCATGAAGAACCGTCCGATCAAGGTGTTGGTGGATGCGCTGAACGCTTTAGGCGCCCGGATCGAGTACATGGAGAAGGAGGGTTATCCTCCTTTGCGTATTTTCGGAAGCGCCTTGCAAGGCGGAGAGATCTCGCTACCGGGAAATGTCAGCTCTCAATATATATCCGCTATCTTGATGATCGCCCCGTTAACAGAAAATGGGGTTACGTTGCATTTGGAGGGCGCTATTATCTCTAGGCCCTATATCCATATCACCTTGCAATTGATGGAGCAATATGGAGTGAGAGCCTCTTGGACGGAGAATACGATCAAAGTACTTCCCCAAGAGTATAAGCCGATTCGTTTTACGGTGGAATCCGATTGGAGTGCCGCTTCTTATTGGTATGAGATCATGGCGTTATCGAAAAATGCTGAGATCGAATTGTTAGGTTTATTCAAGAATAGCTTGCAGGGAGATGCCGCCGGAGCGAAGTTGTTCGCTCAATTGGGAGTGGGCACTACTTATACGAAACGTGGAGTCGTGTTAAAGCATACTGGAAATATCTGTGAGAAGTTGGTTTATAACTTCGTGAATGAACCGGATTTGGCTCAAACCTTTGTGGTGACTTGCGTGTTATTAAATATCCCTTTCCGCTTTACGGGACTTCAGTCATTGAAGATCAAGGAGACGGATCGGATCGAGGCATTGAAGACAGAGCTTCGTAAATTAGGTTATGTGTTGACGGATCGCAATGATAGCATCTTGGAGTGGAACGGTGAACGCAGGGAACCGGAGTCGCATCCGGTAATCGCCACTTACGAGGATCATCGGATGGCTTTGTCATTCGCTCCCGCCGCTTTGGTACGTCCCGAGGGGATAGAGATCGCCCACCCGCAAGTGGTCAGCAAGAGTTATCCCCATTATTGGGAAGATCTTAAGGCCGCTGGTTTCTCTATTAGGGAATCAGCCCTTTAATTTTCAGTTTTCAATTCTCAACTTTCAATTGAATTATGTGGTACATTGTCATAAGTCTTATAGGTCTGGGTGTCGTAGCCGCTATCGCCGGGTATTTCCGGAATAAGAAACTTCAGAAGATGCTGGAACGGGGGGAGATCTCGGAGATCCCCGAGGCACAGGAGATCCCGGAGGTTTGCTGCGGACAACATGAGACTTGCGAGCGGGATAGTTTATTAGCCGCCGTCAGCAAGAAAATCGAATATTATAACGATGAGGAACTGGATCGGTTCCAAGGAGTGGAAGCGGACGCTTACGATGAGGAAGCCGTTGAGGAGTTTAGTGAAGTGCTTTATACCCTCCGGGAAGTGGAGGTGGCCGGTTGGCTCCGTAGCCTGCAATTGCGAGGGATCAATTTGCCGGATGCCTTGAAGGATGAGGCATTCCTGATCATTGGCGAACGCCGTACTCATTAATTTAGGAAACGAATCATATGGATTTATTGCAATATGCCTTTTTTCAGAATGCCTTGATCGGGAGCTTGCTAACCGCTATCGCTTGTGGGATTGTCGGGACTTACATCGTATCCCGCCGGTTGGTATTTATCAGCGGAGGGATCACGCATGCTTCGTTCGGTGGTTTGGGCTTGGGTTTTTATCTGGGAACAAATCCGATCTTGATGGCGATGCTGTTCTCCATCCTCTCCGCTTTTGGCGTGGAGTGGGCGAGCAAGACGCAAAACGTAAGGGAGGATTCCGCTATAGCGGGCGTATGGTCGCTGGGTATGGCTTTGGGAGTGATCTTCATCTTTCTTACCCCGGGGTACGCCCCGAATCTATCCGCTTATTTATTTGGTAATATATTAACGATCTCTACGGCCGATATCTTATGGATTTTAGGGTTGGTGGTATTGTTGATACTCATATTCTCCCTTTTCCTCCGTGAGATTGTTTACGTGGCGTTCGATCGTGACTTCGCTGTCACGCAAGGCTTACCGGTAAAATGGATCGAGTATACGATGATGTGCTTTATCGCCATGACAATTGTTCTTTCGATCCGTTTGGTTGGGATTATGCTATTGATGAGTTTGCTGACCTTGCCGCAAATAACGGTAAACCTGTTTACTTCCGACTTCAAGAAGATCATATGGGGAAGTATCGTGATCGGCTTTCTGGGTTGCGTCTCCGGACTGGTTCTTTCTTATTTCCTGAACGTGCCTTCCGGTGCGTTTATCATCTTGTTTTTGGTGGTCCTCTTTTTGGCCTTGAAAGCAATAAAACCGTTGTTACGGCGTTAATTAAAGAATGAAAAAAGGGTTTTACTACATAGTGGCGTTATTAACGGTACTCTTGCTTTGGTCGTGCAGTACGAAGAAGAACACGAAAGCGAGCCGTTTTTATCATGCCTTTACGACCCGTTATAATATTTATTTCAATGGAAAACAAGCGTTTGACGAGGCACTGAAAAGCCAACAGGACGGATATAAAGAGAACTATTCCGACAGGATCTATATGTATCCGATTAGCGCCCAGCCTAAAGACAAAGCCGAGCCGGGCGGCCCTTTCGACCGGACGATCGAGAAAAGTAATAAAGCTATTAAACTACACTCCATAAAAGCGAAACCGGCCAAGAAACCGGGCTGGCGGAATAATCCCAAACTACGTGCTATCCAAGAACAAGAGGAGTATAACCCTTTCTTAAAGAATAGTTGGCTGATCATGGGACAGGCGCAATTCTACAATGCCGATTTCCTGCAAGCCTCCGCTACCTTTTCCTATATAGCTCGTCATTACGCGAAGGACGAGGAGGTCGTGGCCGAGGCCCGTTTGTGGCAAGCCCGTTGTTATTCCGAGATGGGTTGGTTCTATGAATCCGAGGATATCTTGGATAAGATGAACAAGAACGGTATTCCTGCTTCCGCTTTGAAGCAATATGCGGCGGTGTATGCCGATTATTTGATCAAGAACGGGCAGTTCGAGGATGCCATCCCTTATCTGAAGACCGCTATCAAGGCGGAGAAAAACCGGAAGCAACGTACCCGGATGAAGTATCTTTTGGGACAAATCTATGCGGATCAAGAATTAGATGGCTTGGCTTATAAGACCTTTGGTGAGGTAGCCCGTTCGAATCCTCCGTATGAGTTGGAATTTGCCTCACGTATCCGTCAGACAGAAGTATTCTCGGGTACGAATTACTTGAAAGTGGTGAAGATGCTCGAGAAAATGGCGAAAAGCCAAAAGAATAAGGATTATCTGGATCAAGTATACTATGCTTTAGGAAATGTATACCTCAGCCGGGAAGATACGGTGAATGCCATAAAGAACTATCAACTCGGTATCGATAAGAGTACATTGAATGGAATGGATAAGGCGATCTGCCAGATAAAGCTGGGAGATATCTATTTTACGATGCGGGATTACGTGAAAGCGCAACCTTGCTTTAGCGGAGCCTTAGCCGGAATTCAAAAGGAATACAAGGATTATGAACGGGTTTCTAAATTGTCGGCGATTCTGGATGAATTGGTCGTGCATGTAGAAGCGGTCCATCTTCAAGACAGTTTGCAAGCCTTGGCTAAATTACCGGAAGCGGAGCGGTTAGCGATTATCGATAAGAAGATTGAGGAGGTAAAGAAAGAAGAGGAAGAGGCGAAAGCCTTGGCTGAGAAGGAGGCTTATCTGGCCGAGCAGGAAGCGAAAGGCACCGGAATCGACCGTCCCGGTACGGAAACCAACGTTGTTGTCTTGCCGAACGCGTCCGGTGGAGCGTCTTTCTATTTCTATAACCCTCAGACCGTAGCGCAAGGAAAGACACAGTTCCAGCGTAAATGGGGACGTCGTCCGTTGGAAGATCACTGGCGCCGCCGTAAGAAGGAACTCTCTACCTTTAATGAGAATCTGGATGAGGAGATGCTGGCCGAGGGAGATTCCACCCAAATGGTAGGGCCGGACGGTGAGCCGTTGCCGACCGATTCGATAGGCGGTGATCTGCCGGCTGTTGCCGCCGATGATCCGCATACCCGTGAGTATTATCTACAGCAGCTACCTTTCACGCAAGAGGATATAGACGCTTCTAACATTATTATTATAGACGGTCTTTACAATATGGCGATGATCTATAAGGATAAGTTGGAGGATATCCCCTTATCTGTCGAGGCGTTCGAGAATTTGGAACGCCGTTTCCCGGATAATGAGCACCGTTTGGAGAGCTATTATCAAGTATATTTGATGGCCTTGAAAACCGGAAATACAGCGTTGGCTACCGAGTATAAGAATAAACTAATGAATGCCTTCCCGGAAAGCGATTATGCGGTAGCTGTGGCTGATCCGAATTACGAGTATAATATCCGCATGATGGATGTGGTACAAGACTCGATCTATCAAGCTACTTACGACCGCTATCTGGAGAGCGATACAGCGTATGTACGTAAGAGTTTCCGGTACGTAAGCGAGAAATATCCATTGGCTACGTTGATGCCTAAATTCATGTTCTTGGATGCGTTATCATATGTGCAGGCCGGGGATGCGGAAGGGTTTAAGAATGCCTTGAAAGCGCTGGTCGAGAAGTATCCGAACGCGGATGTCACGGAACTGGCCGGGGAGATGTTGAAAGGTGTTCTTCGGGGACGTGCCTTGGTGCAGGGGGGTGTGAAAGGTATGAGTTGGAACTTACGATTCGGTTTGGGCGAGGATGGTATGTTATCTGCCGAGGATTCGGCCCGTGTATTTAATCCGGAACGGAACACGCCTTATCAGATGCTTTTGGTATATCCTACGGGTAGCGTAGATCAGAACCAGTTGCTATTCGCTGTCGCCGCTTATAACTTCGCGAACTTCATGGTAAAAGAGTTTGATTTGGCTTTGGAGCAGGCCGGCCCGATCAGTATGCTGGCGATTAAAGGATTTATTAGTTTTGACGAGATTATCCAATATTATAAGATGATATACGGTAAGGATGGCTATGCTACGGCCTTGAATAAAGCGGTTGCCGTGTTACCGATCTCTGATGATAATTATGAGACCTTGATGCGTGGCAAGACCTTGGATGAATATATCACCTTCTTCGATGAGAGCTTCGGTGAGGAATTACCGGATCTGGCAGGTCGTTGGAAAGCCCGTATGGAAGCCGCTAAGGAGGAGGAGGCGACTGAAGATGAAATGATCACGGAGGAAGAAGCCGAAGTGCCGGAAGAGGCAGATGAATTGAAACTAGAAGTTGAACCGGAAAAACAACCTGTTACAGAGCCGGAGGAGGAACAACGGCCTGTTCAAGAACCTGTTCGACAGCCCGCTATACCAGTCGTCCCGGATACGATTGAGGTCCCTGCGTTTGACAAACCGGAAATCCAGCGTGTCGATACCCTTCGTAAGGATACGGTTCCTGTTGTTCAGCCGGCGGTTGAGGATCAAGGCATGACCTTGAAAGAAATCCAAGAGATCCGTAAACGGGAAGCTGCCGAAGAAGAAGCCCGCAAGGAAGAGGCTCGTAAGGCTTTTGAGGCCCAGCAAAAGGCGGATAAGGAATTACGTGAGCAGAAAGCGAAAGAACAGGAAGAACTTCTCAAGAAGCAAGCGGAGGAAGAACGTGCCCTGTTGAAAGCGAAGGCTGATCGAGAGAAACAGTTGGAAGCTGATCGCAAGGCCAAGCTGAAACAAGCGGAAGCCGACCGTAAGGCGAAACTGAAAGCTCGTGAGGACCTTCGTAAGGAAAAGGAACGTGCTTATAAGGAACGCCTGAAACAGAAGGAAAAAGAGCGTAAGGAGAAGGAGCGCTTATACAAGCAGAAATTGAAAGAGAAAGAAAAAGCCCGCAAGGAAGCCTTGCGGGAAAAGGAAAAGGCCGCCCGGGAAAAGGCCCGGAAGCGTTAATTGCATTAGATATTAATAGGTAAGAATTTCCAATCCTGTCTCTGTCATCAAGAAGGTATGTTCCCATTGGGCGGAGGGTAGTTCATCCTCGGTGATGACTGTCCAACCGTCTTCCTCGTCGATAAATACTTTCCAAGTACCCATGTTAATCATAGGCTCGATCGTAAAGACCATACCCGGAACTAAAAGCATCCCAGTTCCTTTCCGTCCGAAATGACAAACTTCCGGTTCCTCATGGAATTCCAGACCGACGCCATGTCCGCATAAATCCCGTACGACAGAGAATCCGTTTTTCTCCGCATGCTTTTGAATAGCGTTGCCTATATCACCGACGAATCCGAACGGCTTCGCCGCTTTTATACCGATCTCCAGACATTCCTTGGCGACCTGTACCAATTTCTGCTTTTCCGGAGATACGTTCCCGATCATGAACATGCGGGACGCATCCGAATAATAACCATCTAAAATCGTTGAGACATCCACATTAATAATGTCACCGTCTCTTAGGATCTCCTTCTCACTGGGAATACCGTGACAAACGACCTCGTTGATAGAGGTACATACACTTTTAGGGAACCCCTCATAGTTTAAGGGGGCTGGAATCGCTCCATGCCCTACCGTATAATCATACACCAATTTATCGATAACAGCTGTAGACATACCTTCTTTAATCTCCTTCTGGATTAAATCCAGCACCCCTGTATTGATCACGCTACTTCTGCGGATGCCCTCAATCTGCTCTGGAGTCTTGATAAGCTTGCGGGTGGGTACTAAATGTCCTTTATTTTGGATATATAGGATTTTCTTGTCTAATTCGGTGAGAGATTGCCCTTTGATAGGCTTCCAATTGTTTACTGTTCTACGTGACATATTAATTCGTTTTACTCAAAATGTAGTGTAAAGGTATGACTTTTTAAGATACCCTGTCCTGTAGATACTCTTTATTTATCCAAATAGCTCTTCTTGAAGATATCTATACAAAGAAGGAATAAGGATAATAACAACGGCCCGAAGATGATCCCCATAAATCCGAATAAGGACAACCCGATTACGACTCCGAAGACGGTGATTAACGGATGTATATCCGCCAACTTCTTTTGTAGGATAAAACGAATCAGATTATCGACGTTCGTAATGACAAGCAAGGCATAAATAGTCAATCCCAAGGCATGTACCCAATCTCCGTTTAAAGCCATATAAGCCGCCAACGGAACCCAGACCAATGCGGTCCCTACAATGGGAATGATCGTAGCGATACAAGTGAGAAACCCAAATAACAGCGGATCGGGAGTCTGAAAGATAAAGTAACCGATCACCGCTACGATACCTTGTATAACCGCCAAAAGAGGGATACCTATGGCGTTTGATTTTACGATCATATTGATCTCGTTGAGTACCTCATCCTTGTTTTGATCACTGAAGGGGAATAAGGTGTATAGATAGTTTTCCATTTTTCTTCCGCCTATCAGCATGAAGTACAGAATGAAAATCAAGACGACGACATTTACGGCGAAACTGCTTATGCTACCCACTAAAAACTGTCCGATTTGTGGGAGTATAGAGGCCGCTTTTAATAAGTTTCCTCTATCCAGTACATCAAACCCGGTCTTTTCCTGAACTAGATCCGCTATATGTTGGCCTGTATTTAGCAGTACAGTCGGGTCTAAATTAATATTTTGAGTTTTGTTGATTACCAACCAGATCGCCAATGTGATTGGGATTAAGAAACATAAGATTGTTTCCCCCAGTAACAGTAAAGCTGCAAAAGCCGGTCTCATATTTAGCTTTTCTGTCAGGTGGAACATCTGTCCACGCAGCAATATATAGATGGTGAATGCTCCAAGTATACCTCCAAGAAACGGGGTAATCTTAAAAAATAGAATTACCCCTAGTCCTAATATAATGGTGATCAATGAGTATCTCCAGTAATGTTCTTTTACGTTTTCCATATACATTCATGCCCTTATTTATCTAAAAACAAGATAGGAGAAGTCATTGTTTATTGGATTTCTTATTCTTTGGAGAGCCGTTTACCTTCGATGAAGGTCTCTTGAATCTCTATATCGTTGTTGAAAATGATGATATCGGCATCCTTTCCTTTCTCCAATGTTCCTTTACGGTCTAAAATACCCATTAGGCGGGCCGGACTTTCGGAAGCCATACGAACAGCGTCGTGCAATGGAATTTCCGCTTTCTCGACTAGGGTACGGATCAAACGGATTCCGGTAGCTATACTTCCTGCGATAGCTGAGCGATCGGCTAATTTACATACGCCTTCCTCAATAATTACCCGGGAGTCCGGAAAATGTTCCGTACCGTTATCGCAAGTGGCGGCGGCCATTGCGTCCGTGATTAAGGAGGTACGTTCTACCCCTTTGATTTGATATACCAACTTTAAGATTGCTGGTGGTACGTGGATACCATCGGCTACAACTTCAACGGTCATATCTTTCATGAGATAAATACCTTCTACCGTTCCTTCATGTTTATACTCACGGTCTTTATGGACGGAAGTCATGGCATTGTAGAAGTGGGTAGCATGGGTGAATCCGGCTTCGTATGCTTTTTTCACTTGGAGATAATCGGCTGTGGTGTGGGCTAGTGAAACCAACACACCATGAGCTGACGCATATTTACCGAATACCAAAGCCCCGTCAAGCTCGGGGGCGGCGCTCCAGCGTTTAATACATTGGGTACTGTTTAGTAATTCCTTATATTCTTGGGGATCGGGCGGGTAAATATAATTAGGGTCTTGTCCGCCTTTCATAGCCATATTCAAATAGTTGCCTTCGAGATGTAATCCCATGATACGGGCCCCCTGTTCCGGGTGGTTCATGATGTGCTCGCAGGTCTTGATCGCTTCCCGGAAGGTCTCGATAGGGGCCGCTGCCAATGTAGGATATAAAGCCGTTGTTCCCTGTAAAGCATGTGCTCTTGTGATCGCATAGAACGCTTTCGGGGTAGCTTCCGTGAAATCATGTCCGTTGCCGCCGTGTACATGCGTGTCGATACAGCCGGGAGCCACATAATATCCTTTTGCGTCGATGATCTCCGCATGAGGAATCTCCCGGTTTTGCCCGGTGATCTCCACTATTTTCCCATCCGAGATGATGATTTGCCCGTTTGGTAGGAGGCCCGAAGGAGTTAATACTTTTGCGTTTATGATTTTAAGAAATGCGCTTTCCATATATTTTGTTTTTAGTCTTTTGGAATCAGTAATAAGTTATCCTTATAGGACAACGGGGGATTATATTGGATTTCCCGGTTGCCCCTCGGGGTAGCGGATCGTAAGAGTGGTGACTGGCCGGTTATCTCGTAAATAGCTTGTCCTAATAAAGGATCCTTCAAATCTCCGAATTCAGCTAGATCACTCTTGAATTCATCAATAGCTATATCGGGATGAAATCCGTCTTCATAATCAGCTTCCCGATCCTTATTATAAATATGGAAAGTGACGGGAGAAAGTATCCAGCCATATTTTTTAGATTCATTGTAGATCGTCATACCGACGGTCTTGCCAAAAGTCTGCTTACCGATAACCCGAACGTCTAGATAAGATCGTAGCGAGTTAATGATAAGTTCGGAGGCAGAAGCCGTAGTTGAACCTGTCAAAACAAATAGCCGTTGTAGGTTTAAGTTTCCCGCCATGACCTCGGTCGTTTTGAGTAAAGGCAAGGTCTCATTTTTATTGGAGTTTTTATCGTTATACTCCATGATACATAAAGGTTCTCCTAAAACGTTTTCACGGACTAATAGCGAAGCCAGTAATTGGGCGCAATTGACAAGCCCACCCCCATTATAGCGTAAGTCAAGTACGAACTCATTGACGTTGCGGCTTTTGAATTTTTCGAAGAGTTGTTGCAAATAAAGATTATAACTAGTGTCGCTATAATCGTATTCATCCGGTCCGGAGGCGAAATGGTTGTACATCAAATAGCCGATTCGCTTATTGCCATATGTGTATACGGAATCTTTTAGGAATGGGGTGTCTTCTACCGTTCGGGATGCGTTCAAGGTAACTCTTCGGGTGGAGACGAATCCCTTGGTGTTTCCTATTTCTTTTCCTAGTTGGAGGGATACGCTGCCTCCGCTTCTCAATACATCATAGTCTTGGATAGAACCCAAGGAGCCGTTTACGCCAAGTATCCAGTCTCCCCGTTTCAATCCGGCTTCTTCGGCGGGTGAATCCTTTAATACATAAAGGACAATGGCTATTTTATAGGTACTGCCTCCGTCTTTAAGGTTGGAAGTCGCGAAATCGAATCCATATGAGTTGTTCGCGTCGTAAATGCTCTTTGTTACGGTCGCTTTCTCTAATTGGGAAAAGTAATGATGACCTTCAGGAAGATCTTTCCCGTCTTTATCGGATAACAGGCCCTTGAAGAAGGCCTCCGGATCAAGACTAAAGTCCAAGGAACTTTTATCCGGGAACTCGGAATACCAAAGATAATTCTCTCGCATCGTTTGCTCGATCCATTGATTCACTTCATTGTCGGTTGCCGGAATGTCAATATCATCTTTCTCGCAAGCGGAGAATGCTAAAAGGCCAAGGATAACGATCGTATAATATTTATAATTCATAGTGGATATATATTAAAAACAGCCCTTCTCTCAATAACGGAAAAGGGCTGTTGATATTGTTAAGGACAAATATACGCTATATTTTCTTCTCGATAACCGCTTGAACAACATTTAATACATAATCGCCCAGCTTTTCACTTTCACTAACCATGTCCATGTAATAAACGCCATCTTGATATTGGTACAGCTTATTGTTGATATCTTCGATATTCCGGCTCTTCAACTGGTTACGGTAGTTGTTGATCTCGTTCTCTATGTTATAAGAAGGATTGATATCATCATGCACGAGCTCCGGCTTATGCAGAATTACGTTCATGCGGCTTAACGCCCCGGATACCAATTCGAACATATGATCCAGATGCTTGTTTTGCTCCTCCGTGAATTCGGATTTGAACTCGTTTCTGCGTTTGATACTTCGGGCAAGGTTATTACAAGAATCCGCTATACTCTCGATTTCCGAGACGGCACGTAGCATGATACGGATTTCTTCCTTACTTTCAGAACTCAAACGGCCTTCCGATACTTCAGTCAAGTAATTCGCGATCTCGATCTCCATGCGGTCGCTGATATTCTCGTATTTCTCTACACGGCTATACGTCTTGAGGAAGGTCTCCTCATTCTTCTCGTAAAATAATTCTTTCACCATATTAAACATCCTAGCCGTACGCTCGGCGAATAATGAGATTTCTTTATGAGCTTGTAGGATGGAAAGCTCGGCGGTGGATAACATACCTCCCGTGATATAGCGAAGGCGGTATTCCTCGTCTTCCACCTTGGGCTTGATAAGCGTACATACGGTCTTTTCGATCAAGCTTACGAACCAGATCATAATGAAAGTATTACTGATATTGAATGCAGTGTGGAACGCTGCCAGTTTAAAGGATACCGCCACAGCCGGATCACTGACCTTCATTACATGGGTAACAAACCATGAGACGGCATTCGTGAAAGGGTAGAAGAGCACCAAAACCCACATGACACCGAAAACGTTGAAAACAAGGTGCGCTAACGCGGCTCGTCGTGCTTGTGTGTTTCCGGTTAATGCGGCTAAGTTGGCCGTAATCGTGGTTCCGATATTCTCGCCTAATACCAAAGCGACTCCCAAATGATAATCGATCCAGCCGTTGGCGCACATAATCAATGTAATAGCCATCGTGGCGGCGGAGGCTTGTACGATCATGGTTAAGATCGCTCCGATAAATAAGAACAAGATGATGGAGAAAAATCCCATATCCGTATAATTCTGCACGAAAGCCAGCATTTCCGGATTCGCTCCGAGGTCCGGGGCGTTTGCCTTTAAACTTTGAAGGCCCATGAACAGGAACGCGAAACCAAAAACAAATTCACCAATTGATTTACGAGAGCTTTTTCCTGAGAAGAAGAGTGGGAGAGCGAAAGCTAAAAGGGGAAGGGCGAATGCGGCGATATCGACCTTGAAACCGAGGGCGGAGATAAGCCATGCCGTTACCGTGGTTCCGATGTTGGCACCCATAATGACTCCGATGGATTGGGTCAATGTCAAGAGTCCGGCATTCACGAAACTCACGACCATAACCGTCGTAGCCGATGATGATTGGATAAGAGCCGTTATTAACACCCCGGTGAGCATACCGGTTACTCTGTTCGTGGTCATCGCGGTTAGTATTCGCCGTAAACTGTCACCCGCAAATTTTTGTAACCCTTCACTCATGATCTTCATTCCGTACAAGAACAGCGCCAAGGAGCCGATCAGCCGGAGAAAATCAAAAAAAGAATAGTCCATTTAAATTACGTTTAAGTGGATTGTATATCCGATTAATATTCCTAACTTTAGGGGGCGAATTTACAAATAATAACTGAGATAGTATGTCTGAGACAATAACAATTTACTGCAAAAATAATAATACCTACAAGGATGTACCCATTGGTTCTTCGTTGTTGGACATTTATACGGCGGTTGGCGCTCCGCTTCGGTACAGGCCGATGAACGCGCAAGTGAATAATAAGACGGAAAGCTTGAACTTCCGTTGCTGGCAACCGAAGGATATCGAATTTATCGACTATACTCAATTATCCGGATTGAGAACCTATGTCCGCTCGCTTTGCCATATATTTTCCAAGGCGGTGTATGATATTTGGCCGACGGCGACCTTAAATCTGGAACATCCGGTATCGAAAGGTTACTATTGCGTGATCCATAACGGCAAGAACATCGATCTGGAGACGATCGAGAAGATCAAGAAACGTATGTGGGAGTTGATTGACGCAGATCTTCCTTTCCTCCATAAGAGTGTCCGTACGGTGGATGCCGCCGTATTGTTCAGGGAGCGGGGTATGAATGATAAGGCTCGCTTAATAGAGACGGCGGGATTGCCTTATACCTCTTATTATGAGTTGGAAGGTTATATCAACTTCTTTTATGGCTGTTTAACCCCTTCGACCGGCTATATCCAATTGTTTGACTTGGAACCGTATATGGATGGCGTTTTGCTCCGTATCCCGAAGCATCCGATGGAATTGCAGCCTGTCATCAAGCAGGATAAGATGTTCGAGGCTTATAAGGAACACCTTACATTGCAGCGGACTGTCGGCTTAGATAATGTGGGGGATTTGAATTTAGCGATAGAGAAAGGCCGCTCTCAGGATATAATCCTTGTCTCTGAGGCGATGCAGGAAAAACAGGTTGCCAAGATCGCCGAAAAGATCGCCGATGGATATAAAGAGGGCATCCGTATCGTCTTGATCTCCGGCCCTTCTTCTTCGGGAAAGACTACATTTTGCAAGCGTTTGCAAGTACAATTGACGACTAACCTGCTTCATCCGGTAGGAATTTCCTTGGATGATTATTTCTTGAATCGGGAAGATACACCGAAAGATGAGCATGGCGAGTATGATTTTGAATCTTTGTATGCGCTGGATTTACCTTATTTTAATAAGGATTTGAAGAAGTTGTTATCCGGGGAAGAGATCGAGCTGCCTAGTTTCAACTTTGAGTCTGGCCGAAGGATTTTCAAGGGAAAGAAGTTAAAACTTCGTGAGAACTCGATTTTGGTAATAGAAGGTATTCATGCTTTGAATCCGGAACTGACGGAGTTTATCGATGATAAATATAAATATCGGGTATATGTCTCGGTCTTGACCTCTATCTCTTTGGATAACCATAATTGGATACCGACGACGGATAATCGTCTGCTGCGCCGTATTATCCGGGATTATCGCTTTAGGGGATATTCGGCGGAAGATACGATCAACCGTTGGCCGAGCGTTCGCCGGGGTGAGGATAAATGGATCTTTCCGTATCAGGAGAATGCGGACGCTATGTTTAATAGCGCCATGTTGTATGAGTTGGCCGCTTTGCGGAAATATGCGGAACCGATCCTAGCGCAAGTACCCGAGAGCAATAAAGCGAATGCCGAGGCATATCGTTTGCTTCGTTTCCTTCGCTACTTTAATTATATCCCTACGGAAGAGTTGCCGGGAACTTCCTTGCTCCGTGAATTCTTGGGGGGAGGAAGCTTCAAGTACTAGGTAGAATCAGACTCTATAAAGCCTTTAAAAAAAGACGTACGTGTTTTTCCGAAAACATGTACGTCTTTTTTTGAAAACACGTACGTGTTTTTATGTTACCCCTTTTTGACAAAATGTTTCGGGGCCCGGATTTAAGCTGTTTGTTATTTGGAGGCCGGGCAATGATCCGTCGGGCAAAAGATCATGCACCTTGTTTAGAACTATTATAGTTTAATAGCTGTACTGTTAAAACTAAAAACTTATATTTGCATGTTGATAAATAAGAGGGCGGGTGATTGTCCTGCCCTTACAGTGCAATGATTTAGATTATGTTAAAGCAACAGTTACAACAAAAGTTACAGCAAAAGCTATCCCCTCAGCAGATACAGTTGATACGGCTTCTGGAGCTTCCCGCGATCGAGTTGGAAGAACGTGTGAAGCATGAGCTGGAAGATAACCCAGCCTTGGAGGAAGGAAAAGAGCCTGTTGATGATTTTGAACGAACTGAAAGCGAGGAGGGGGGAGAAGAGATCCCTTCTGTTGATACTGAGACCGACCTTTCTTTGGGAGATTATTTAACGGAAGACGATATACCTGATTATAAGCTACGGGAAATGACCGAGCGTGCGGAACGGAAAGAGGATGTCCCCTTCTCCGTAAGCCAATCCTTGAATGAGTTTCTGTTACAGCAGCTCGGGTTAAGGGATTTACCGGATAAGCAAATGAAAATAGCGGAGTGTATCATAGGAAATATCGATGATGACGGTTATTTGCGCCGGGACCTTTCGGCGATAGCGGACGATTTGATCTTCCAAGCCGGACAAGAGGTAGATGAGAAGGAGATCGAGTCTATCTTGAATATCATCCAAGATTTTGAGCCTGCCGGGGTAGGTGCCCGTGACTTGAAAGAATGTCTGTTGATCCAGCTGGATAAGAAGGAGAATACTCCGGTTACAAATTTGGCGATTCGTGTTTTGACCGAATATTTCGAGGAGTTCACCCGCAAACATTACGATAAGATCTTACGAGGTCTCGATATCGATGAGGAAACGTTAAAGAAGGTCATTCACGAGATTACTATGTTAAATCCGAAACCCGGAAGTAGTTGGGGTGGTTCTATGGAAGTGGCGATGAGCCAGATCATCCCGGATTTCGTGGTGGAAGCGCATAATGGAGAGCTTATCTTGAGCATGAATAACCGGGGGGTACCGGATATGCGTATCAACCGGGAGTATGCCGAGATGTTTCAGGATTATACGGCGAATAAGGCGAACCAAACCGCTGAGAGGCGGGATGCCGTACAGTTCGTGAAACAAAAGTTGGATTCCGCCCAGTGGTTCATCGACGCTATCAAGCAACGTAATGAGACCTTGCAGCGTACCATGGAGGCGATTATCTATTTACAACGGGACTTTTTCCTGACAGGCGATGAGGCTACCCTCCATCCCATGATCTTGAAAGACGTAGCGGAGCGTGCGGGATATGATATCTCCACTATTTCCCGGGTAAGTAACAGTAAATATGTGCAAACGAATTTCGGTATTTATCCGTTGAAATACTTTTTCTCCGAGTCTATGCAGACCGATACCGGCGAGGAGATCTCGACCCGTGAGGTGAAAAAGATCATGAAAGAACATGTAGATGCCGAAGACAAACGAAAACCGTTGACCGATGAGGAGTTGGCTACGATCCTGAAAGAAAAAGGGTATGTCATCGCCCGGCGTACGGTAGCGAAATACAGGGAGCAACTGGGGATTCCGGTAGCTCGTCTGAGAAAAGAAATATAAAAGCGTATGAAACTATTCTCGAATATAATATCCTTCGTGTTCCATCCGTTGCTTATGGTGACCTATGGGATCGTGTTGGCGTTGATGTTTACATTTCTCGCCATTTACCCGTTACCTGTGAAGCTGCTGATTGCCGGAGGTACCTTTATTTCGACAGCGATAGTTCCCGGGCTTTTCATCTTCTTATTGGTGAAAAATGGCGCGGCCGGCGATATAGAGCTTTCCGACCGGAAGGAGCGGGTGGTTCCTTATCTGATTTTTATCACTTCCATCTTGGTATGTATCTTTTTCCTGTATAAGATGCTGATGCCGTTTTGGTTGTTAGCGATGCTGATCGGGGCTTGCGTAGCCTTGGTAATCGCCTTATGCATCAATTTTGCTTGGAAGATTAGCGCGCATGCCATTGGTATCGGCGGGTTACTGGGCGGTGTTATGGGAGTGGCGCGTATCCATATGATAAATCCCTACTGGGCTTTTATAGTCGTGTTGATCGTGGCTGGTTTATTAGGTACCTCGCGTATCTTTTTAAAAAGGCATACACCAATGCAGGTATATGCGGGGTTTTGTCTGGGATTTATATGTACCTTTGTAGCCTCATTAATGAGTTATATCTATTTATTCATCTAATAAAAACACTAAAATTATGAATTTTCCTGCAGATTTAAAGTACACAAAAGACCATGAGTGGATTCGTGTAGAAGGTGACGTAGCTTATGTTGGTATTACTGATTACGCTCAAGGCGAGCTAGGTGAGATCGTTTATGTAGACATTACGACAGAGGGGGAGACCGTCGCTCAAGAAGAGGTGTTCGGTACGATTGAAGCTGTTAAGACTGTTTCCGATCTTTTCATGCCGGTTAGCGGAGAGGTTTTGGAAGTAAACGCTGAATTGGAAGACGCTCCTGAATTGGTTAATGAAGACGCTTATGGTAAAGGTTGGTTAATCAAGATTTCTCTTACGGACGCTTCTGAGTTGGAGGAACTATTATCCGCTGAAGACTATCAAAAATTAATCGCTAAATAAGAATGACACCTGTTGTAAGTATTATCATGGGTAGTACCTCGGATCTACCCGTTATGGAGAAGGCGGCTAAGTTCTTGGATGAGATGGAGATCCCGTTCGAGATGCATGCTCTATCCGCACACCGTACTCCCGCTGAGGTGGAGGCTTTCGCCAAAGGAGCTAAAGGACGTGGAATCAAGGTTATCATCGCCGCTGCCGGAATGGCCGCTCATCTTTGCGGTGTGATCGCTTCCATGACGACGGTTCCCGTGATCGGCGTGCCTATTAACTCTACGCTGGACGGTATGGATGCCTTGTTGGCTATCGTACAGATGCCTCCGGGAATCCCTGTGGCTACTGTCGGCATCAATGGCGCTTTGAACGCTGGTATCCTTGCGGTGCAGATGCTTGCCGTCGGCGACGAGCAACTTCAGGAGAAGCTATCCGCTTATAAGGAGGATTTGAAGAAGAAAATCGTGAAGGCTAACGAGGAGTTGGCTAAGGTTTCTTTTAAATACAAAACTAATTAATTGAAAGTTGAAAGTTGAGAATTGAAAATTAAGGAGAAAGTCTCTCTTTAGGTTTTCAGTTCTCAACACTCATTCTCAATTTTCAATTCTCAATTTTCAATTAACAATGGCTTACTTTAATTACAACCGCCGTAAATCATCCGTTGCCCAAATCGGTGACACACCCATGGGAGGTGAGAATCCTATCCGTATTCAATCCATGGCTAATGTATCAACGATGGATACGGAGGCGGCGGTAGCTCAAGCGATCCGTATGATCGAGGCGGGAGCTGAGTATGTGCGTTTTACGGCACAGGGGGAACGGGAAGCCCGAAACTTGGGCGAGATTCGTAAACAATTGAATGAACAAGGGTATACGACTCCTTTGGTCGCTGATATCCATTTTAATCCTAGAGCGGCTGATGCCGCCGCCGGTGAGGTGGAAAAGGTACGTATCAATCCGGGAAACTATGTAGATAAGGTAAAGACATTCAGCCATCTTGAATATACGGATGAGGAATATGCCGCCGAGATCGAGAAGATCCGTGAGCGGTTCGTCCCTTTCTTGAATATTTGTAAGGCACATGGCACCGCTATTCGTATCGGTGTGAATCATGGCTCGCTCTCCGATCGTATCATGAGCCGTTATGGTGATACGCCCGAGGGGATGGTAGCGAGTTGTATGGAGTTTCTTCGCATTTGCCGGGAGGAGAATTTCCCGGATGTGGTTATTTCGATTAAGGCTTCCAATACCGTTGTCATGGTAAGGACCGTGCGGTTGTTGGTTCGTACGATGGAGGCCGAGAATATGCATTACCCCTTGCACCTTGGGGTAACGGAGGCGGGTGACGGTGAGGACGGGCGTATCAAGAGCGCTGTCGGAATCGGTACGCTTCTATGTGACGGTATCGGTGATACGATCCGGGTTTCCTTGAGTGAGGACCCCGAGGCGGAAATGCCGGTAGCGCGTAAATTGGTGGATTATATTAGGGAACGGGAAAATCATCGTCCTATCGAGGCTTCGATGGCTCCCGGTTTCGATACGGTGGCGACATGCCGTCGTATAAGCCGTGTGGTGGAGGGTATCGGAGGTACTTTCCCGCCAGTCGTGATCTCCGATCGTAGTAACGGGGGTTTTGAGTTTGATCATTTGTCCTTGCCGGACTATATATATATAGGAAAGGAAGATCCGGATAATTTGCCGGATAATTTCCGTTTATTGGTAGACGCTCATTTTTGGAAAGAGCGTCCGAATGCTTTTCCTTGCTTCATCGCCTCGGAAGCGGAGGAGTTAAAGGATTACGATTGTCCGCTTAAGTTTATCCGTCTGACGTATATGGATCTTACGGATCGTATGTTGGAGATATTGAAAGCGGATAAGACCGTGGTGGTTTTATTAAGTACACATCATCGGAATGGGGTTGGCTCGCAACGTGCGGCTATGCATAAATTGCTGATGGCGGGTTGTGACGTGCCGGTTGTCTTGCATCGTGATTTCCGGGAGACGGATGTGGAGTTGTTGCAACTGAAATCCGCCGCCGATTTCGGTACGCTTTTGCTGGATGGTTTTGGGGATGGCTTGATGCTGCACAATGAGGGATGCGAGGCGGTTGTCTCGGATCGCTGTATGTTCGGGATCTTGCAGGCTACAAGAACCCGTATCAGTAAGACGGAATATATCTCTTGTCCGAGTTGCGGACGTACCTTGTACGACCTGCAAACAACGATCGCCCGTATCAAGGAGGCTACTTCCCATTTAAAAGGCTTGAAGATCGGTATCATGGGCTGTATCGTAAACGGCCCCGGCGAGATGGCCGATGCCGACTATGGTTATGTGGGTGCCGGACGTGGACAAATCAGCCTGTATAAAGGTAAGGAATGTGTCCTCAAGAATATCCCCGAGGAAGACGCTGTAGAACGTTTAGTTCAGTTAATAAAAGAGAACGGGGATTGGGTTAATTAGTTAATTCATTACCTTTGTGGAGATCAAGGATTAGAACCTATTAAGAAGTATGACAGTAAATGAATTGAAATATGTATATATAGAGGAAACCATGAGTGCCTTAGGTAATGAGGAGCTTATGGAAGCGATTCTTGATGCTGTAAGAAAAGTAAAAGTAAAGTTTCAAGAAAGACAAGAGGTTTCTGATAGTTTGTTTGGAGATGTACCGGCATTACCTCATTCGATCGCTCAATTGAAAGAAAGTCTAGGGAGGGCTGAAGAGGATCGTGTCGCTGGACGTTTTACCCCGAGCGAGAAAGTCTTTCAAGAGCTAAGAAATGAATATCCGTTCTTATGCAAGTAGTTTGGCTTGATGAGGCTAAGGTGTTGTTTAAGGAAGCGATATCGTTTGGTTTTCTTGCTTTTGGGGAAAAGGCCGTGATTCGTTTTGTGGACGAAGTGCAGAGAACAAATGAGCGGCTGTCTGTTTTCCCTCGTTTAGGTAAGATTGAACCTGCTTTGAGAGGGCTTGAACGAGAGTATCGCAGTTTGGTTGTTCATAAGAATTATAAGGTTATTTATTATATAGATGATGATATGGTCTTTATCGCTTCGTTTTGGAGCACTCGGTGTAATCCGAATAGTCTCCGTTCGGGAATAAAGAAAATAAGATAATATATGAAAGTAAGAATTATCAATAAATCGCATCACCCGCTGCCGGGTTATGCGACTCCTTTATCTGCCGGGATGGATATCCGGGCGAATTTGTCGGAATCGGTTGTGTTGAAACCGTTGGAACGTAAATTAATCCCGACCGGACTTTATATCTCGCTGCCGGAAGGCTATGAGGCCCAGATGCGTCCTCGTAGCGGGCTGGCTTTAAAGCATGGGATAACCCTGCTGAA
>OIWP01001716.1_pt1 | contig 25516 bp, 39 predicted proteins | sample 1587661 | NCBI WGS metagenome assembly OIWP01 (sample SAMEA3888899, study PRJEB22519) | human gut metagenome | biome: human gut; feature: human-associated habitat; material: faeces | place: Denmark | collected 2010 | reverse complement strand
ATTTGTCTTTTGTCCATGTTGCCGCCTTTACGCGGCCTTCGCCGTTGTGGTATCCTGCGGGGACTGCGTAAGAACTTCCCGGGTTTATGGTTGTGTCCACTGCGCCCCGGTTCGGCATAGTCCCTTCTTTAAGCGTCTTATCCGCAGCATAAAATCTTTTGCCTGCCAGCACATTGCCCTCGGTGGCGGTGGCCTGTGCCAGCTTCGCATTGGATAATCCACCGCCGCCGTTAAAATCCAGTCGGCTCCCGTCAAAGGTAAACAGCACCCACCGCCCGGCAACAACGCAGTCCCCGTCCGCCGCATCCGCGCCGCAATACGCAGGCACGGCCACACCGTTGACTGTCCACGTGTCGCCCGCACTCCATGCAGCGGGGACTTTAAAACGCCCCACCGCGCCCTCGCCGACCAGCGCGTAAACGCTGCCGCTCTTGCTACACTCATATTCCTGCACGCAGACATTTAACCCGCCACCAGACGGGTCATACTGCGCCTTTGTCATCATTGCTGTGCCACCGTGCAGTTGCGACAGCTCAGTCTTTACCTTTTCAAGCAACGCGGAAAACTGCGCCTGAATGGTGGTAGTGTCAACGCTAACCCAGTCCGTAACAAGCCCACACACATCGGGGTCAAGCCGTTCGTCCGTGATGCTATCCGCAGAAATGCTGCTTACAGCTGCCGCAACGTAAATACGCGCAAGAGAAATTTGCCGTTTTAAAGTGTTGTTTGTAAGTTCCGTGGCGGTAGGTGCATTATTCGGCGTTCCTTTTAGCACTTCAATACGCGGTTTTTCCGCATAATCCACCGTGTCCCAGCTAACAACGATCCTGTCAATACGTGGCAAAATGGCATCTGGCAACGGGATTGTCAGATGCAACTCGCTTCCAGTCTGTTCTTTTGTATCATTCCAAAAAACTGTGCCGTCCGCTTTGTCGTTCGCCAGCCAGCCCACGCCATCTGAAACGCTTACCGTCATATCACCGTTTGCGGTAACACTTAAATTGCCATCTGCGCCAAAAACGCCGCTGGAACGCCCATGCAGCCATTTCATAACATTTTCGGCTCCGATGTATTCATCCACGTTATTCGGAAAATTTTTGATTTCTGCCACTTTATCACCTCAAAACTGTTAAAATCGGGTCGCCAATAACCAGCTTGACGCTTGATCCGTTTGCATCCTGTGAATACTTTGCCGCCGTGATTCTGGCCTTGTACTTGACACCCAGCCGCAATGAAACGCACCAGACCAAATCGCCGACATTATATGCCGTGCCAAGCTCGTCACCGTCAGCGTCAATCGAAAATCCGTTTCGGTTCAAATGGCTGCCTAGCTGCAACGCCGCATACTGCTTAACGCGCGTCTGAAACGCAGAATTTGTCTCTCCATCCTGCTGGCTATCTCCGCTGAAGCTCGCCCACAGTTCGCGCCGTTCCGCATCGCTGGCCGTTCCAGCCTGCACCACAAATTTTGTACCGTCTTTGTACTGCGCTTCACAGTAGCACACATTTTTGTATTCAGAAATATCCTTGTCAACTACCAGCCCGGGCGCTGTTCCGCGTTCCTGCACAAACAGCACGGCGTCTAATCCCTTTGTGCGGTCAACACCCTTATACAATTCAAACGTTTCCGTCTTGGCTCTGTAGTCCAAAACCATCCGGTTCCCAATCCCGGCATCTGTCAAAATCGGTTGTATGCAGTTTAACAGTTCATCCCCGTACACCTCTGTTGCCGTCACGGTTTCTGTCAAGCCTTTTTTCTCTGCCAGCAGTACCGGCAGACCGCGCAGGTTGGCAGTAATAACCCTGTATACATCCGTTTCCACGTTGGCAATACTGGAAGTTGCCGCAATAACACGCCGGTTTAGCTTATTGTTCAGACTGTACCCGTTCAACGTGATTTCGCTATTATCACAATCGAACTGTATTTCTTCCACCGTATACGCAAGTCTTCGCTCTACAATGTACAAAACAGCATCCAGCTCCACTATCCCGATGTTGTAATCATCCATCGGCAAAACTACCGTAAATTTTCCCACATCGTTATAGTAGTCGCTGAACTCGCTGCTGATAGCGTGCGTGATTTCGTGTCGGTTACTAAGGTCATGGGAGAACAGCTCTAATCTCATATTACCGTTACACCCGCACTTTCTTCCGCAAACGAAACGCTCATTTCAACGTTTTCAAGCCCACTGTCCGCAGTAGGTTTCCACGCATTATCGCCCGTATGAATTCTGTACAGTGTACTTTCAAGCGTCAGCGCACCTCGACAGTCACCGTCCTTAGAGCTTGTGACCGTTGTCTTTCCGTGCGATGTCTTGATAACAACACGCTCATCTTCCACAAGCGTTTTTTCCAGCCGCAGCACTTCACCTGTCAGCATGTTTTCAATGCCTACGTTTGCTGCCGTCTCGCCGACGCAATTGATTTCCAGCCTAAAAGGCACATCAAACTGCCCAAAATTCTGCAAAACAATGTATTTTAGCACAATGACTTTGCCGAAATAATACGTTTTGCTGATATTCCATGGGAATTTAAAACCTTTTTGCACGCCGCGCAGCTGCATTGCCTTTCGTTCGCCGCTTTCCCAATACGGGTAGGGGGCAAGCAGGCCAAGTTGAAACGGCGCACCGCGTTTTGATGCGCCAATGGTAGGCGATGCCGTTACAATAACGTCTATGTGCCAGTCTCCGGCATATAACACCCCGGTCAGGTCGGGCCGTACAACGGTCATAAGCGCGTCTTTCAGCGCTTGCGCATTGTCGCCGATAACTTTTCCGTTGATGGTAATAGGCCGCGTCTGAATGGCCTTAGATTGTACAGTAGCGCCTACTTGACCGATACCCTGCGCCGTATTGGCAGTGACCGAAATTGTATCAATGCCATCCGGCTTGCTGATAAGATAACCATGCGCGTAGTCAAACACGATAGACTGCCCCAGCGAATTGACGTACTTGAAAGTCTTGCTTAAAAAACTCATAACGCCCACCTCGCCCGTTGGAAATACGCCGCTGTGCTTGCTGCCAGTTCAACCGGTGTCTGCTTTGCTGCGTAAATATTTTGCGTCAGGGTAAAACCGTTGCCGCTGCCCTTACCGCGTCTGTAACTGTCCGCTTCATCGGCAGTCAGAACCATCTCGCCGCGATGCAGATTTGCAACATAGTTGTTATAGGGGACATAATCCATGCCGCCTGCGTGGCTACCGTCAGACCCCGTGTTGTTTTTCACATCACTTGCATTGATGACAAAAATACTCTTGATGCCATCCCACAAGCCCTGCACGAAGCTGACAAGACCGCCCCAAACAGCCGAAATGCCACCCTTGATGCCCTCTACAACGTTTTGCCCGACCGTAGAGAAGAACCCAAACGCGCCATCAAAGATGCCCTGAATCGACTCCCACGCGCTCTGAAAGTCACCGGACAGCACAGCGTCAATCGTAGAGAACACGCCGGTAATCAAATCAAACACAGTCTGGAAAAAGCTTACCGCAACATTCCAGATGCTTTGAATGATAATCCACGCGCCCTGAAAGAATCCGCTGATAATCGGTGCAAACGGTGCAAAGATAACAACAATTGCCTGGAAGATAGCCTGAAAGAATGCGCTTGCCCATGCCCATACAGTCTGTACAAGGCTCCATGCAGCGCTGAACGCTTCACCGATGCTCTGTATGACTGGGGTCAAATCTGTAATGACCTGCGTAACGACCTGCCCAATAACCTGCATAGCCGTTTCAACATAAGGCTGTACAAATGCTACTACTTCCTGAATCTTGGCAGAAATCGCATCCCACGCAGCATTAACGCCATTTCTAAAATCTTCGTTCTTTGCATACAGCACAGCCAAAATGCCAACCAGTGCGCCAATTGCAACCACAACCAGTGTAATTGGGTTTGCTGCCAAAACCGCATTAAAAGCGGCTTGCGCTTTTGCCGCTGCCGCCTGTGCCAACGTCATAAGAGAAATCTTTCCTGTAAGCAATCCGGCAAGAACTTCGGATGCCTTTAATGTGCCATTGAGCGCACCCTGTGCAATTTCCGTGTCAGAAAGTCCCATGCTGAACAAAGAAACAGCAACCTTGGCTTCGTCAAAGGCCGTCACCATCTTTTGGATTTTCGTCCCGATTTGCCAGCCTTTTACAGCTGCACCAACCGTCACAAGTGCTGGTGCGATTTCTTCAATTACAGGCACGACTTCTTCAGCTGCTGTTTTAACATTGTCAAAAATGAAAAGCAGAAACGAAAAGTCAGAGTTTTCAATCGCGCTTGTCAGCCCGGAAATAATTGCATCGCCAAAAAAAGAAAACACATCAGCAACAATGGGCTGCAATTCGCTTGCTACACTGCTTAACCCGCCGAAAAGTGCCTGCAAGCCCTCTTCAATAGTCGGTTCAAGCTCCATAATCACGCTGCTCACATAAGGCGCAAGCTGTGTGACCAGTTCGCTCAAACCATCAATCAAAGTAGGCACAATTTCTTTGATGCGAGGTATAATGTTGTTTCCGGCAGTAATAACGCTGTCAACAAGGTTGTCCACCAAAGTTTGAAAGTCTTGCTCCGGGTCTGCAATACCCGTCAGCAGATTTTCCCAAGCGCTCTTCATTGACGCTGTACTGCCTTGAATTGTAGTTGCAGCTTCCTTGCTGGTCGTTCCCATGATGCCCATGTTTGCCTGCACGACATGAATCGCTTGTACAATGTTCGCATAGGACATACTGTTGGAATCGACCGTAACACCAAGCTCTTTTTGCGTGTCCGTCATGGCAGCAGCTTCTTTGATAAGCCGCTTCATTTCAGCCTGCGTGCCGCCGTAGCCCAGCTTTAGGTTATCAAGCATTGTGTAGTTCTGCTTCGCAAAGCCGTTATATGCGTCTTGGATGGAAGAAATATTGGTGCCCATCTTGTTCGCATTATCGGACATATCCGAAATCGCAGTATTTGCCATTTCGGCGGCTTTTTCTGTGTCGCCGCTCAAACTTGAAACAAGAGCTGCCGCAAACGATGTGGATGTTTCCATGTAATCATTTGCTGAAAGGCCCACATTCTTGTATGCGTCTTTTGCGTAGTTTTCTATGATTCCCGCGCTGTCTTTGTACAGCGTTTCCACGCCGCCTACAAGCTGCTCGTAGTCTGCATAGCTGTCCAGCGATGCCTTGCCAATAGAAACAGCCATGCTTGCAGCAGTTCTCCCGATTTCCGCAATGCCGTTGGTTACAGTCCGCAAACCATCCGAAACAACATTGCCAAGCAACGTACCGCTGAACACGTCCATCAAAGACGTTGCGCCGCCTTTTGCCTTCTCAACACCTTTTTCGTAGTCGTCTGTGTTGAGACTTAATTTTGCATATAAGTTAAAAACGTCCAATCTATCACTCCCTTCTTGAATTTCTGCTTTATCTGCTGTATTCTAAGCAATAGGAGGTGTTTTTTATGGCAAAAGCAAAAAATGCAGTTATCGCCGGTGATTTTATGGGCAAAAAGGTGTCTGTTTCATTTGGCAAAGTCTCTATGGACGTTGGTGGTCTATCAGCACTTGAACTAAACAGCCGTACTGTTGCCGGTTACTCTGTGGTAGATGAAACTCACAAAACATCTATGGCTTCCGGCGTTATGCGCGGCATGGTCGGCGGTGCTTTGTTTGGTGGTGCTGGCATGGTTGCCGGTGCAATGACTGCCAAGCAAAAAGGCGTTTATCAGGTTGTTATCCAGCTTATAGATGACCCGCAATGGCGTTACAGCGGCAAGCGCTTCCTGCTGGAAGTTGACGAGCCAACCTATAAAGCCATTATCAAAAATTGTTTCTAAGTTTAGCCGCCCTCTGTTTGGGCGGCTTTTTTCTCTGCTTCTTTCAATCCATGCCGCGCCGCAAAGTCTTTGAAATCCGCCTGCACCTGTTCTGGTGTCCGCGTATCCACTTTGGGCGGGTGGATGATATCAATATATCTCGCTGGCCTGTCCTTTACGCCTGTTATAGCTACTACAAGGCTCCACGCACTGTCAGTCATGTACACCTTGTACATCTGTTCTTCAAAATCAGCTTTTAAAGCGTAAGGAAGCGCCGACACAAGCGCCTTTGCGCTCAGTTTCGGCATTTTCAGCAGTACAGGGATTACTTGTTCTGCCCGCCACCGAGATACGATTTGAAAAAATCAACAAACCCCTTATCGTTCAACAGGTCGGCAACCTGCTTGCAGGTGATAAGGAAATTCTGCTTGCCGATTTCTTCCACCGTCAGGCCGTTGAACGGTGCGAGAATTCCGTACACGTCCTCGCGGTGCTGTTTCAACGCAATGTTCAGCAGCTTAACAATTTTCGCAAGGCCAAAACGCTGCATTGCAATACGGGTCGTTTCGCCCTTCGGCATCGCTTTCTGCATCTCTTTCACAAGCGCTTCATCATCGATCAGGTTTGTGATGGGCTGCGCGATTTGCAAAACAACTTCCAGCGCTTCGTCAGTGCTAAGTTCAGAAAAATTCCGCATTATGCTTCATCCTCTCCGGCCTTGATATACACCTCGCACGGCACAGTGTCCTGCGCGGTAATGGAGTAGTGCGCCGTGTATTCAAAGCTCATCTGGCCTTTTTCCTTGTCGCCCGTCTGCAAGCTGAAACCGCCTGTAGACAGCGTATTCAGCATGTGAATGGCGCAGAAACCGCCATTCGTAGTGCCGTGCTTGTCTGAATAGTCGCACAGTAGCCACAAATCGGTAAAGTCGCTGTCCTTCAGGTCGTTGCGCGGCGTGATTTTTGAAACCTTGGAAGTGGTTGTTTCCTCTGCTGCGCCAAGCATACTTTTTACATTAGTAGGAGATGCCGAAACATAAGTGCCACTGCACTTGACTTCCCAAGATTCAATCTGCTTCAGCTCTTTCATGTTCTTGGGACAGTTGTCGATGTCCTCGCCGAAGTCGGTAAAGCTTGGCACAGCCGTAAAGTTGATGCCGCCAGTCGTGGCGCCCAGCAGCGCACTTTCTTCCGGCGCAGTACCGGCAGCCGGGTCAAACGTAGTTGCAAGATAACCCGCGTTCAAGACCAGTTCCTTAAACGCAGATTCAGGAATACGAGTAAATTTCATGCTTTCACCTCAATTTAGGCATAAAAATTCGGCGGTCACGTTGATGTACCGCCGTTTTAAGTTTTTGTCTGTGTCATCTGCCAGCGATTGGCAGAACGGTGATCCGCGTTTTAACCAAATCAAGCCGCCATCTACCGGCAGCGTCACGCCGCCAATGCCCAGCGCGTCAGAAAGCTCAAGCGCCTTTGCATTGGGCACTGCTTCGCTCGTGGTATGGAACCACATGTTGACCGTCAGCGATACCGCCCCGCCGCCCCATGCGTCAAACACGGCATCATATGTCAGGTATGGGAGCACCGCGTCTTTCGGCACGGCGTTGCTGGGGTATGCGGTCATAAATTGCCCGAAAAACTGCTGTAATGCAGCGCCCTTTGTCATGTAGGCAATCCCTCCCGCAATCGTTCAGCCGTAAAACTTTTTAGGCCGTTCAGCATAGTGGAAGCGCTTGCCGGGGCTTGCTTTTCTTCCGGGCGGCTCGTGACCCGGAAATATGACCCGGTCGTCACGTCCTTGTACACGCTGCCGTACTCGATGGGCACATCTTTCCGCACAATGCCTGTATATACGCTGGTCACGCCCTGCGCTTCGGCCTGCCGTGCTTCAAGGCTGCTGTCCAGTGCAACGTAATTCGCAAACTCGGCGCCCTCTCTCCACTCGGTAGCATAGCCGCCTTCTCCGTCAGGCTTTGTCAGCTTGTCCATGATGATGCAGCTATGCGAAAAATCATCTAAAAGGCTCATAGCTTTCTCCATTTGTTCAGCCGAGAAGCAAACACGCCCTGCCAGCCCGTCACAGAGCCGCCAGAATTGCCGTTTGCGCTCGATTTGGTGTAACTGTACCCGGCAAAGCTCTCGCTTTGAAATGGGCTATTTGCGGCGTTCTCGTACTGCGTGCGCCACGCCTTGATTTCTTCTTCAAGGCGCAGAAATTCGGCAGGCACGGCCATGGCCCAGACAGCGCCATCAAACGTTTCATCTCTTAACGAGCAGTTACCGTATTGATACACACCATCGTTCATAACGCTGCCCACAATGCGGAAATACTGTCCGGCACGCAAAAAAGGGAGCGCAATGCTCCCGCCCTTGATGCTGAACTCGCCCAGATGGACGCCATTCTGTGTGACAAACCAGTTCCGGCACTCCCTCATCAATTCTTCAAGCATTGCACTCCCTCTTTTTTACTGTTCTGCCTTGACAGTTTTTGCGCTCCGGGTTTCTGCGGGCGTAATGGTGGCAACGGCGATACCGTCCAGGTACTCTGCCCACAGCTTCATGCCCATAAGAGCGTACATATCGCCAGTTGCGCGGCTGTAGTCGCCGTCAACATGAACGCCAATCAGGTTGGTTTCGCCCTCGACGGTATAGTTCAGGCCCAGCTTGGCGAAATCGCTGTCGGCAGGGTCGATGTAATACAGGTCGATATTCTCAACAGGCACGGCGATAACCTTGTTCTTTGCAATGTACTTTTCGGGCAGCAGGAACAGAGTGGAATAACCCATGAAATTCTGAACATAGGTCAGGCCGAATGCGGTCTGCGTGGTAATTTCCTTGTCGCCCAGATAGCCGTAGAAGTCCAGAATGTTGGCAAAGCCGACAACCTCGGTAACATCACGATCCATGCTGGCGAACTTGTCCAGCACGTTGCCCTTTGCCAGAGCAAGACCCTGCTGCCAAGTGGTAGCAGCTACAGCCAGAGAGCCAGTGTTCAGGAAGGTGTAGAAGTCGCCCAGAACATTGTTCTGCAGGGCGACAAGGAACGCCTCGTCGGTCTTTTCAACGGCAACATCTGCGCCGTACTTGGCGACTGCCTCAACGGATACGCTCTTAGCGTACTTGGCAATCTCAATGTCGCCGTAGGTTTTGGGCTCGACCTTCATCTTGGTCAGCGGAATCTCATCGCCCTCGGCAACGGACGTACCGCCAGCCAGAGTGCCGTCAACAGTGGCCTCATAGGAGACAAGCTTCGTGCCGGGTGCCTTGCGGATGGGGCGCATAATGCCCATGATGGTGCGCAGCGCGTCCCAGTTCTTGCCAAAGCGGGTGACGAAGTCAACCTCGCGGGCGTTGACAGTAATCTGGGCAGCGGTAGTCAGGTTAGTTTTTGCAGCCATATATTGGCTCCTTTCTGTTAATCGTCAGATTCGTTTTGCATGAGGTCCACAAGCGCCGCCTGCCGCTCGGAGGTGGACAGTACATAACGGCCCTTGTCGTCCGTCTTGTAGATGTCCTCCCGCGTCATGGCCTTGCCGCCATTGTTGGCAGGGGGAGTAGACGTGTCTGCGCCTTTGGTGCTGCTCTTGGTGATGTACTCGCCATAATCGGTCTTGAGGCTCTTTTCAAGTGCAGCTGCGTCTTTGATAGCGCCCTTGTCATCCAATTCCAGTTTGTCAAGCAGGCCGTCTCCCTTTGCAAGGCGTGCGACAGAGGAAATCCGTTTTTCAGAAATGCCGATTTTCAGCAGGACGTCGGACAGCGCCTTTTCTTTGGCAGCCGTTGTTTTCTCAGCGTCTACGTTGGCCTTGTAGTCCACAAAAGCCTTGTGCTCTGCTTCATACTTAGCCTTGTAGCCGCCGTCGCCCTGCGCTTTCAGGTCGTCCAACTCCTTCTGAACGCCCGGCAGCTTTTCTGCATCGGCTTTATACCGCGTGACGTCGTCCTTCAGCGGGTCAACAACGCCCAGATGGAGCGCCACCAGCTGATTTTCAATTTCGTCAGTGCAGCTTTCGCCAATAATTTTACGGATTTCAGCGCGTGTAAATTTTGCCATGGGGGTTCTCTCCTTTTCTTCGGTGGCGGTTCTTCGCCATTTGAGTTTTATTTATTCAAAACAGCAGTGCTTCGCTGTTTTTGCGTATAAAAATAGCAACCGCCGAGAAAGTCTCGGTAGTTGCTAGGTAAACTTGCCTTTTACGGTTTCACTTCAACGCTGGGCAGCACATTTGTGTGGAAATACAGCTTGTAATGGTACGGGTCTGTGTGTGTTCCTGTAATGTCCTCGACAACATACATTGTGTAGCTGTTTAGGTAGATGTAATTTTTCCTGTAAGTATTAGGGCCAACCTTTACAGTGCAGACAAGCTCGTTGCTGGAATTGTTGGAGATGGACATATATCCCTCGGCTTCCATAATGACCTTGTCTGTTCTGGCGTTGTATACGGTGATTTTTCGTTCGCTCTCAAAGTAATCGGCCTGTTTAGAAATATTGGAGTTTGCTCTATCGGCTTCGGAACAGCCACACAAAAGCAAAACTGAGGCCATAACTGCGATTGCGATATAAAGAATCTTTTTCATGTGATTTCCTCCCAATAAAAAGAGCCGAGAGGCTTATTTGCCTTTCAGCTCGGATTCAATTATTTTCTTGTACTGGTCTACATGGTCTGCGACAGCGGGCTTGATGTACGGTTTAGCGCGTTGTCCGTGGGTCAGATGCCAATCGCCGTTTTCGTCTTGATACGTCCACGGCGTTTGTCTGCCGCCGGGATAATAAACGCCCGTGCCGCACTCCACATAAACTGCATACTCGCTGTTTGTGCCGATATACGCAACTTTTTCGCCGTCGTTTACCATATGTGTAATGCTGTTGCGTAGGTTTCCAGTGTCCACAGGGCATAGCTTTTTAGCATGCCCCTCACCGACAAGCCCGCATTTTTCCAGCGCCCGCTGGCAAGCGGCTTCAAGCTCTTTGTAAACTTCAGCGCTATGGTCTTCAAGTGTGATTTTCATTTTACCTTTTCAATCTCGTTTCCCTTGCAATCAATAATTTGATTGTTTTTGTCGAGTTCGATAAGATAATGCAAGCAGTCCGTGTCCCGTATATCTACAACCACACCAATTTTTCCAGATGCAGTTATTTTTACTTTATCAAATTCGCGTATCACTCGTCTGCATCCTTTCTATAGGCTGTCGTAATTCTCGGTTTTCCGTTGCCGGGTTCTTTTATCCAGCAAGTCAAGAATTGCTTTTTCTCCGTTATCCCCAACTTCATGGGAATCGAATACTTTTTGCTCCCATCTTCCAGCTCTATTACATTTTGAACTTTGCTCTCATCGTATTGCTTTGCAATATCGTATCGTAGCTGTATCGGGTTTTCCTTTGCATATCCAACGTCGAAAAATTCTTTCGCATGTTTTGCGCCGGGCTTCAAAAGATATTCTTTGAATTTTCTTTCCGTCGTTTCACATTGCGCTTTTTCTACAAACATTGTTTGCCTTTTTAAGGTCTTTAACGCGTGCCAAATTTCAATATCATTATACTTTAAATCTTGGAACTTGTAAACTGAATCTGGCACTTTATCGCCTAAAACTTTGCGGTATTCCGCAAATTGTTTCTTGTCGGATGAAAAATTGCGCCCTTTCTTCATATATGTTTCCCACGCATATCTGTTTTCTGCTTCTTTCCAGCTATTCCATTGCGTGTAATTCATATATGGGACAAGTACGCTTCTTCCCGTTTCTGGGTCTATCGCTCTCCGCAACTCATGCCGCGATTTTGGCACATCTGGAAAATCCGCTATTGTTGTGCAGCGGCAATTATACACTAGGTATCCCGGCGCAGATTCATCGCCAGGCTTCATGAGCTTATAACCATCAATAATAAACGGCTTTTCCACATCTACCGTTTGCCCGTCTGCCACCGCGTGCGCATGCCGCGTGCGGTTGTCTAACGTTGCCACCCATTGTTTTTTCAGCTTTATGCCCATATCCTGCGCGGAACGGTAAGTATCTAGCCGTCCCGCGTTCTCTGCTGCTGTGACCGCCGTTCTGGCCGTTCGTATAGCGCTTGCGCGGCTCATGTCCCGCATACGGCTTTGCAAGTCATCCGCAATCTTGCCAATTCCCTTGCCTTGCAGAATGGAGCTTGTGACACTAGCTGTAATTTGCTGCTTTCCGTATTTCAGGTCAATGCCGCGCTGCAATGCACGCTTTGGCTGGTAATATGGCATCAAGTCAGGCTGTTCATCGATTAAGCGTTTCACAGTCTGCTCATCCCACAGCGTAAAATCTGCTTTATCGGAAACCTGCTCAATTTTGTAAGCAGCGTAATTGCGGTTCAAGCTGTAAATGCCCGGCGTGGCGTCATTGACATAGGCCACAGCCGTTGCATTGGCATAAGTGTATCTTTCTGCCACCTTGTCCCGCAGCGCCGTAAAACGCTTGCCTCGTCCTATCTGCGCAAGCCGCCATTGCTTGTATTGCTGGTCTGTAATTTCGCCTGCATCCAGCTTTTCTTTCATGGCTGCGTCTCGCTTTTCGAACTGCTCAAAGTAAGCGTTTACCGTGTCTGACAGTTCGTCTGCTGCCTGTTGGTATATAGCAGAAATGCGACGCTCAAGCTGTGCAAGCTCGGCGTCGGTCATTCTGTGGGCATAATCAGGTTTCGCCATTGCCGTTCATTCCTTCTCCCGGCTGGTTCTGCGGCTCGTTAGGTGGCTGGTTGGTAATTGTACGGTCTACCTCCTCTGCCGCCTTTCGCTTCATCAAATCCTCGTACTGGTCTGCGTCTCCGAGAATGGTCAATAGCTTGCGCGTGATGTACTCGTCGTCGTAATATTCTGCTCCGAGCAAGACCGTCTGCGACTCTTCCTGCTTGTTGATAATCTGGTTGCGCGTGTATGTCGGCTCGTCATCAAGACCGGCAACCGCCAAAATGCCCTTGATGCAGCGCGTTACGCAGCTTTCAAACTTGTCCGTTTTCAGGTCGAGTGGCACATAACTGGCCTTGATGGCCGTTGCAGTTTGGTTGCCAGCGCTGACAGCGGCAGAATCAAAGGCCTGAAAGTCCTCGTATAACTTTTTGGTGAGCATATCAATAGTCGCCTGCGTGCCTTGAAACGGCGCTTCGATGCTCTGTGGCGTGGCCTTCGCGCCCTCTTCACCGTCAGCATGGGCTACATGGGTCGTTTTCAGACGCTCAATGAACTTTGTGTCGTCCTGCTCGTCCATGCCTCCGCAGTTGGTCAGAACCCAGAAAATCAGGTTGCCTTCGTCAACGTTGTTTACCATGTTGGAGCTAGCAAGGTCGAGCGCGTCAATGGTATTCTGTCGCCCCTGTAGCTCGCTGTGGGCCTGCTCGCCGTTTTTCAGCGGGATAATAGGAAATCCGGGATAGTTCTCACCGTCATAAATTTCTGTGCCGTCTGCCTCGCTGGTGCGCAGCTTCAACTTGTATGCGCGTTTCGGCTTGAGAATCGCCATATCATCGCTTTTGGGCTTTAGATACTCTGTGTAACCGTCAAGCTCGTACAGCGTGGCGCGCAGCGGCTTATTGTCTGCCACCTGCCAGAAACGGATTCCGGCTTTAATAGAGCCGTCTTCCTCGTCGTATAGAGGAACAAATTCCTCTGCTGCGAACACCTGCACATGGTCGAGATTCCAAAACACGAAAGACTGCCCGTCAATCAAAGCATGGCGGGCAGCGTCCATAATATCTTCGTCAAACGTCGCACCCAGCGCCTTTTTTGTCTCCGGTTCCTGAAATGAAACGCCGTTGCCCAGCAAATACGAAACTTCTTGGTCTACGACCAAACCAAAGAACTTGCTTGCTATCTTGTGATTTGCCGTGTACATGTCACGGTGCGCCTTGCCCTGCATGTCGTAGATGATTTTCTCGTATTTGTTGATTGTAGGGTTTTCTCCGTGGTAATACTTGTTTGCGTTCGCTGCAAGGCGTGTGCTATGGTCGGCCTTATACTCATTGATTGCGCCCAGTATGAAACTCATGCGGGCCTTTTCGTCCTCGCCAACCGCTACAAAATCTTGGTATGTTTTCACGTCTTCTCACCGCCTTTACACGAAAATGCTCTTGTATCTGGTTTCGGCGGTGTCTCCCGCCTTGTTCGCTGTGCTCTCCATCGCATAACGCACTGCGTCAATGTGATGGTTGTTCAAATCCGGGTAGCCTTCCAGCACTTCTCCCGTCTTGCCGTCCCGCTCGTATTCATACTCGCTAAATTCCTTTGCTGTGTCCGGGCAACGTTCAGGGTCAATGACAATAGCTTCCAGCATTTGCAACCATTTTGTTCCATACCGAACCGATTTCGGCCCCTTGCGGGCCGGGAACGTCTTTACGCCGTACTTGTTATAGTCCGCAATGGATTTCGGCTCTGCGCTATCCGCGCAGACTTTATCCTCACGTGTCAGCCCTTTATCCAAAAGCAGCTGCGCCGTGTCTCTGTTGCTGGTTCTGCGCCGCGTTAGTTCATCGAAGATGTACAGCGTGCGCCGCGCCGCATCATAGTGCATCGCATTGTATGCCCATGGGTCAGGATACCAGCCCCAGTCAATGCCGCGCTTGATGCGATCAAAGCTGGCAATCTGTTCATCTGTGATTTTCTCAATGCGCAGATTCTCAAATACCGCCGTACCGCTGCCGACAACCTCGCCCAGATACTCGTGTCGGTAGGCCGTTTCGTTTGTGCGCTGCAAATATTCAGCATCGGCCAGAAACCGCTCTCCGAGCCATTCTGCGGGCGTTGTTTTGTAGGTGGAATGATGTACTAGCTTTCCCTTGCGGGGCTGCAAAGCGTAGCCGTTCGCCCAGTTGCGGGCCATTGCAGGCGGGTTGAAACTCTTGAATGTAATTGACCAGTTACCGCCACGCAAGCACGACTGCTCAACATTACGTATCTGCTCTGCGCCGTCAAATTGGTCTAGCTCCTCAAACCAAGCAATCCCGATATAGCCAAACGGCATCTTCACCGATTTGACCTTGCCTGGGTCATCCATACCGAAAAAAAGCACCTTTTGCCCAGTAGGCAAATAGGTGCATTCCATCGGGGAGACCGTGCAACGAAAATGGTCGTGCAGACCAAGCTCATTGATAGCCCAGACGATTTGCGCATACACGCTTGTGCGCAGTGTGTTTCCGACCTTACGGAAAACCGCTGCGTGGCACTGCGGGTGCTTCAGCAGCTGCAAAATCAGTTCTATGCTGATATAGCTTGATTTGGTACTGCCGCGCCCGCCTTTTGCAAGCAGTTCTTTCACATTGCCCGCCTTGATTTGGCGGTGTGCTTCAGCAAAGCAAGGGGAGACCATAGCCGACAATCTGTTACAGGTCATCTATGATTTGCACCCCACCATCCTCTTTCTGTTCAGGCGTATCGCTCTGCCCCAGATACTGTTTTCCGAGCCAAATTGCCATATTTGCGTTTTTTTGGGCAAGGGCGAATTGATACCGACGCAGAGAGCATTTTCCCTTTCCTCGCTTTTGCTTAAAAACTACGGAAAAACTATCCTTGTATGTCCTTTTGCACCACGCATCAATCGTTTTGTCTGTTACGCCAAAGAAATCGCATATATCTTCTTTTGTACACTGTAACCCGCATAGGTTTTCAAAGTGGTTTTGATCGATCTCTTTTCTCGGGCGTCCTGTTTTTGCCATAAACGCCCTCCTTTTTCTTTTGGCGTTGAATGAATTTCTGCATATCCCTTTTTAAGTACGGGCTGTCTGTCTTTTCGATTATTTTTCGCGCTTCTTTAATTGTCATTTAACAGCACCGCCCTATTCCCCGTCAGGGTTTCCCATCGTTTTACAATCACATCACAGTATCTTGGGTCGAACTCCATTGCATACGCATCCCGACCGTTTTGCTCACACGCAATAACCGTCGTCCCGCTGCCAGCAAACAAATCAAGCACGGCGTCACCGCCTTTAGTGTTGTTTTTGATTTGATAATCGAAAAGCGCCACAGGTTTCATTGTTGGATGCTCTTTATTTTTTGTTGGACGGTCAAATTCCAGCACGGTTGTTTGCTTTCGGTCTGACGCCCACAAATGACCAGCACCAGACTTCCATCCGTAAAGGCACGGCTCATGCTTCCATTGGTAGTCCTGCCTGCCCATTACCATTGCATTTTTTACCCAAATAAGAACCTGCCGGACTTCCCATCCCGTCATCTGGCACGCCATTCTAAATACATACGCCTTTGATTCTGCGTGCCAGATGTAGAATACAGCCCCCGGCTTCATCACAGAATCAGCAGACGAAAACGCAGATTGCAAAAACGCAATAAACTCATCGTCACTTTTTGCATCGTTTTCGATTTTAAGCGCGTCCTTGGTTTTCCCAGTATAGTCAACCCCATAAGGCGGGTCTGTGAGCAACATGTCTGCAAGACGCCCCCCCATAAGAGCGCTTACATCGGCGCTTTTTGTGCTGTCGCCGCACATAAGCCTGTGTCTGCCAAGCTGCCAAATGTCACCTTTTTTTGTTATTGGCTCGGATTCCTCATCCACCTCCGGCGCATCGTCTTCTACAACTTCTTCTGTCGCTTCTTCTGGGAGCCCCCAATCAAAATCAAACGCCGACAAATCCAGCTCCGGCAGTTCATCTTTCAGCAGGTCGAAGTCCCAGTCACTCTCGTTGCTTTTGTTATCCACCAGTCGCAGCGCATTTACCTGTTCTGGCGTCAAATCGTCCACACAGACACACGGTACTTCTTTGATTCCCAGCTTTTTTGCAGCCAATGCGCGGCAATGCCCGATTACAATAACGTTGTTTTTGTCCACAACAACCGGCTGCACAAACCCATATTGCTTGATGCTTTCGGCAACATTTTTGATTTGCCTTTCATCGTGCTTTTTTGCGTTTTTTGAGTATGGCTGGATTTCTTCAAGCGATTTCATAACAACTTGCATAACTTCCTCCTTTATGCAAAACAAAAAGCCCACACAATTTGTGTAGGCTTATATCCCCCTAACCCCCTTTGCGCCGGAGGAAAAGCGCGTTCCCGCCCTGTCGGTGTATGCTGTGCCGACCTCACCCGTTGCGGGTAGCAACGCCGCAACGTTTTTTGATTTCCTCTATTTATATCCCGTCTGCTGGTTTACGGTTTCTGCTTTGATGTTATGGGTTCCGGCAATGCGTAACTGCGTCAGTAACGGAGTCCGCACAAGCAGATGCCGAACGGTTTTCTCGATTTCACCGTCAAAACGTCCCCGAACTTCTCCGCTTTCAAAATCGGTGTGCAATCGGGTATGCGCCCTCTCGTAATGGGCTGTGCACCGTCGCTCTTCCGGTGTGTCAGTTATCTATCGCGTTTCCTACGCCGGGCTTTCACCGGTGGGAGCGACCCAGCATGTGCCCTCAGCCGGACTTGAACCGGCACACCATGGCTCTTGCCATTGAGCTACAAGGGCATGTGCGGCTTGCCGTTTGCACGACCATTGTCATCATTTGTGAGGGATACCGCGCCCGCTCACACAGACAGGTTGCGGCCCTGCCCTCTGGTACTGCACATAGGTCTTGCACCTTTGCCGCGCCGTTGCTTCGGAACGCAGCGCTCATACCATCTTTGTAACGTCACCCAAATAGTCAGCTATGCAGCATATAAAATGCCGGTCTTTCCCGGCTGTCAGTATCGAGAATAGGAGGTTTTGCTATGGACTGTAATGTACCCTCTTTACAGTTTCCAGCATATTCATAATGCCACTTGACAACGTCCCCACAGTTACCCTTTTTTCTTGTCCAAAAGCCAGAAAAATTTTCTTCTACTTTCGTAAAACTGCCGCCTGCCGCAATACACAGGCTGGTATTCGTAAGACGTTCCCTCTGTTACGTTTTTCAACAGAGCGCACCAGTTTAAAGGGTCTGCTTCTCTTGCCGCATCCTCAATGATTCGGACATCTGTGCTTAACTTTAGCGCTCTGTCCGCCTTTCTAGCTGTTGGGTCTGCCTTTCCGTTTCCGTGCGGCAAACCGTCATTTGAAACCGCATCAAGCCCTCTTGCACTAGCAATTTCTAACTGCATTTCAGCGTATCTTTTGCAAAAGTGCTTTAATTCAAGGTATCTTTCTTTTGAAATTCCATATTCATCTAGGTTAAGCGGTCTTTCTCTCATTTTTGCTCCTTTCTTCCATTTTCATGCAGCGCGGCAGCGTGCAAATATTGTCATTCTTCCCCTCGCACGTCGCGCAAAGATGTTTGCGGGCGTATTCATCAACTAGTTGCTGTTTTGTCATGGAGTCACCTCCGGGGGGTTGGGGAGTGGCATCCAGTGGGTGACGGATTCAAGCGTTATGCAGGTATATCCATACGGTATCCAGCGCCAGTTTACGAATTCTCTTGTAACCGCATCCCAGCATTTAAAATCGCTTTCAATGCGACGGGCAAAAAATGTACCCTCGTTTTCTGCGTTGTAAACAATGACCTTTTCGTCTGGATCAGGCAGTCTGTCTTAACGCTTGCCCAATGCGCAGTAGGCCGCAGGGATTCTGGGTCGATGGTCGGCATAATGTCAATGTCGGGAACTCCGACCGCGTAAAAATTGCCGCAATCTGGCATGTCGGGAAAGCAGATCTCCTCGGCGCGTTTCTTTAATTCGTCTGCATCAATCAGTCGCATTGGTATCCCTCACTTTTTCAAAATAGAATTTGATCGCTTTCGGATTTTCCAGCACATTGCCGTAAACGACGCCGACCTTGTAAATGTAGTTCTCTTGCAGTTTTCGCGGAATCTCTGCAATGTATCGTCTGAATGTTTCAAGGTCGTGGGCGCGTTTGTAATGGTTGCACATACGGCAAGACGGCATAAGGTTTTCAATGTCGTCCGTGCCGGAATCCTCTGGGTTCCACGCCCTCTGCGGCTTGAAGTGGTCGACCTGCATATCGTTGTATGCGATATGTCTGCCACAGTAAGCGCAATGACCATCGTATTTTTTATACACCGCAATGCGGGTCTTTTTACTGATCGACATTTATTCATCCTCGCTGTATGTCGTGACTTTATCGCGGATTGTCTCTTGAAGTTGTGCCATTCTGATGTCTCCTCAGTTGCTCGTTTTAAGGTTTTTTAGCATATCATTTGTTAAGTACAAGGCCGCTCCGGCATATATGTCATAGTGTGTGCCATCTTCATAAATCTTGCGGTCATAGTAATATTCAATATAGCTATGGTTTTCTTCTGATTTTCGTATTGTAACGAAGTCTATTCTGTCTTCTTTGTCTTCAATGCTGTTTCCGTTTAATACGCCGTAGCAAATATAGTTTTTGTGTCCGATAACACCTCCGTATCCATTCGTTTCCATTTGTGTTGTTATATAGGCGTACAAGATTTCCTGCTTTGCCGATACGGTTTTCTCTTCAACCATCGGATTTTCTTTGCAGGCACATAGCAGAGCCGTCAAAACAAGAGCAACCGCCAATACCAACAATCTTTTTTTCATTCGGATACCTCCTCTTTCCAGTATTTGCGGTAGCAGTCGTCGCAGCCTTTTCCATTTGTGCATTCAATGCTTTTATCAATGTCGCAAGGTTTAATACACAAAATTCCATCATCTTCACCTATTTTTGCATTAGGGAACATCTTCAAAAACTCACTCTGGCGGGTCTTGATGGGGTGGTCTTTTGACCATTGCTCGACTATTGAAATCATTTCCCCAATGCTTTCAACTGAAGCGTCGCCGAGCATAACCGTGCGCCTGACCATGCACATGTCCTTGCACATTCCCTTTTTACAAATAGGGCATCCCGCGCAGCTTCGATTTTTGCATAACCTGTTTACCGTCTGGAAAAATTCAACTGCGTCCATCACTCATCAACCTCTTCGTTCCAGTATTTGTATCTGCACTTCTCGCACATTTCTTCAGATGCCACGCCTACCTCGCACGCCTTCTTTTTGTCAAAATGCGCAGTGCAAAAAGTGGTTGTAATACTATACATGTTCGCGTTCGGGAACATTTTTTGAAATTCACTTTTTCGTGTTTTTACGGGGTGGCCTTTTGCCCATTGTTCAACGATGCTTTTAACTTTGGAAGCCTTCTCATCTGTGATGTGCAATAGTACATCACAAACACTTCCCATTTCGCTGAAATTATTATATAGAGGGCATTTTTCACACATTTCACCACTGTAACACATGCGCTTCATTGATTTGTAAAATTCAACTGCGTCCATAGTCTTACTCCTTATCCAGCCCGCGGGCTACATACTGCCCATAGGTCAGGCCCAGGGCGGCGGCTTCGCGGGTACATTGTTCAATGGGTTTTATGGTTTTCTTCGGGTTGGGATGCGCGGCGGGTTTCTTGCCTTTTTTCAAAACACCGGCATCCCTGCGGCGCCGGTAAGATGCCTGCTCGCTTTTGATATTGCGCTTGCGGATGCAGGAATCGCAATAGCGCTTTGTTGGCTGTACGTCCCACATGATTTTCCCGCAGGTCTTGCAGAATTTTGTTGTGGTCATAGCGGCTCCTTTGTTTGTGGCGCTTCAATGCCGATGCTTTGCAGCGTTACCTGCGCCCAGAGGTCGGCAAGCTGGTCATTGCGGTACTCATTGTATTTATCAGCAACGGGGCCTGTCATTGCATCCTGAATCCGTTTCAGGGTGCGGGGAGAAAGACCGACCTGATAGCGCGCCAGCAGACACAGATAGGCGGCGCGGGTGGCAATATCGCTGCGCTCCTTCATGACGGCCTCCTGCGCACTGCTTTGGATGCCCTGAATTTTAGCTTCTGCATAAGCGTCTATGGCCTTCTGCATGGCCGTGGTGGGATGAAGTCTGGCTTTCATAGGTTACACTTCCTCTATTTTGTTTTTCATGTTGCGATTTCCTCAAACGTCATTTGTTCTTGGGAAAAATCGAGCATTTTTTCTTTGGCGATGGCGTAAAACTTGCGGTCAACCTCAAACCCATAGCTATCCCGCCCACATTCATAGGCGGCGCGGAGGGTGGAGCCGGAACCGGCACAGGGGTCAATCACGACGTCGCCGGGGTCTGTGAAAATTTCAATCAGGCGTTTCAACAGGTTTACCGGCTTTTGGGTGGGGTGTATTTTTGGATACTCCCTGCCGGAATCGCGCCGCCACTCGAACCAGTTATAGACCATGTGGCCGCCGCCGTTGAATTTGGGGAGCTTGTCGCGGTAGAGCACAACGGCAAACTCGGTAGCGCCTACAATACGCATATTTGCTTTGAGCACCTGGGCCGAGTAGTTTTTTACGAAAAACAGCGGGTAGGACTTCATGAACCCGTACTTTTTGCCCCATTCGGCAATTTCCTGCATCTGCTCAAACGCGCAGAACGCGATCATGGCCGGGGCTTTGCCGCGTTCCTTCGGCTCTTTGACAAGCAGCTTAGAACAGAAGTGCATATACTCTGCTATTTTGAAACGGCCATCTGTGTTAAAAAAGTTCTTTTTGGCGAGTTTGCTTTCTCCGTTTTTATTGTCACCGCCGTTGTACCAGACGGGATTGCTGGCGTAAGCGTTAGCGCCAATGTTATAGGGAATATCGGCGATTACAAGCTGGGCGTGCGGAATGCCATAGCACTTGTAATTTTGAAAATTATCATGGTAAAGTTCGCAGATTGGCATCTGCTTCATCCTCCATTTCTTCAATGAAAATTTCGGTGCGGGGGTTCTCTTTGTCGACCATCACGCGGGAACCGTCCACGCTGGCGATAATCGTATAGTTATCATCTGCAAGGATTTTGCCTGCAACTAGCACGTCGTGAGCGGCTTCTATCAAGTTTGTCAGGTCTGTACGTCTGCGGGTTGGCATGTAAAACACTGTGGCAACGCGATAGCGGCCCTCTAGGGGCTTTATCGGTTTTGGGTATAAATACCATAAGGCCGCCGCTTCGTACCGCTTGTAGGCCGCGCTCTGGGCGATAAATGGCTTTCTGGTCTTTTGGTTGATAAGGATTCGCTGTGAGTTCTTTTTCGTGATGGGCGGGATGCGGACAATGTACTTGTGAATCATCAGTCCCACCCTGCATAAGCATTGCGCCCTGCGTCCTTACCCGCTTTATATTTTGCAGTCTGTTTTGCACAAAAATCAGCATCCAGAATTTCAAGTTCCGCCATATCGGCATAGAACTTTGCGTCCAAATCATCCATTGGCTTCTGAATCTCGTTGCACCAATTCCGCACTTCAGCAGGGGATGAGGGCGGGAACATCTGACCAGACTTGATTTTCTTATCAAGTGCCGCTCGCTGTAGAGAAAGCGGAATGTCGGACAAGTCTTTTTCCCATACCGCAATCATTGCTTTCTTTTGCTGCGGCGTTTTCCCATTGCCGAAGTTGGGCCACTTAGCAGCAATCAGGCCCATTATCGGGTGCAGGTCTGTCCCACGCTGAACGCCCTCAATAGCTCCTGCCAGCGGTGCAACGGTCATTGTCCCGTAAGCCAATCAAAATCCCTCCCGTCATTGCGTTGTGCTGGCTGCTGGCTGCGAATCGGATAGAACGCTTGCCAGCCCATCCGCACGATTTCTCGCATATAATCCTGCAAGCTTAAATTGCTTTCAGCGGCCATTTCCGCCAGCTTGTCAAGGTTCTGTCCGATAGCGCCCTTAGTTTCAGGGGCGCGTTTCTTCTTGCGGTTGTCCAGCCACTCAAACAGCAGCCCCCGCAGTTCCTCGTCCTGCGTATAGTCCTCGATGGCCTTCTTTGCCGAAAACGCAGACGCGCGTTTGCGCGTAGCCAAGCTTTCAGCTTGGCATATATCTTGAGTATCGTTAGATACGAAAGATATATTTTGTTTTTGTTTTTTGTTTTTTGTTTGGGGTACGAACGCTAACGTCTGTTCACCGTCGTTAGCGTTCGTTGACGTTCGCTCACCGTCGTTAACGGCTGTGGTCGAGCGTTGACCTCTGTTTGCCTTGTTCTGGGCGCATTTGGCTTCGTATCGTTCTTTACCTGCATCAATGTCCTCTGCAATGAAATCAAACGCGGTTTCCTCACGCCCATTGAGTTGCGTCTTTTCTCCCGTCTCGTTGTATAACATAAGAGCACGGAACAGCCGACCTAGCTCGCTATCTGATAGGTTGCGCGTCTTCTTCCTGTAGGAATTGAAGCAGCAGAAGTATTCTAGTGCCATATTCAGTTGTCCTTTTCCTTATCCTTAAAACGGCAAATCTCCGTTATCCTCAATTTCTGCATAGTCATCACCGCTGCCATGTGAGAGCGTAGGAGCCGCGCTCTGCGCGGTGTGGGTGTTTTCCTTACTTCCGGCAAAGTTGACGTTCTGGGCTACGATTTCAGTTGCTGTGCGGTTCTGGCCGCTTTTGTCTTGGTAGCTGTGAGATTGCAAGCGCCCATCAATAATAATGAGCTGGCCCTTCTGGAAGTAGCGGCAGATAAATTCTGCCGTCTTGTCCCACGCAACAATATTCAGCCAATCGGCCTGGCTCTGGCCGTTGGCATCCTTGCGCCCTCTGTCGCAGGCGATGGAAAAGGAAACGACGTTCTTTCCTGTGGTGGTCTGGCGCATTTCAGGGTCGCGAGCGAGGCGACCCATAACTGCAACAACATTCAGCATCTTTATTCCTCCAAGTAGTTGATATAAAAGCGGCGGCGAAAGTCGTCGTGGTTCCAATGGTAATAGGCTTCTGCAAGCATTTGGCCTTGTTTGTGGTAGTGATCTTGCAGGTCGCCGCTTGAATGAATGGCGGCGTGGCAAGCGGGGCAAACGTTAATCCAGAGGCCCAGCGCCTTGCTGGCCTTGCGGCGGCTTCCTCCGTATATTTCATGCCGGGCGGTGTCTCCAAAGCGGTGGCAGCGATAGCAGCGGAACGCTTCATGTACGAACAGCGACGGTGCGTAGCCGTTTGAATCGAGCCGCTTCCCAAATTCATTTACTTTCTTCACAATTCCTGTCTCCCTGCCTGTCCCCATTCACGTCCGATTTGATTGTCAATCAAACGAAGCTGCAATTTCAGGCTGTTGATTGCCTCTGCGTTGGCCTTGTAAACAGCTTCCGCAATGTCCCTCTTAAAACGAGCTTCTGCGACGGTTGGTATGCCGTAGCATGTCTTGTCGATAAGCCCTATAGGCGTTCCAGCGTCGCGGAGTTTCAAGCACTCCTGCCGAAGCAGGACTTTATAATCCCGCTCGGCCTGTGCGTACTCCGTGCCGGAGCGCCGCAAGGTCTTGACCGATGCTTGAAGCTGTTCGGACTTCTGCCGAAGCTCAAGCCATAAATCATCGGTCATGCCCAAGCCTCCGCAATCTCCTTGCCGTGGTTCCAGTCGGCGGCGGTGAAGTTCTTAGAGGGTTTTCCGATAGCGTCTGCGATAACCTGCCATGCAGATGCTTCATCGGCTTTATGGCTGTTGCAGTATGCCTTCACGGCCTGCTGGCATTCCTTGCGTGCGTCCAAACGAGCTTTCGCCGCTTCCGTGTCGCGCTTGACAGGCGGTTGTTCTTGCCCCTGTTCGACTTCGGGCAAGTCCTCGCCAGCATAGATGTACAAGCCCAAGCCATGCCGCGCACAAGCCTTTGTGAGGCTGCGCTGAATAGCCTTGTTCACATCCGTGCTGGTGACTTTCTCAAGCTGGATTGCCGCGTTGCGGTAGTCCATGACAGGCAGATACTCGATGTGCTCCAAGCCGTTGATTGTCACGCCTGTCTTTACCCAGCAGGTGCGGCCATCTGTCCAGTAGAAGCAACCCTCCGGGGTTTCGTAGATGGTGTACTGCGCATCGGGGTATGCTTTCTTTACTTCTGCCCATGCCCACGCCCACGAAAGGTAGGTGAGGCCATTCTTCTTCTCGCTGTGGCCGTTGACGTTGACGGCATTCAAAGTTTCAAATACACTCATTAGACGTAATCTCCCTTCTATAAACTTTCTCTAAAAGTTCTTCTGAAATCGGGTTGCTAGGAACAGGCGGAACATAATAAGGGGACTTTGCCGCCAGATTGATTCTGTAGCAGCTGGCGGGCGGCGGGTTCGTGTTTGCCTTTCTCGATGTGAGGTCGAGAAAGTAAACAGGCGTATCATCAGCCATGAAGAACGTTCTGCTCAAGCCGTACTTGCTTTTGGCATACAAAGGAATGTATCCGCCTGCGTTCTCGCTATGGATACGGCGTGCCGTCTGCAAGGCGTTAAAGTAGGCGCAGCCGACGCCTAAATCAGACGGGACAAACTCTGGGCAGCTACGCCCACTAACGAGCTTGTGCGCCTGAATAAAGGCGCTTAAATCATCAATACGCATAATAGCCCTCCATACATCTAACATCTTCCCACGGGTCATCTTCCGTGACGTCCTCGTCCTTCCATTCGTCTGGGTTGTAGCACATATCACAGCCGATGATTTCCGTTCCGATCAGGTAAATTGCTTCGCATTCCTCGCCACATACCGGGCAGCGGGGGCGGCGGGGTTCATCAGGCGGGAATGGGTTGTCTTGATGCCCCCAGAAGCTAGTCATTCGGATACCTCCACAAGGTCGCCGTTTTTCAGCTTGTACCAGGTGTCAGGCTTGATGTTTTCACCGTCAACGACAAAGGCTTTCCACTCTTTAATGCCGTAATCCGCATCATTCTCCACAGCAATCACAAGGATGGCACCCATGCCGCCTTTAATTTTTACGTTTTCGCCGCGAACAAGCCCGCAACCATTTTCACCGACAGAAACGTAGCCGCGCGAAGTAGCCGCGCCGTACTTGCCAGCCGTAGCCGCGCCGTACTTGCCAGCCGTAGCCGCGCCGTACTTGCCAGCCGTAGCCG
>OIWP01001705.1_pt1 | contig 25638 bp, 37 predicted proteins | sample 1587661 | NCBI WGS metagenome assembly OIWP01 (sample SAMEA3888899, study PRJEB22519) | human gut metagenome | biome: human gut; feature: human-associated habitat; material: faeces | place: Denmark | collected 2010 | reverse complement strand
GCACCCATTTGCCGCGGGAGTCCAGCCGGGACCAGTCGCGCAGCGGCGTCTCCTGCCAATCGCCGACCCCGTATCCGATGAGCTTCGCGAAGTCGACGACCTCGTCGAGGAGGTCGGCGCGGCCCCGCGGCGACGAGACGTGCCTACGGGGCAGGCATCTTCGCCGCGATTCTGGCCGCGATCGAGTCGAGGGCGCTGTCGACGGGGTCGCCTCCATTTCCGCCCTCCAATCTGTCTAGCTCCTCGATGGTCGCGCGGTACTCGCGGGACAGCCCCGCGACCGCCTGCGGCGGCGCGTCGTTGAGCGCGGCGCGCAGTATCCCGCGCAGCTCTGTGAGCCGCTCCGCGGTCGTCTCGGGCTGCCGCGCCGAGCCCGCGCCTGGGTAAGTTTTCTGGGTATCCTCCCCGCCCGGCCCGTCGGTCGACCAGACGCGCTGCACGGTCGACTTGGAGCATCCGGCGCGGCGGGCCGTTTCCGTCACTCCGAGCTGGGGAAACATCGCGACGATCGCCTTGCGCTCGGAGTCGCTCAGCTTCCTGACTTTCCCCATCGCGGGCTCCCCCTTCCTTCTGGAGCTGGGTAAGCTGGAACTTGGTGAGAAAAAAAGGCGCAATGCCCGCGGGCGCGCCCTATGACGGGTGGGAGGGGCATACCCCCAGGTCACCAGCGTCTGCTTGTTTTGCATCCGACGTCGCGGGGGCGCGGCCCCGCCGCCGCCTTCATGTCTGCGACGCTCTTGTTGCCGCGGCGCTCGTTGCATATGCGATGCGCCGGCGCGACGTTCGCGGGGTCGATTACCGAGCCGCCCCGCGACGCCGGCCTTATCTCGTCGACCTCGAAGCTCATCGGATGGCCGGCCGGGAGCGAGTAGTCTATCGGCTGGCCGCAAAGCCAGCACGGCCTGCCCTGCGCCTTGAGCCAGGCGCGGACCTTGCGGCGCGCGTGGCCGTTCGCGTAGCGCGATTTCGTCGCCATCAGCGGGAGCTCTTCCGCTCCTTGGCGCGCGCCCGGGCGTCTTGCTCAAGCCTCGCGGCGTTGCGCGTCACGCGGGCGTCCTCCTGGCACTGCCTGCACACGCCGCCGTAGACGTCGCGCAGGTTGCCGCACATCAGGCAATATCCTTTATCCATTTGCCACCTCCGTAGCATTTCGCCACGGCGACGGCGAAGAGCATGGCGTGCGCCATCTCCGTCTCGTACTTGGCTGCGATTTGGCCTAGCTGAAGAAGAGTCATAGCGCCCCCGTCGTGGTCGAGACGATTCATGAATCGCCGCGGCGCGAGAAGAGGAATCGAGAACGCCGCGGCGGAAATAGAAAAGCCGCCTGGTTCCAGACGGCTTTCGCATTCAATAAGTATCCATATCGGCGATGTGACATGTTGTGACAAAAGCTGCCAAAATGTGACAAAAGCCGCCAAAATGCGACAAGAATCGAATCACACGGCGGGATGGCGGGGAATGCGCCACTCGTGCGGCATCGATTCGTACACGTCGAGGAGCGCTTCGTCGTGGAGCCTCATCGCGGTGCGGCTGCTGCATCCGACGTCGGCGGCGACCTCGCACCACGGTTCGTCAAGAAGGTAGCGGCGCATGAGCACGGACGCGCCTTTCGCCGACCGCGCAGCAGATATGGCTTCGCGCGCCCGCGACGAGGCCTCGATGTATCCGCGCTCGCGCAGCGAATATCTCTCCGCCATCGCCTCAATGCGCGACACTCCGTCGGGAATCGCGTCCGCGTACGCCGACGAGCAGCCGCCGAGCTTGTCGAACCTGATGCCCTTGGGCTCCATCGATTCGCGCTCGAACGCGAGCTCGTCTCGCAGCGCGTCGACCTTGACGCGCTCGGCGCGGACGCTTTCCAGGTACGCGCGTGCGCGCGAGCGCTTCAGCGCGTCGAATTCATCTGCCATGCGATTCCTCTCTCATGTGGTGTTACATATTCTATACTGCGTAACACCGACATGCACGCCAAACGCGAAAATGACCGCTCAAAAGGCGGGCATCGCGTCAAAGTTCCTCCATCAATCAGAAGGGAACGTCGTCCTCGTAGAGCGGCGCGGCGGGAGCGACTTGATTCGGCGCTACGCCCATCGCCCGATACGCCGCGGCGGTCTCGGCGCTCATGCCGCGCTGGCCGTCCTCTTTACGCTGTAAGAACTCGATTTCGTCGACGGCGACGGTCAGCTTGCTTCGAGTGCTTCCGTCCTTCGCCTGCCATTGGGACCAGCGCAGCTTTCCCTCGATGGCGACTTTCGCGCCCTTGGACAAGAAGCGGGCGACGCTCGCGGCGCGGTTGCCGAACATGGCGCAGTCCACGAAGTTCGGGCGGTCTTCCCACTGCTGGGTCTGCTGATTCTTGCGGCGGTCATTGACGGCCACTCCGAAAGAAAGTATCTGGAGACCGTCCCCGGTTTCGCGAAGCTCCGGGTCGCGCGTCAGGTTTCCCGTGACGATTACCTTGTTGATTGACATTCCGTTTTCTCCTTTACTCCCCGACGAGCGAAAGCGCGATATCGATGCATTCGCGCGCTTTCCTGAGGTCTTCGCGGTTGTTCTTCAGCGGCCATCGCCACAAGTACTTGAAAGCGCAACCGCACCAGTACGCCACGTTTGAGCAGACCGCCGCGAGGTCGTAGCCCGCCATCATCGAGCCCATCGCGGCCTTGCACTCGATTTTGCCATCGCCGGCATAGTGGGCAGGCGCGTACACCGGGTCGTTCGTTTGACATGGGCGCATCGAAGTTTCTTCTTCCATCATGATCGTTGCTCCTTCTTCCAATTCTTGAGGTTAGCGGTCAAGCCCGCCTTCTTCGCGCAGCTCGGGTGGTAGCCAGAAACCGAGCGCGTGTACCCACCGCACAATGGGCAGATGCCCACATGCCCGCAGCGGCATCGAGACTCATACCATTGCCGATTTCGTCGCTCGCGAAGCTCTTCATCGGTGAATTGCTTGTGTCTGCTCATCGCTCCACGTCCGCTCCGCAGTAGGGGCAATGCGTCAGCGACGTATAGTCGACACCGGCCCAAAGCGCGCGCGAGTTGAACCGCATGCCCACGTCGTCCAGCTCAATCGACAGCCTGCCGAAGTGGCACGCCGTGCAATCCAAGTAGTGCTGCTTCGTCTCGTCATCCCAAACCTCGACGAGCTCGCATGTGGGGCGGTCGATCAAGTCGGCAAGGCGGTCGAACAACTGGCCGTCCCCGTCCTCGTAGCATCGGAATCCGAGCGCCAGCATCAAGTCCTCGACCATCCACGGCGCATCGCCGCGACACGCCGACGCGTTTCGCAACCTTTCCGCAACCTCGCGGCGCTTCTCGTCGCTAATCATCGGCCACCTCCGCGCGGTCAATCAGCCCCGCAAGGCGCATGAACAGCGAGCGCGGGTCGGGAAAATCATCCTCGCCAGTGACGATGGATTGCAGCCTCGCCCACCACTCTGTCAGTGTCGCGCCTTCGCCGTAGGCCGCGTAATGGCGAAGCTCCTGCGCTATCTCTTTGCGCTCTTCGTCGCTAATCATTCCGACCTCCATCCTGGGTGTTCGTCGTCCATGAAGCACTCGAAATAGGCCTCCGTGTTCTCGCACTCGCCACCGCACCACTTCCAGAACTCGTCGATGTATGGAACGCAGCGCGAGCACGCGTAGGCGCGGAACGGGCCGTAAAGGCCAAAACCGCTCTCGCATACCGTCCCGTCGGCTCCTGCCGGGATTGTGTCGCCGCAGTAGGAGCACCAATGAGCTTTCCTTGTCTTCACGGGCTTTCGCTCGCTAGTCGCCATTTCGCACCTCCTTCTTTGCGGTCACCTCGAAGCTATCGCTCATGCTTGCCGCGCTCCCTGCATTCCTTTATTGCCTCGCGAATCCTCGTGAAGCATTCATCGCAAGCGTCCATGGCATCGTCGCTTGAGATGCATCCGTACAAGTCCTCATATTCAGCCGAAATGGCTACAACCTTGGCGGAGTTGCCTTTGATTTCGGCTCCGCACATATCGCAAAACGTTTTCCTGCTCATCGCTGCGCCTCCCCTTCGATGCCAGCGAGCTTCTTGGCGCGGGCTATCATGTCGAGGCTGGCGTTCCGCCAGCAAAGGCGTCCGGTCTGACTTGACCCGTACGGACAGTCTTCGCACGACGCATTTTCTGGGTCGATGCCAAAATAGGAGCATACGCGTTGCTTCGCATCCTCTTCGAGCTTCTCCCAGCTGTCGACCGACTCGGAGGCCGGCTGGCGATGCGTGAAGGCACTGCCTTCTTCCCACGCAGTCGTTCCCGTCTCTTCCCAATCGACGAACTCAACCGGGCACGGCGGCCACCCGACCGCGATGCATTTGAGCGCGAAGCCCTCGGGGTCGCCGTTAAAGTAAATCTTGTCACCTGGCCTGATTGCGATTCCGTCGGCATCGACTGGCAGCTTCATGTACGAATCGGGCTGGAACCCTTCGGCGTTGCCCTTCCAGTCGTCGAGCTCGTCCCTCAGCTCGGCGTTTTCCTCTTCGAGCGCCTTGAGCTTCGAGATGTGGTTGCTCATGATGCCGTTCGCCTTGCTCATGTGCGCCTTCGCCTGCTTGAGGTGCTCGATTCCGCTTTTCAAGTCTTTCATCACTCCACCCCCGTGCTTCCGCAAGCAATGAATATCCCGACCGCGATGCTCTGCACCATGTACGCCATGATTTCGCAGCCAGGGTCATCCTCCCCGATCATGGAGAGCAGATCGAGCGCGGCATGCGTGGCTTCGTGCGCGGCGGCCCCGACCAACGCTCCGAGCTCGAGCCCTTTATCGACCCACACGACGACGCCCTTGTCCCTGACGGCCACCGTGATTGCATCGCCCTCGATGCTCGGCGGCTCGGCTCCGAGGCTTTTCACGCATTCGGCGAATTCGGCCTCATCCGTCACGATGGTCACGGGAAATGGGATGATAAATGGATTAATCTCGCGGCCCATTACTCCACTCCCGTGCTTCCGAAGCCGCCCTCGCCGCGCTCCGTGTCTTCCAATTTGTCCACCCGTCGGAATGTCGGCAGCTCGCACGGTACTATTACCAGCTGGGCGACGCGCTCGCCCGCAGCGACGCGCTGCGTCCGATTGCCGATGTTCGCGAGCGGCACCTGCACCTCTCCCGTGTAGCCGCTGTCGATGATGCCGACGCCGTTGAGCATCATCAGGCCGCGCCCGCAAAGCGAGCTTCGCGCGGGTGTAGAGCGCCCCCTTGCTCACCTTCTTGCCGAACTCCCGCTCGAACTCGGCGACGAGCTGCGGCGCGTGCTCGTAGGCGTACCTCTCGCTAAGCCACCGCTCTTCGCGCTCGCCCCAAACACCGCGCGTCATCCCAGAAGCCCCTTCGGCACCTTCACTTCGCCGTACTCAAGCTTCAGGCGGCACGCTTCGAGCGTCATGTTGCCGTTGGCTATGAGCTGCGCCGTGATTCCCTGCACCGCCTTGGCCCGCGATATCTCCATCCTCAGCGCGTCGGCGTTCGAAGCGTCGACCGCTTCGAGCCTGTCGAGCTGTGCCAGGAGAGATTCGCTCACCTTCTCAGAAATGCCCATTCCTCTTCCTTCCATGCTTTCCCTCGTCGAGGTCGTAGACCGACGGCGACAGGCGCGGGTACATCTCTCGGTCTTCGAGGCGCGACACTCTCACGAAGAGGTCTATGACGCACACCGTCACGACCACGCCGGCGAAGCCCAGAATCGCCACCGCCAGGCAGAGCAGCTCACTCATTCCGCGCACCTCCCGCGATGTTCTCCGCGGCGTTTCCCGCACTCGTTCCCATGCATTACCTTTCCATGCCCGCACGGGCAGGCCGCCTTGCTGCATCCGCCCTGCTCGCGTCGGCATTCTCGGAGCTCCGCGGGACGACCCGCGGCATGCCCGTCGTTCCCCCGTCGTTCCATCATTCCGAGTCCTTCGCGAGCATTGCGAACGCCTGACGCGCGAGCAGCCAGTGCGTCATGCCTCGGTCCACTTTCCCGTCGTCGCCGACGAACACGAGGCCGCGATCTGCCGCGATGGCGGAGCAGTACGCGAAGGCGGTCGATATGGCGGCCTTCGCGATTCGTATCTCGCGAACGGTCGCCGCGTCTATCACCGAGCTATCAATCTCGCTCCACAACTTGGATTCGTCGCTGCCCAAGACGTCGAACAGCTCCGCCATTTCATTCTTCTTCATTCCTGTTTCCCTTCTCGCCACCGAATGTAGGCATCGGCGGCCTCCGATTTCCTTCCGGGCACCACGTGCCCGTACACGTTGAGGGTTGTCGTCGCGCTGGCGTGGCCCAAAAGCTCCTGGGCCTCCTTGAAGCTCGTGCCGGTCGACAGGAGGTAGGTCGCGTAGGTGTGGCGCAGCGAGTGCAGGTGGTGCCGCTTGGGCAGCCCCGCGGCGTCCGCGGCGGCCCTGAAGGCGGCCGTCAGGTCGCTCGGCCGCACGGCCGCGCCGCCGTCCGTCGCGAACATCGGCGTGGAATCGCCTTGCGCGACCCCGCTTTCCGCCAGGCGCTCCCGCTGCGATTCGATGTGCCGCGAAAGCCGCTCGCCCGCCGTCCCGGGCACCGGCACCCAGCGCTTGGAGGTCCCGCTCTTCGGCTCCTTCTCGACCACGCCGCCGCGGGTCTCGACGAGCACGCGGGCGACCTTGACCTGGCCGAATGCGCGGTTGTAGTCGCCCACGCGCAGGCCGGCCAGCTCGCTTCGGCGAAGGCCGGTGTCGAGGCACAGCGATATCGCGTCGGCGCAGGGGTCTCCCTCGTGGCTTTCGAGCCAGGCGGAAAGCCTGCGCACCTCGTCCGCGGAAAGCGCCATCGACTCGGGCGGGGCCTGCTTCGGCGGCTTCACTCCCGCAACGGGGCTTTGCGCTATCACGCCCTCGGAGGCCAAACGCCCGAACGCCCCCGAGAGCCACGCGAGCACCTTGCGCGCGGTCGCGGGCGAGACCGGGTTGCCGTCCTTGCCGCCCCGCGCCGAGATGCGCCGCAGAAGCGAGCTGAAGACGTACGGCCTGGCATCGGCCACCGGCATCGACCCGACGTACGGCTCGATGTAGCAGCGCAGGTAGCTCGCGTAGCCGTCGACCGTCGTCGGGCTCAATCCAAGCGCGGGGAGCCTTTCGAGGTCGTAGCGCAGCAGCCCGCCCACCGTCCACGACACGCCGCCGCTGCGGCAGAACGCCGCGATCCGGTCGAGGTCGGCCTTGGCCGCCGCGACCTCGTCCCCCGAGGCGTCGGGCGGCAGGGTCCGCGACAGGTTGCGCTTCTTTCCGGTGGCCCGGTCGATGCCCGCGTAGCAGCGGACCTCCCAAGCGCCGGTTCGCTTGTTTCGCCTGGCGGTCGCCATCAAACCGCCCCGAGCGTGTGGAGGCTCACGGACTTCACCGTCACCATCGAGACTCCCGCCGCCTTCAGCGACGCGGCGTACTTGCGCGCCGCCGAAAAGCTGTCGTACGCCGCGACGGGGCCGCTGCCCGTGCTCACTACCCAAATCCTCATTTCGCTCCTAACATCGCACTACTTCCGCCTGGTAATCCCCGCCGCCGAACACGCGGCGCACGATCGCCTGCGCCGTGGGCTTGTCGCCGCCGCTCCCCATGAGCCGATGCCCCAATTCCTTCGGGGATTGGTACTGCGTCGTGAAGAGCGTCGGCTTGCCCGAGCGGTAGCGCGCGTCGAGCAGCGCGAAGAGCTTCTCGAGCGCGTCGGCGGTCGGCTTCTCCTTGCCGATGTCGTCGAGGCAGAGGATTCGGCATCCGGTCCATTGCGCCAGCGCCCGCGACTCGCTGCCTTCCGCGCCGTAGGTGTCGCGCACGCCGCGCAGCACGTCGCCGAAGGTGGCGAACCGGCAAGGCACATGCGTCGCCGATTCCGCCAGGATGGCGCATGCGACCTTCGTCTTGCCCGCGCCCGAATCGCCCATCACGACGAGGTTGCGCGGCGAGCCGCCCCACGCCTTTTCAGCCCATCGGCAGGCGCGAGTCGGCGCGACGTCGAACGGCGTCCGCTCGAAGATGCTCGGCATCCCCACCGCGATCACCTTGCGCCTCGCCTCAAGGGCGGCCTCGACGGCGAGCTTGGCGGCGATCTCGGCCTGGCGCTCGGGCGTTATCGAGGCGCGGATGGCGGCGATGCGCTCGGTGAGCTCGTCAATCGAAGTCCCAATCCGATTCATCGCGGGCCGCCCCCTCTCCCTCGTTGAGGTACTCCTCGAACTTCGCGCCGAACAGCGTCGACGGCCGTATGAACCTCGCCATGTCGGAATCCTCCCATTGCTCCTGCTTCGCCGCGACGACCTTGCGCACGTCGGCGACGGTGCGGCCCGAGTCGTAGATGCGGCGAAGGTCGAGCCAGTCCTTTCCGCCCGAGGAGCGGTAGTCCTTGCCGGTGACGGCGTTGAAGGCGTCGATGCACTCGGCGGCGAACCGCTCGAACTCGCCCGGCTCGTCGCTCGGCAGGTCGTCGGGGTCGACGAAGCCCAGTGCGCGGAATTCCCGCGAGTCCCCCTCCGGGGGGTTTGGGGGGATAGAAGACACGCCAGTGTCTTCTTCTCTATCTCCCTCTCCCTCTTTAATAGGAAGGCTCGATTTTGATTCGCTTTCGATATCGTTTTGATTCGCGTTTGATTTCGCTTTGATTCGCTTTCGATTCGCCCGCGGCTTCGGCCGCGACGACGCCTCGGAGCGCGATTTCGCGATAAGGACGCGCTCCTTGCATGTGAGGAAGACGGCCAGCGCGGCCCCCTTGAGCGGCGCTTCCGTGCCGTCGAAATAGAGCTGCGCGAGAGCGCCGACGACCTCGTCGCGCTGCTTGCGCGGGAGCACCGACGCGCCTTCCCACATGTCGTCTTGCAGGTAAAATCCCATGCCGACCCCTAAAGGACGATGCCCAGCAGGAGCACCCAGCCGACGCCCACCATGGCTATTCCGAGCGAGCCCAAAAGCCGGCGGGGCGTCGATGCGCCCTCGAACAGCTCGCCCGCGCCGAGCGCTCGCGCGGCGAATCGCGCATCGTCGGCGAACGTGGTAGAATCTTCAGTGCTTTTTTGAGCCGCGGCCATCGGGCTCCAATCCTCGGCCGCGTTATTTCTTCCCATCTTCTTCTCCAATCAAATCCTCCACAGTGCACCCGAGACACCGGGCAACCTTCGCAACCTGCCGCGCAGGCGAACCGCCCACTCCCTTGGCTTCCATCTTCTTAACGGTGCGAGACGATATGCCCGCCGCCTCGGCCAGTTGCTCCTGCGTCATCAGCGCGTAGGCCCTTCGCTTTTTCAACGACATCCGACACCTTTCCGTTTCCATTCCGTTTACAAACGGGAAGTACCATGCACTAACATCGAACGTGCCCAAAACACACTCTGATTCGTTGGAGGTGGTCCTTTTGGCCAACGTTTTGAGCACGAGGCCCATGTGAGTCGTCCGGGCCTTGCGGGTGGCTCCGCATAAGCCGGATGGACAAAGCCGGGGGTGCTGAACCCCGGGCGGCGTCGCATCGCCACGGGGAGACGGAACTCCAGCGTCGGGCGCCCGGCAAGCGTCATAGGCCGAAGACCGCACGGCCCAGGCAATCTGGAGGTGCTAATCGCGCCCCGGCGAGGAATGGCGATGCGGGCTAGCGCCGTGCGCAGCATGGCAAAAAGCCCTTCGTGGAAAACGGCGGGTCAGCAACCGCCCTCTGCCCGCGATGCCTGCAGGCGCGATCCTGCGGGGCCAGCACTGCCGCCGCTCGGTTGGCCGCCGGGCGGCGTTTCGCTTTCAAAGGCCGCGCCCTGCGGGCTCCAATCCACGGGCGCGTTATTTTTTCCTGGAATCATTCGCCAACTCCGATCCATTCCTCGAACCATTCCATCTTCACGAGCGTCAGCCGCTCGCATCCCTTCGGCATCGCCGTCTTGAGGTCTCCCCTCCGCGCCGCCGCGTAGAGCGCCGACTTCGGCACGCCGCAGAATTCGGCAAGCTGCGGGATTGTGTAGTACGCCTTCGCTTGCCCTTCCATCTCCGTCCTCCTTTCCGCCATTGCCGCCGCCGGTCGGCGCCCGCCCCGTGGCCGTCTGCACCCGGCCATGCGGCGCCGGAGGGTCACGCGAAAGCGCCTCGGGATGGGCGCCCACCGGCGGCGGCAGATGTTAGTTTAATTAACCTCGTTAAGCAAAAAAATATCGCTCAACTTGCAGTGCAGAAAACTGCAAACGGCTATCGCTTGATCGATAGTCATTACTCGCGGATTCTCTTCGTACGCCGCATACGTTTGACGTGCGATTCCTAAATATTCAGCAACAGCCAGCTGCTTCACGCCACGTTCTTCACGTATTTCCTTGAGCGTTCTCAACATCTTTCGTTTGCCTCCTTTCGACGGCTTTCATGTTAATCAAACTAACATTGTTGTGTCAATAAAAACTTACTAGAATGTTAAAATAAATTAACCACCAAGGAGTAGACACATGGGTTTGGCGGAAAACATCAGGAAGTTCCGCACCGATGCGGACTTAACGCAAGCAAAACTAGCCGATCTTGTTGGCGTTACAAGAGCAACGGTGACGCAGTGGGAAACGGGTTGGTCGCAGCCGCGAATGGGAGCCGTTGAGAAGCTGTCAGAAGTTCTCGGCGTTTCGATGTCGGAATTGGTCGATGGCAGCAACATTAAGCGCGTTCCCGGCGCCATCATGCCGCCCGAGCCGCGCAAGGCTTATCTCCCCCTGTTGGGCAAGGTTCACGCCGGCGACGCGCAGGAGCCGCAGGTGCTCGACGAGCGCATCTCGCTGCCGTACGAGGTGTGGGAGCGCCACCGCGACGGCTACTTCCTGCAAGTCGAGGGCCAGTGCATGTCCAGGGTATACCCGGAAGGCTCCTATATCCTCATCGACCCCGCGCGGCGGCCGGCAAATGGGTCGATCGCGGTCGTGAGCATCGACGGCGCCGATTACGTCATGCGAAGGCTCTACCGCGGCGCCAACGTGCTCGTGCTCTCGCCCGACAGCTTCGACGACGGCTACACCGACATCGTGGTCGACGACCCGGCTGCGCACACGGTTGAGTTCGTCGGCACTGTGGTGTGGTTCCAGCCAAGCGCCGAGATGGAATAAGGGGAAGAAAGATATGACATACACGCTGGCCGAATCCGGAATCGCGTCGCTCGTCATTAAATGCAACAACATCATTAATGGGAAATACGGCGACGACGCGCAGAAAGAAATCGACGACCTTATGGAAGAGATGAAGGGCTTCGAACTTTATCTCCAAATGACTCGCGCCTCAACGATCATCAACGACAGAACCATCGATGGGGTCAAAAGGGTCAAGGGGTGGCTCACGGCGAACGCCGCGAGCCTCACCATGGTAAAGGGCTCGACGAGCATCACCAACAACAACCAGAGCTCTTCAGAGGCGAACGCGTCGGTCGCAATAAGGCAAACGATACAGGTCGTCAGGACGTCACAGCTGACCGATGACGAGAAGGACGCGCTTGAACTTGCCATGTCGCGCATGAGGAATGCCGCCGAGGAGAAGGACGAGAAGGGCTTCGCCGACAAGCTGAAGGACGCTATCGACATCGCGTCGAAAGTCACCGGGCTCGTTCCGGCAATCGCGCAAGCGGCCGGACAGCTCGCAACGATGCTTTAAATCGCAGGGCGCGAGTACATCGCCAGGAGGAATCTCCCGGAAAGCTTGCGCACCGACCCCTCGTAGGGATGAAGCCCGAAGGCGCGAAGCGGCATCAAGCGAACCGTAGGCATGGTACCGCCGCCGTCGGACAGGCGTTCGCCGAGCTCGACGACCTGGACGGTATCGCCGCGCTCGACTGAAACAAGCTCGTCTCCAAGAGCGATGGGAGTGTCATCCAAGAAGGGATAGATTTCCAAGATAGCCTCGCATTCTGTTTCGCAGATATGCGAGCGATTATACACCGCAGGGAAAGAGGCGCGTGAATACAAAAGGAGCGGGTAGCTTAGGTATCTCTCCGTTCGCGCCCCGCTCCGTGGTTTGCGAAGCGGCGGCCGACAAGGGATTCTCGCGGGCGGCGCCCGCTGCTCCCATTCGGGAACCCAGCCGAGCCGCAGTCGCGAACTCGCTTCGCTGTCGGCCATTATATAGGATTCGCCTCGCAAGGAAATTGACGGACAGGCGTCTGTCACACTAGAATTATCGGCGTGATGAGGTTGCGATACGGTACGTCCGTCGCAATCCGCGATACCGCCGAAAGGCGGTTTTCGTGTTTTAGGAGGAAAGATGGGAGACGAACAGAAGGCGGAGATAATCCTCTACCAGTCTGACGGCGCAAACGTGCCCGTGCAAGTCAGGTACATGGACGAAACGCTTTGGATGCCCCAAAAAGAGATAGCGGAGCTGTTTGGCACGACGAAGCAGACGATCAGCTACCACATGGGCAACATATTCAAAGAAGGAGAATTGGCCAAGGAGGCAGTTGTCAAAGAAATTTTGACAACTGCCTCCGATGGGAAGAACTACCGCGTGGGCTTCTACAACCTCGACGCCATCATCGCGGTGGGCTATCGGGTCAGCTCGAAGCGAGCGACGAAGTTTCGCCAGTGGGCGACCGCAACGCTGAAGGAATACATTACAAAGGGCTTCGTGCTTAATGACGACATGCTGAAGAATGGCCAGCCGTTCGGCAAGGATTACTTCGACGAGCTGCTCGTGCGCATCCGCGACATCCGCGCGAGCGAGCGACGCGTGTACCAGAAGATAACCGACATCTTCCAAGAGTGCACCTATGACTACGACCGCAACAGCGACGTAGCACGGAGGTTCTATGCGACGGTTCAGAACAAGCTCCATTATGCAGTAACCGGCGACACGGCTGCCGGCATCGTGCAGCGGAGGTCAGACCCGGCGCTTCCCCACATGGGGTTGACGTCATGGAAAGGCTCGCCCGACGGCCCGATCCATTCAAGCGACGTGACCGTAGCGAAGAACTATCTAACCGAGAAGGAGATTAGCGACCTCAACCGGCTCGTCACGATGTTCCTCGACACCGCGGAGATGCGCGCCGAGCGCCAACAGCTCACGAGCATGGAGGAATGCGTCGCGCTGCTCGACGGGTTCCTGACATTCAATGGACGCGAAGTGCTGAAGGGGCTGGGCGACCGCAACAAGAAGACGGCCGACAAAATCGCGCACGAGCGATTCGATGAATACCGGAAATTGCAGGATGCGACGTACGAGAACGATTTCGAAAAAGCAGTTAAGAAGCTGAAAAGCTAGACAAGCAAAATAAGCCCCGCGCCATACGGGAGTGCAGTCCCTGGCGCGAGGCTCGCAATGTACCAACCGAATAACGGAAGGCGGTTATATTATGCCACGAAAAGCGAGGCGGCGCGCCTGGGGTTCCGTAACCGAAATGACGCGCGGCAAGAAGTACGTGCTGCGCTGGGTTGAGAACACGCCGAGCGGGCGCAAGCGCAGGAGCAGGACCGTATACGGCACCTACCGCGAGGCCTGCAACGAGCTCGCCAAAATCCAAGCAACCAGATGCGACGAGCGCGTGATGCCGACCGTCGGCCAGCTCTACGAGGCCCGCTACCTGCCGTGGCTCGAACGCAAGTACGACGGCAGCGAGAGCGGCACGCCGAAGAACTACCAACGCGCCTGGAAGAACTATTGCGCGCCGCGATGGGGCGGCGTGCCCATCGACCAGGTGAAGCCGCTGGACGTCCAGGAATGGCTCGACGGGCTGGCATACGGCAACGCGTACAACTCGATGATAGTGATGCGCCGCACGCTCGACTTCGCGGTGAACCTGGAACAAATCCCGTCAAACCCGTTCAGGCGCGAATACGAGATGCCGCGGAAAACGCCGCGCCGCTCGAAAGACGTGTACACGCTTGAGCAGGCCGAGGCGATGCTCGCGCGAATCGAGGGGATGCCGTACGAAGCCGCCTACATCCTGGCGGCTTTCGGCGGCTGCCGCACTGGCGAGAGCCTTGGCGTGCGCGTGGAGGACGTGCGCGAGATTCAGGCGGGCGGCGTGCGCTTCGCCGCCGCGTCAATCGACAAGCAGGTTGGAAACCTGAATGGAGAAATAGCATGGCGCACGAAGAACGGGCAGAGCGTGCGCGAGGCCATCGTGCCCGAGCCGTACTGCGACGCGCTCTTCCGCGTGCGCGACCAGCGAGCGGCCGACGGCTTCGAGTGGCTGTGCATGATGGGCGCGAAGCCGATGGGCAAAATCGCAGCGGGAAGGATGTGGAGGAGGTTCGGCGTGATACCGTTCGCGAACCTGCGCAACTCGTGGCGAACCTTCGCTCAGTTCGAATGGGGCGTCGGATATGCCACGCTCGAACTGCTCATGGGACACAAGCTGCCGGGCGTGACGGGGAACCATTATCTGCGCCCGTCGACCGAGCAGCTCGCCGAGGACTTCGCAGCCGCGTATGCCGAAAAAAGAGGCCACTTGGGATAAATTGGGATATGAAAACGCGAAACCCCAGGTCAGATGGGTATGTTTTAATATTCGCGTAAGCCGAGCCCTTAAAAAGTGACAAAAGTTGCGAATTCGGGGGCATTAAGGCGCCAAATTCGCTGGAAATCGCTTATTCGGTGGCGCTTAGAGCGATTCTTGCAAGCGAAACAAGCCATTTACCGTTCAAAACAAACCGTTCGCTGGCGTAAAATTGATTCGCAGCCTCATGAACGCCCCCGAATTCGCAACTTTTGTCACATTCCACGACTTCACTTTACGCTGGGCACGCAGGCGAAAGGCAAACCCCGCTTCAAAACGACTGTCGCTATGCAGCACGATGCGGCGACGGCGCGTTTGGCCCGAGCTTCGAGCAAAAGCCATGGCGAGGTCGGCCCATCCTTTCTAACTACCCTTCCCTGTCCAAATCAATCGCGGGCGCAAAAGGCATCGTTTTAGCGACGTTTCGCGCTTTTTGTCCAAGACGCTTCAAAAACGCCTATGCTTATCATGTTTGACAAAGGACGATAAGGTCCAGCAACAGGAAGCATCTTATGGCACACGATTTCATCTCGCTCGCAATTATTGCGGTTGTCGCATTTGTGGCACCCGTTATCGCGCAGGCAATTCCGAAAAAGCCCATTCCCGAAACCGTTCTTCTTCTGGCTTTCGGCGCAATCCTCGGCCCGAACTGCATGAACCATATTTGGCTCACCGAACCTATTACGCTGCTTTCCGATTTGGGCCTCGCGTTTTTGTTCTTGCTCGCAGGCTACGAAATCAACCCGAAAATGCTCACGGGCACCGAAGGCAAAAAGGGCCTGCGTACGTGGCTGGTCACCTTCGCATTCGCGCTGGTGCTCGTGTTCTTGCATCCGAATTTGGCCATCGGCGGCATCGGAGTGGTTCCCATGGCCATCGTGCTTGTGACCACGGCACTCGGAACGCTCATGCCCATTTTGCGCGAGCGCGAGCTCATGAATACGAAAGTCGGCCGCGCGGTCATCGCATACGGCACCTGGGGAGAAGTCGGCCCGGTGCTCGCCATGGCGGTGCTGCTCTCCACGCGCACGAACTGGCAGACTGCAGCGATTCTCGCCGCATTCATGATCCTGTGCGTCGTCACCGCCCTCGTGCCCGCCATGGCACGCAAAAACGGCACGCGGCTCTACAAATTCCTCGAGGCAAAAGCAAACACCACCTCGCAAACATCGGTGCGCGGCACCATCATGATTTTGGTCGCACTTGTAGCGTTTTCGGCGCTGTTCGACATCGACATCGTGCTCGGCGCGTTCGCGGCTGGCTTCGTGCTCCGATACATCACGCCCGAAGGCAACGTGTCGCTCGAGACTAAGCTCGACGCCATTGGCTTCGGCTTCCTCATTCCGCTGTTCTTCATTGTGTCGGGCGCGAAAATCGATATTTCGGCGATTGCGGCCGATCCGGCCATGCTCGCGCGCTTCGTCGCGCTGCTGCTCGCTGTGCGCACGGTTCCCATCATCATCTCGCTTTCAATGCCCAAAACGCGTACGAAATACACGATGCACGAGCGTATTTCGGTCGCGCTCTACTGCACCACGGCCCTGCCGATCATCGTCGCAGTTACCTCGCTGTGCGTGAAGAACGGGTCCATCGACGCAAGCACGGCCTCCATCATGGTCGCCGCAGGCGCCGTGACGGTGTTCATCATGCCGCTGTTCGCAGGCGCCGCCTACGGAGTCGCCGACCGCCATCCCATCGATGCAGTGCGCGAGATCGCCCACGACCCGCACCACGCGGGAGAAATCGTGTCGCAGCACATGCACGAGCATCGCGAGCATGCGCACACCGACTACCGCCACGTGTACATGGCCAAGCAGCGCCCCGACGTGGTTCATGTCGTCATGAAAGAACACGAAGAGGGCCATGCAGAAGAGCATGAAGTAATGCGATTGGAAAGGAAATAGCGCAGAAGTAGCCGAGGTCCGACAGGAATTGGGTTCAGGCTTTCTCAAAGAAACGTGTCCATGAAAGCCGCGCCTGAAGAGTTCGCCCCCCTTTAGCCCACGAGCTTTTTTCCTTCTGTTTTGCGCCTGGCTTCGCGCCCCTCACCGCCATCGGCCCGCTTGCCATAAGCCAGAAGGGATATTCGAGCGCGACTTTCCCTTCCACCCGGTCTTTTGTTGCATAATCGATTCTTTTTAGGTGGGCCGGCTAGTCCGCAACAACCTGGCCCACCCCTTCCTGGCCAATTTCGCCCGAACCATGAAAAGTATGCTGGCATCGTATTGGACTTGGGCCAAACGCCCCATTCGTGCCACAAACGACGATGAAAAGTTATACTGACAGCATTGTTTTTTGTCATATTCGCAGGAGAAGCACCTGCTCGACCGAAAAGGCTCGAACATGAACATCCAAATCTTCGGCACCAAGAAAAGTTTCGACACCAAAAAGGCGCAGCGTTACTTCAAGGAACGCCGCGTGAAGTTCCAGTTCGTCGACCTGAAGGAAAAAGGTCTGAGCAAAGGCGAACTTGAAAGCGTTGCCCGCGCCGCTGGCGGCATTGACGCACTCATCGACCCGTCGGCAAAAGACGCCGACACGGTTGCGCTCGTGCAGTATCTCGGCGCCGACCAGAAATTCGACAAAATGCTCGAAAACCAGCAAATACTGCGCGAACCCATCGTGCGCAACGGACGCCAAGCCACGGTCGGCTATCAGCCCGATGTATGGAAGGGCTGGGAATAGCCCTAAGCCGAATTGGCGCACGAAAAACCGTATTTCAATAAACGAGCAGCCCCTCGAAGCCTTATCATAAGACGATTTGAAATCTTCCAGAAAGGCAAACCATGAGCGACAATGCCCGCGCCACTTCGGAGCCCGAAACCCCACCCGCCGTTTACGACGCGACCACCCTTGGCAAGCCGCGCATGTTTGTGCTGGGCATCCAACACATGTTCGCGATGTTCGGCGCCACCATTTTGGTGCCGGTGCTCACGGGCCTTTCGGTAAGCGACACGCTGCTGTTCGCCGGCCTGGGCACGCTGCTCTTCCATATTCTGGCCAAGGGCAAGGTGCCAGCGTTTTTGGGCTCGTCGTTCGCGTTCATCGCGGGCTACGCCGCCATCGCCCCCAACGGCGAGGCCGAACTTCTGCCCTACGCATGCCTCGGCGTCGCATGCGCCGGTCTGCTTTACCTGGTGCTTTCGGCGCTCTTCCGCGCATTCGGCCCCGCGCGCGTCATGCGCTTCTTCCCGCCCGTAGTTACGGGCCCCATTGTCATTTGCATCGGCCTCATTCTGGCGAGTTCGGCCATTGCGAACTGCTCCACCAACTGGATTGTGGCGATTATCGCTATCGCAACCATTGTGGTCTGCAATATTTGGGGGCGCGGCATGGTGAAGATCATCCCCATCCTTATTGGTGTAGTGGTAAGCTACGCCGCCGCGGCCGCAATGGGCGAGGTCGATTTCTCGGGCGTGGCCGAAGCCGCATGGATCGGCCTGCCGTTCAGCTGGGACAACACCGTGTTCTCACTGTTTGGCCCTGGCTTCGACGCAGGCCTCGCCATTACTGCGATTATCACCATCATGCCGCTCGCCTTCGCCACGATGATCGAGCATATCGGCGACATCTCGGCGATTAGCTCCACGTGCGAGCGCAACTTCATCGCCAACCCGGGCCTGCACCGCACACTGCTCGGCGACGGACTCGCCACCATTTTGGCCTCGCTGTTCGGCGCACCCGCTAACACCACCTACGGCGAAAACACCGGCGTGCTCGCGCTGACCCGCGTGTTCGATGCGCGCGTTGTGCGAATCGCGGCGTGCTGCGCAATCGTGCTTTCATTCAGCCCAAAATTCGCCGCCGTGATTGGTGCCATGCCTTCGTGTGTGATTGGCGGCGTGTCGCTCGTGCTCTACGGCATGATCTCGGCCGTCGGCGTGCGCAATCTCGTCGAAAACCACGTCGACTTCCAGAAAAGCCGCAACGTGCTCGTAGCCGCCATCGTGCTCGTGCTGTCTATCGGCATCGCCTACAGCGCAGCCGGCGCAATCACCTTCGAGGTTTCCGGCATCGTGATTTCGCTCTCGGGCCTGGCCATCGGCTCACTCGCTGGCATCATTCTGAACGCGATTCTGCCCGGCAAAGACTACGAATTCGACGAGAGCGACATTGCGGAAGAGGAGCACGCGCTCACGCTTCAATAGACGGCACGCATTTTTCGAAATCTCAAGCGACATCGCGGCGCAACGTTTGTGCGACCTGCGGGCGTTGCGTGTGCGCTTCGTGTATTCGCTGCCCCTTGACCAGGCAAAAGTGTTATACCCTTTGAGCACCTGAAACACACTCGAAACAAAGCGCCTCAAGCGCGGAAAGCGACGCCAGCGTCAATGAGCACCACAGACAACACCGCCTCCGCCTCGCCTGAACTCGAAACAAGCAAAACACCCGAACGGCCGAAGAAGACGAACAGCATCGACATGCTGCACGGCCCCCTTTTGGGCAAGCTCATCATATTCGCCGTTCCGCTGGCGCTTTCGTCAATCATCTCGCAGCTGTTCAATTCCGCAGATGCCGTTGTTGCCGGACGATTCATCAATAGCGGCGCCCTGGCGGCCGTCGGCGGCGTTGCGCCGGTCATTTCCCTGCTCATCGGGCTTTTCGTAGGCCTGTCAGTCGGCGCGAACGTCGCAATCGCCATTCGAATCGGTCACGGGCGCATGGACCTCGTGAAGAACGCGGTGCAAACGACCGCTGTGCTCACGCTTGTATGCGGCGCCCTGCTCACTGTGGTAGGCATGCTCATAACGGGACCCATTCTCGACGCCATCGGCATGCCCGCCGAGGCAACCGAAGAGGCTGCGTGGTACTTGCGCATCTATTTCGCGGGCAGCGTATTCTTCCTCGCGTACAATTTCGGCTCGGCCGTGCTGCGCGCGAAAGGCGACACCCGACGCCCGCTGTACGCGCTCGCTGCCGCCATGCTGCTCAACGTGGTACTCAACGTAATCGCGGTCACCGTTTTCAATGCCGGCGTCATTGGCATCGCGATTGCGACCGACATCTCGAACGCGCTTTCCGCGGCCATCGTCATTCGAATGCTGTTGCATGAGGAAGACGCGTTCCGCCTTGAGCCGCGCCACCTGGCCGTCGATCGCAAAGCGCTCAAGATGATTTTGTATATCGGCCTGCCATCAGGCCTTTAGTCGATGGTCTTTTCGCTTTCCAATGTCATTATCCAAGCGGCAATCAACAGCTTCGGCGCCGATTCCACCGCCGGTTCAGCGGCCACTATGAACTACGAGTACTACACGTACTTCTTCGTGAGCGCGTTCTCGCAAGCGGCCGTGACGTTTATCGGGCAGAACTTCGCCGCGGGCAACCTCAAGCGATGCGACTCCATCGTGCGCATTTGCATGGCGGCTGCGGTGCTGAGCGCCCTTACCTTGAGCGCGATCTTCGTCGGCCTGGGCAATATTTCGCTCGGAGCGTTCACGACCGAGGCCGGCGCACTTGGCTACGGCACCATTCGCATGTGGCACGTTGAGCTGCTTGAATGTATGACGTCGACCTACGAGGTGACCGCGGGCGCCATGCGCGGCATGGGCTGGTCGGTGCTGCCTACCATCGTGGTTATCGTGGGGTCGTGCCTGCTGCGCATCGCGTTCATTTTCTGGGTGTTCCCGTCGATGAACGACTATACCTCGCTCATGAACATCTACCCCATCACCTGGATCGTCACCGGCACTACCATGATTGCGCTGTTCTTCTTCGCGAGGCATCGCGCCTACGCCGGCGTTCGCCAGGCGCAGGCGCAAGCCGCCAAACACCATAAAATTGCAGAGATATAGAACGAAAGCTGCGCAAAATGCGAAGCGCAACCGCCGAATGCCAGAAGGAATGCCGAAGGGCGCCATGACCGCCCTCAAAACACCTTGCGAAAACCAGCCATAGCTACCGGGACAATCGGCATCCAGTGCGACAGATTCATGGACGCCTCATCGGGCACGTTAAATCGTTCGTCGCTGTTGTTACCGCCAGGCCGACTCACTCAATTCACCTCGTGCGTGAGGCGCCCAGTACCGCCTCACGCGTATACCCGCAAAATCGCCCGCAAGCTCCTAGCGAATGAAGTTCGTCATGGCACCCGTTTCGGCAACAGGCGGCTCGATACCGTTTTCGCGGCCGAGCTCGATGCACTTCAGCATCCATGCCATGTTGTGGCCGATATTGCGCATCGTGCGCATGCCTTCCCCATCGAGCGCAGCTTCGCCCGGCACGCGTCCGTGCACGCCGTTCCAATAAGTTGACGCCACAACAGGCATCTGTTTGATGGTGAAATATTTGTTGAGCACGTCGAACGATGCCGTGATGCCTCCACGGCGTGCCACGGCGATAGCCGCACCCGGCTTATGTTCGAATGCCACACCCCCTGCATAGAACGCGCGGTCGAGCACTGACAGAATACGGCCGGTGGGATGCGCGTAATACACCGGCGTGCCGAATATGAAACCATCGGCCTGTTGGGCAGCTTTGATTAGCTCATTGACCATGTCGTCATCAAATACGCACGCGCAATCGAGTTCGGCGCACTTGCCGCAACCAATGCAATCACGCACGGGAGCAGCGCCCAGCTGAAACACCTCCCATTCGATGCCGTGGCCTTCAAGCGCGGCGCCAACTTCGGCAAGCGCTGCCGCCGTATTGCCCTTCGACTTCGGGCTGCCATTGACCATAAGAACCTTCATAATCCCCCCTATTCAACGAACCGCTCCGACCGATTACGTCAATCGGCGCTTCAAATTTACTCATCTTAGCACCAGCATCGCACTCGAAGGCACTTTCGTTTTCCGGAGCAATCTTCGCTCTGAGTTTCCAAATGTCTCGTGCGGCAAACAGCCCGAACACTGCGGGCGCCCCAGAAACAACCATGAACGCGACCAGGCCCCGTGCGATGCAAACCGGCCATCAAGCAACCTGGCCATCGGACAAGCCGGCCAACGGGCAAGCCCCCGAAATCACGCCAATCGCCCGCAAGCTCTCGCCACCGACCCCGACAGGCGCTACAATGCAGACACCTTTTTGCGAAACGGAGGCCGCATGACGAGTCTTCTGTCCCATATCTCGGCGTTCGAATATTGGCGCCACGTTGGCACGCCCGGCTTCATTGTGCCCGAGCCGAGCCGCACGACCATTGCACCGCCAAACTTCGCAGTTTCCGATTTCGATTGGCTCGTCAACACGAGCGTCCTGTCGCGCCCTTTGCATGGCCTCACCTCCATAAAGCACAAGCGCACAAACGAACCCGCAGTGCGACACGTCGCATATCAAGAGCTGCCGTTCGGTTCCGTCTGTTCAATATCTCCTGAACAGCGCATCACTTCTCCCGAACTCACCATCATCCAAATTGCACCCCTGTTGTCGTTCACCGAACTCGTTTGCATCATCTGCGAGTTTTGCGGACTCTTTACCATCAACGAATCGCTCGAAAATCCCCTCGTCAAGCGCGCGCCGCTCACAAGCGTCGCGAAAATCGCCGCCTTTTGCCAGCGCGCAAAAGGGCTCACCGGAGTCGCGAAAGCGGCCAAGGCGACAAAATATGCCCACGATCGCTCGCGTTCGCCCATGGAAACCGCGGCCATTCTCTTGTTCACCTTTCCCCAGCAACGGGGAGGATATTCTCTTTCGGGCGCCCGGCTCAATCGTAAAATCACGCTGAGCCCCAAGGCTCGCAAAATGGCGGGGATCGATCGACTTGAGCCCGATATCGCATGGCCGAAAGCCAAGATCATCGTCGAATACGACAGCAAAGCTTTCCATAATCAAGAAGCGCGAATATCGAATGACGCACGACGCAAAAATGCCTTTACGGCTTCGGGTTTCCGGGTCATAACCCTCACCTCGGCCCAACTGAATTCAAAAACCGAGATGGATAAAATCGCGGCGCACATTGCCGCCGCCGCGAAAAAGCGCGTGCGCATCGCGAAGCCCGCAACGTTCTACGCAAAGCAAAAGCTCTTGCGAATGGAGCTCCTTCATTGCGATGGGGTCCACAGAAAGCAACATGCCCTGTCGGAACGAGCCGGGCAACAGGTCGAGCGCGCCATAACGAGCCTGGGATGGCTCACCGACGACGACCTGGCGTAAACTAAAACGGCTAAAAGTGACAAAAGTTGCGAGTTCGGGGGCGCAAAACGCTCCATTCCGAGGAAAATGGGAGCCGAAAACCCCAATCTCTGCTCGCGAAAATCACATCGACTAACTGCGACCTGGGGTTTTGTAGGTCACACAAATGAGGCCTTGAGCTTGAATGCCCCCGAATTCGCAACTTTTGTCACTTTTTGGGCATTCGCTTTACGCTAGGGGCTTTTCGACCCCTTTTTCGACAGTTACAAATCGGGCGCCAATGGCGACCTTTCGTCAATAATGCAGAAGCATCGCGGGACACTCGAGTGAAATCGATAGCTTACGAGCTATCGAACTGGGATAATAGTAAACAAGCCGCATACAGCACCGATAAACCCAGCCATGAGATTCATCGCCGTATCTCGTTTAGCGCTCCACATCGTTTAGCACCTTGCCCCGTTCCGCACCTTGTCTCGCCCAGCACATCGCTTCGTTCCGCGCATGCTCGGCAAAACTGCTATTATCGGGCTCATAGGCACGCAACCCGTTGGCGAGAGGAGGTGGGAGCAATGTCTGCAAAACGCAAAAAGCATGCACCGAAGTCTGGGGCCGTTTGGCACATGTCTGCCGACGAGGCGACCTTGGCCAAAAAACCGCGCTACAACGGCTATGCTTGCGGCCACGGAGCACATGGCGATGCAAAATACAGCCGCACGAAATCGAAACGCGCGTGGCAAAAGCAGCTCAAGCAAGAAGGAGCCCCGAGGGGCTCCTTCCTTTTTACCTTCTGCCTTCATTCGGGCTGCAGAAAGCAAAGGGCTCATGAGCCCGAAAGAGGCCACACCGCATCCGAAACGGCCGCTGTCAGCAAAGGACGGCGCCCGATTTGCCCAGAACATGAAGAAGGCATGCAGAACGCGACATGCGCATGCGGCAGAAAGCGCCCCGCACGACGCGCAAACGCGAATTGGCGTATAGTTAGTCCCCCATCACGGCCGAACTTCACCGTCCGTCCTCCAATCTAGAAAGAACTCCATGAGCACTATTCGCACCCTTGCGCCCGGCATTGCCACGAGCGCCGCGCTCGCCACTGTCTGCTGGTTTTTGGGAACCGCCGTTCCCATCGTCGGCGGCGCAGTATTCGCCATTCTCTCCGGCATGATTATCGGCGTATTCTGGAAAGACAAAGGCCTCGCGGCGGCGGGAATCAAATTCACATCGAAGAAGATTCTGCAGACCGCCGTGGTTTTGCTCGGATTCGGCTTGCCGCTCACCCAAATAGCCCAAGTCGGCGCAACCTCGCTACCCGTTATCGTATCGACCATCACGGCATCGCTGCTCACGGCATTCATCTTGTGCCGTGCGCTGCATGTGCCCAGTCGCACCGCAACGCTTATCGGCGTGGGATCGTCCATTTGCGGCGGCTCGGCAATTGCCGCCACCGCTCCCGTCATCAAAGCCAACGACCAAGAGGTCGCCCATGCCATCTCGGTCGTGTTTCTATTCAACGTTTTGGCCGCGCTCATTTTTCCGACGCTCGGCGACGCAATCGGCATGACCAACGACGGGTTCGGCCTGTTCGCAGGCACCGCCGTGAATGACACCTCGTCGGTCACCGCCGCGGCGGCCGTATGGGACGGCATGCACGAAGGCGCTAATGCGCTCGATTACGCCACCATCGTGAAGCTCACGCGAACCTTGGCAATTATCCCCATCACGTTCGTACTGGCACTTTGGGTTGCTTCGCGCGAAAAGAAAACGGCAGGTGCAAACGGGCAACCCACACAAAATGGCTTTAGTCTGAAGCGTGCGCTGCCAACGTTCATCGTATTGTTCCTGTGCGCATCGATTGTCGCCACCGTGGCAAGCGCAACCGGCGTTGACATGGCCGTTTTCGAGCCCCTTAAGCTCGCAAGCAAGTTCTTCATCATCATGGCAATGGCCGCCATAGGTCTGAATACCGACGTCGTTGGGTTGGTGAAATCGGGCGCGAAGCCCATCGTGCTCGGTGCCGCCTGCTGGATTGCCATCGCATCGGTGAGCCTTGGCGCCCAGCACATACTGGGGCTTTGGTAGCACGGAAGCCCGCCGTTCAAGAAAGTGAAACCCTTGTCTAAGGGCGGCGCATCGGACGCGAAGAGAAATAGCCCCGAATTCGCCCATGCCATCAAGTAACGCGACGAACGACTGCCGCCGAAGCCCGCCAAGGGCCACTCAAACCGCTGAGCAGAACGGCCGCTCCTGCGCATAGATAGCCAGCGAGCACAACGGCCGCTCGCACTCGCGTCCATTTCGCCTTTTCATGGGGGAAAAAGGCTACACTGTACAAGACCACCAATCTGAACGCGAGCAAGGGGGCGCAGATGAGGGCAACGGTGCTGGTCGACAACGAGGCGCAAGGGCTTTGCGAAGGCGAATGGGGTCTCTCGATTCTTATCGAGCACCGCGAGCACGCCACGCTTCTTGACGCGGGTGCAAGCGGCCTTTTCGCCGAAAATGCCCGCAAGCTCGGCGTTGACCTCGCAGCGGTCAATGTCGCCGCGCTCTCGCACGCCCATTATGACCACTCGGACGGATTTGACGCATTCTTCCAGGTCAATGACGCAGCGAAGCTTTTTGTTGCCGCATCGGCTCGCGAGAATTGCTACGGCACCGAAGACGGCAAGCTATGCTATATCGGCGTTTCGCGTGGCCTGTTCGCGCGCTACGCTCATCGCATCGAATGCGTAAGCCGCCCCGCCGAAATCGCGCCTGACGTATGGGCGCTGCCCCACACCACGCCGAACCTCGCCGAAAAGGGCGCGAAGGCGGGAATGTTCACGACCGAAGAGCGCACGCCCGAAAAGCCCGTGACCAAGAGGCCCACAACCGATGAGCCTCTGGACGAAAGCCCCACAGCTGAAGGCCTCATGGCTGAAGAATCAACCTCCGAAAGGCCCGCGACCGAAAACCCCGACCCTGCGACCCTGCGCTCCGACGACTTCTCCCACGAGCAAAGCATCGTCGTAAAGCTCGACGAAGGCCTCGCTGTATTCAGCAGCTGTTCGCACTGCGGACCCGATGTCGTTATGGCCGAAGTGCACCAATTCATGCCCAACCAGCCCATTCGTGCGCTCATCGGCGGG
>OIWP01001675.1_pt1 | contig 26039 bp, 34 predicted proteins | sample 1587661 | NCBI WGS metagenome assembly OIWP01 (sample SAMEA3888899, study PRJEB22519) | human gut metagenome | biome: human gut; feature: human-associated habitat; material: faeces | place: Denmark | collected 2010 | reverse complement strand
AGTTGCACGCTGACACCGTGGCATTTGAGGAGAAGCACGGCTCACAGCTGGAGCTACTGTTTCGATTTCTAGATCGTTCGCTGGCAATTGGCGTGCTGGCTTAATTCAGTGGAGATGAGTTAATGCGTGATATGTATGAAGTTTTAGACCGGTGGGGCGCATGGGCCGCAGCTGATAGTAGTGGCGTTGACTGGCAACCTATTGCAGCCGGGTTTAAAGGTCTGTTGCCACGAGGTAAAAAGTCGCGCCTGCAATGTGATGATGATGAGGGAATCTTAATTGATGGTTGTGTGGCACGCCTAAGGAAATATAAGCCGGAAGAATATGAGCTGGTTATAGCTCACTTTGTTATAGGTATCTCGTTACGTACTATTTCAAAGAAGAGAAAGTGTTCTGATGGCACTATAAGAAAGGATCTTCAGACGGCTCTTGGTTTCATTGATGGTGTTCTCTCTATGCTGTGATGATGGGGGAGGATTACTCCCCTTATTTTTTATTTTGCTTGAGAAGGATTTTGATGTTTTGTCTAATAATGATTAGACAGTGCAACAATAGGAAGACGGTAAGAATCGCAATCCATACGCAAAACAAACAAGCATAAAGATTCGTTGAAAGTCCGATGGTGAACTGGGCGATAGCGGTGGTTAGAGAAAATAAAATCGAAGTATTAATAAATGATGAAAGATTATCTAATGGTTTATAAAGATCCTCATCCGCTACTTTTTCTAAAGGTGTCTGTGTTGCTTTGCTGTATATTTCTTTATATTCAGCAGTGGCGAAAACTTTATCTCGTAAATTTATAATCACGAAAGTATGCAGACTTAATAAAAAAGAGCCTACTGATATGAAGCCAGAGAAAAGATAGCCACGAAGATTTTTATGATAAAAATCAAAGAATTTGACGCTTACGTCAGGGGTGTTCCTGTAGAGAAGGTACAGCCCCAGCAAAACTAGGGCTGACAGGCCGAGCAGGGTAATGTACTGGCACCTTAACCTTTTGTTTATAAGCCATTCATACAAAGGCATTTTTATTAGTCCCGTTCAACATTTCATTCTTGATTATATCAAAGACCGGGTTAGATGTATAATTGTCATTTGTCAATCCATTGATTTTTTCTGCAATTTCATCAAAATCATAAGATTCAAAGAAGGTGGGACAGTCCATAAAATCAATAATTTTTTCTAACCCAGCATGGTCAACGGCTGTAACTCTGGCTTTAGAAATCCCACCTTGCATTGCATGATAAATTTTATCCAGTGTTTCTGAAAGTGCTTGAACTTTTGTTTTATCCTCTGGATTAACACTCATGTCTATTGTTGTTGAGTTAGCAAATGGTTCTAATGCTGTCATTGGACCACCTTTAAAATCGATGTAATCAAATTTAAAGGATGTCTTTTTAATTTCTCTGAACTGTCCAAGGATTGTTTTGATGTCCTCCTTAGTAGTCATGATGCTAAATGAAAAACGCTTCTTGTATTTTTTGTTTACAGCGGTGATTTCTTTTTGCTTAGGTTTGTCACCTAATCCTGCAATTTCATTAGCGTTCTGTTTCCTGATAAATTCATTGCTGATGGTTTGGAGATGGCTGAAAAGGGTGTTAATACTACAGGAACCATGGTGGGACATATACAGACCACGGAGATTATCCTTGTTAAGGACAAATAGATTGAAATTCGCTAGTTTTTCGTCCCCCTGAAGGTCTTCAACTTTGATCCGAAATTTCCCGTCGATGAACTGAGATCTGCAATTTTTCTTTTGGTTTTTGAAGGTGACGACTAACCCATAATAATAATCATTCATATCTGACATGAGTATTCTTCGAGTATAATCAACCCGAACATATTCACGAGACGATGCCTCAATAAATGCGTTCATGACATCGGCAGAATTGATATGTTCATTCTCATTTGTTATTGAAAAACCTAAGCTTTTAACTTGCATGTGTGCGCGCCCTAAATGAAACAATAAGTTAATGCTGAGTAGTCTAGCCCAACGGCGGTATGAAAACACTAACGCGTACGCAAAAACTATCGTAATCTGTTAGGAGTGGTCACTTCGACACACAGCCTAATCATTGAAACCCTGCTCCGACGGGGTTTTTACTTTCCGGCGATATGGCAGGGTATTAGCGAGATGCATTGCATCTGTGCCCCTGTCACATTGTCGTAAAGCGATACACATAATTCCCAAGCCTTGTTAATCGCCGGGGCTTTGTCATTTCTGCACTCCGGTCAGGGCTCTTGGGTTGAGATGTGCTGCACGACACATCGTAAGTAAGCATCTTCTGGTGCCTTTGACAGCGTGTTACATATTGACTAACACAAAGTTTACAAATTAGATTATCGACATGGTGAATCCCCCTATGCGGTGGGGCGACCAGTCACTTACAGTGATCTGTAAATGCAGCGCGGGCCATGTCGACTGGGACATGCTCACCGGGAGGCACCCGGCACCATGCAATGCTACTAAGCTATTTTGTAGCGGAGTTGCCGTTTCGGCTTCTCCAGCTATGTTTAAAAGGTAGTAACGGAAAACGAGCGATCTCCTGGTAAATCGGTAGCTCGGACTATTAGGTGCGCCTCGTTCCGTTGAAGAATCAGTATTGCCTACTTTCTGCCCGCACCTCTGAGCGGGCTTTTTTTCGCCATGAATAAGTCTCCCCGGCAAGCTGAGGAACAAATCATTTGAGGCTGCGCTTATGCGCGGCCTTTTTCATTTCAGGCTCACGGGAATCATCATCGATAAAGCTCGTTGTTAAATCATCCCGATGGGCCTGACCCTTTCAAACACACAGCACCCCGTTAACCCGGAGGTGAACCTATGGCAAAGCATATGCAAGACAAAGAAAGCATGGCCGGAATCACCTGGCTGGCTCTGCTGATCATTGCTGGCTGGGGCGGCCTTGTCCGATTCCTGATGGATGTGAAGCAGGGAAAAGCGAAATGGAGTTGGATAAATGCTTTTGCGCAGATTGTGGTTTCGGCGTTTACCGGGGTCATTGGTGGGCTCATCAGCATTGAAGGTGGCCTGAGTATTTACATGATACTGGCCACTGCCGGTATCAGTGGCGCTATGGGTTCCGTAGCGCTCACGTATTTCTGGGAACGAATTACCGGAGTGAAAGCACAATGACAGCAGAAAAGATTATCGAGGGGATCCTCGGAAAAGAGGGTGGTTATGTCGATCACCCCTCTGATAAAGGCGGGCCAACCCGCTGGGGCATCACGCAAACCACAGCTCGCGCACATGGCTACACCGGTGATATGCGGAACCTGCCCAGGGAAACAGCAAAGCAAATCCTGCTGAGCGATTACTGGACCGGCCCCCGGTTTGACCAGGTGGCAGCTCTATCTACGTTACTGGCAGATGAGCTTTGCGACACTGGCGTGAACATGGGGCCATCTGTAGCCAGTAAGTTTTTCCAGCGCTGGCTGACCGGAATGAATATGCGCGGAAAGCTGTATCCCGATCTGATCCCGGATGGCGCCATTGGTCCCCGAACCATCACCGCGCTTAAGGGATACCTTTCCGCCCGCGGGAAAGAGGGTGAACAGGTTCTGTTGCGTGCGCTGAACTGCAGCCAGGGTGCCAGATACCTCGAACTAGCGGAGGGCCGTGAAGCCAACGAGGATTTTCTCTACGGCTGGGTTAAGGAGCGTGTCCTGTGAAGATGATCATTTTCGCTTTGCTCGTGCTGGTGGCTGTGCTCGTTCTGTTACTGCTGCGCAAATATACCCGGCTGGAGTTCGTAGGCCATGCCAGCCTGCTGCTAAAAACGTGGTCTGTAAAGCTGGGAGCTATCGGCGCTCTGGTTGGTGTATGGGCGCAGTCGTTCCCGGATGCTGCTCTGCACGCCTGGGCGATGCTGCCGCCGGATATCAAAAACATTCTGCCTCCAAACATCGTTGCGTTGATTAGCCCTGCGCTGGTGGTGCTGGCGGTGCTTTCGCAATACGTACGCCAGCCAGCATTGAAATCTAAGGCCGACGAACTGAAGGAGCCGCAGCAATGAGCTTCGAAATTATTGCTGGGCTGGTGGTCGTCATCCTGGGCGTTATCGCAGGCGCATTTGGCATCGGTCATGCTCGCGGAACAAGTAAGGCGGAAGCCAAAGCCGAACAGCAGCGTACCGAAGAGAATGCCGCCGCCAGTATTGCTGTGGCAGAACGGAAAGCGGAAGTAACCCAGGAGGCCAGCGATGTACAGCAGACTGTTAGTCATATGCCTGATGACGATGTTGATCGGGAGCTGCGCGAGCACTTCATCCGCCCCGGTAGTCGTTGATACGGCCTGCAGCTGGGTGAGGGTCATCTACCTGACCGACCACGATATCGACGCGCTGGATATGCAGACCAAGCGTGACATCCTGGCGCTCAACAAAGCAGTGCAGGCCAACTGTCCGAGCATTACCCTTAAATAAGGAGAAATGCTTCAGTAAAGCAGCGCGAATGCCAAACGTGCAGCGATTATTAGCGGCGATGATGTGACAGGAACTCAAGGGCACGGGCGCAGAGCACTGCGAGAGTGTGGTTGTGTAATCAGGTCATGGATCTTGTGTATAGACGTTCTCTGCGACACCAGGGTGACTTAGGCCTTCTTACTGGAAGGCGGTAGTTAGAAAGCAGGGGTAGTGCCGGTTGACTACCCCTTTTGTGCAGAATTGGGTAAAAGTTAATACCTTTTTTAAAAGTATTTTTATATTTCTTCATTTCTCGCAAGTATGAAAGCAGCGAACCCACTGCAACTAAAAGAAGAACTACAGCTAACGCTATCATCAGTATGGTTGTCATGTGAGTTAACCCTCCTAAGGACCATGGATATTATGGTTCGCATAAGGAGTAGCGTGGGATTTAAGTGAGAAAATTCCTAACTGGAATTTTTTCTTAATTTGAAACCTGATATGAAACTTTATTGTTGGTTTTGTAATGATTCAATATGAAATGATTAATTATTGTCTGCCAGGATATACAGTTTTCCGAAAGAGGTGTTTTTACTGGTTACATCGGATTGACTATGCACTTATCGCATAGCTAATGTAGATGCGTGGTGAATCCCCCTGTGCGGTGGGGCGACCAGCCAGGTTTTCTCTTTGAGCACACACGCAGGTCTGTTGGCTGGGGCAGACTTACCGGGAGGCACCCGGCACCACAACATACTGCATAATCCCATAAAGGCCTTCCATTACGGTAGGCCTTTTCTCCTCTGGTTGTATCTAATACTGTGGGCAGGTCAGCTGGCTTATGCAGGACAGATTATTTTCTTGTTGAATGCTGCTTCTGGTGTGCTTATATTCTACCTAAAAATAGGTAGGTGTGTTGTGATTAGAAAATGCTATGCAAGAATGTCTGACCCAGCATCGAATGACAAGCTGACACTGGAAATGCTTGTAACTGACGGTGGGCGTAAGATTTTTATCTGGGATTTTGATAAAGGGGTGGCAATTTTCTCTGAGGGTATAACAGGTAAGCAGTCTAAATACATAGTGCAAGGTGAAAAGCATGCAGGGCATATCAATCTTATCAGAGATAATACGATTGAGCGCACTATTTATGGGGTTAAGGAGCTCACCTGTGGAAATGGTGATTCCGGTAAATCCTCTCCTGTGTTTTGCTCATTGTGCGAGGGGCAGATACTCATAATCGAATGCCAAAAGGCTTTTATAAGAAAACCATTAAGGCTTGATGAACTCACCTTTGAATAGAACTACTTACGATACATTCCTCATATGTTCGAAGGATATAACATCTCTCAGGTATCCTGCTTCTGGATGCCGGGAATGTGTACCGCTGGTGGGCTGGATTCTTGGAGCCTTTGCCCAGCAGTTTCAGGTGATAAAAAACCCCGTGGAGTAAATCCGACAAATTGACGGGGCGCTGCAGAGGCAGCCAATGTCGGAGTTTAGTCAGATTTCGAGGTGTTTTTCTACTGGTTTTGAGAAAAAATGGATGGTCTGACACTACAGGAAGTGGCTCATCCCTGAGCTCACGGGTAGAACAGTAGACTTTGTCATGGCAGAGCAAAGTCATAAGTAAGTGTAGAATGTGTTTCTGATTTAACAAGCTTAGTGAGTGTATGCTTCATGGATTGTACGTCTGTAACTTTCATAATATTTCTACCATTTCAAAATTAAGATATTAGGTAAAACCTTAGGAAATTTAGAGGGTAAGAGAAGCTGTGAACAAAAAAATCTCCTCGCGAAGCAATGTTTTTCACTTTAACGAAATATATTGTTTGCAATGTGGGTTTTTTAGTTCATCATACATGCTACATTGAGTTCTTATAAAATGAGCTGCTAATTATGACTGAGTGCAAACTTCCACAACTTCCAGAGTATTATCGATATGGTACTGAACAAATTAACAAGTTGCCTGGGAGTGGGGATGTTTTTCCTCCTGCGGGTAGTATAATAAAGTCAGTAAGTTTAAATGAAGGTGTATTTGTTTGTGTTCCGGTGCAGCGTTATATACACGGGTTGAATATTTGGGTTGTAGTTGAATCTTCTTGGTAATGATTTTTGTTTGGTAAGAGTGATTTTTCGTTAGTTTGATGGTTTCTATTTATTATAAATTCGCTGTTGGAATTTAAAGTTGGCATCATTGCAATGCTTTCAAACACCGTAGAAGGATAATGATGCTAGTGCAAAATAATATTTATAATAATTCGGAGTCATATGCTATTCTTTTGTTTAGTATGTGGCCTGTCCTTATTGTACTTCTTGTCGTGATATCTTGCGCCTTTTACGGTGTATTGATGCATAAAACTGCAATTTGTTGTTTTCTGTCAGCTATGTTCCTTGGTGTCGCAGGCTGGTTTTATGGATGATCACCATTAGCTCTAATATGAGTCACTTTTGGTATAAAGTCAGGGTGTCATTACTTTACCTGGCTTGTAGCGTTGGTTCCCTAAAGTTTGACGATAAAAGGCCCTGTTAATACAGGGCCTTTCTGTATGTATTATTTATCTAAGAGGTAAGACATGTCAGAGATCACCGCATCTGAGCAAATCCGCCTGGATATTATCAAGAAAGTGAATTACGACACTGCAGCGGCGAAGTTAGCCATTGACTGGGTAGGCGACAGCTATCTGAAGTCTGAGCTATTCGCTGACTCTTTCGATCGTGTTTTCACGGAAAGTGAGATTGTCTCGAAGACCCGTAAGGCAATCCAGGAAGCGACCGAAGCGCTGGCGCTGTTTGATACTGCCGCTGAGCAGGTCAGCTAAGGCATTACAGCAGGCATTCATAGAGTGCCTGTTATAATGTAGCTTGCATCAGCTTGATTTAATTCATTTTCACGGTTTTCTGAATTATATTTTTGATTTTGTTGGTTTAAATGTCGATTTGGCTGTGCTAGTTATGATATCAGTAAAGCCATAATCGAGGTTGTTATGTCAATAAGTACTCTGGTTAAAACGATCGTTGTATCAGACTCAGTCGCGGGTGAATATAAGTTTGAAATTTTTCAAGGTGAGAACGCTCATTTCTATGCTGATATTTTTTGGAAAAACCATGATAGAGTTTGGGTAATAGAAAGGGATGGGTATAGGTTTACGAGGGCTTTAGATGTCGAGGATGCAGTGACGGGTAGCATAAGATTCGTCGAGAATCGAGCGACCGATCTTAAAGCAATAGAAGAAAAAAAACGTACTTCGTGATTTAACCTATTAATTAATTATTAAAAAGGCCACCGATGGGTGGCTTTTTTAATGGAGGTAATATGCGCCTGACTGTATTTGACGATGATCCCGGAGAGCGCATAGTTCCGGGACGTGAACGCATCACAGTTTTTCTTGATGGTAATGAGGTTATGCACGTCTTCTCGGCTGATGATGATAAAGGCGAAATGATTGCCGCCGTGCTTGATAGCCGGGGTTGCCTCATTGCCAAGAACGGCGAGGTTAAGCGACAGACGCTGTTCGGTCAGGTGAGGATCGTACGCCCATCCAAGCAATAGGACCAGAGCATGAACAAAGAGCCCCGCATCTACGGCAGCAAATGGGACCGTGAGCGTCTTATCTTCATTCGTGCGCATCCCTTATGCGTCATGTGCCAGGAGCAAGGCAGGGTGACAGCGGCAACGGTGGTTGACCACATCATCCCGCACAAACTGAAAGAGGCTTTGCGCTCAGGTGACAGCCAGGCAATCGCGAAGGCGCAAAAACTTTTCTGGAGCCGGAAGAACTGGCAAGGGCTGTGTAAGCAGCACCACGACTCAACGAAGCAGCGAATGGAGAAGCGTGGCACCGTGATCGGCTGCGATGAAAACGGGATGCCACTGGACCCGGCTTCTCATTGGTTTAAGTGATAACCATTATCAATATACCTCAAAAGTGATTGTCATTTGAAATCATTAGCATTCAAATGATATCGATTCTCATCTGAGGGGGGAGGGGCGGGTCAAAAGTTCAGAACCTCGAACCCAAATGACCGCCGCCAGTCCTTTTTGTGCACAACCGCGAAATGAAAAGTTTTTTTCCGGGAGGTTCCGATGGCAGGACGACGCCCGAAACCGACCCACCTCAAAGTGGTTACCGGCAACCCGGGCAAACGCAAACTTAACGACAAAGAACCATCGCCAGCGCGAGAAATACCAAGCCCTCCAGAGCACCTCACTGACTGGGGAAAGGTGGCGTGGGGGAAGCTGACCGTGCTGCTGCATGGCATGGGCATTTTAACCATTGCCGATACGCTGGCGCTCGAACGACTCTGTGATATTTACGCCGACATTCTGCAGCTTCGCCTGACTATTGCTGACGAGGGGCGAACTTACACCGTGCAGACCGAGGGCGGTTTTTTGATTAAGGCTAACCCGGCAGTAGCAATGTTGGCGGATGCTGATCGACGTTTTAAAAGTTACCTGGTTGAATTCGGTCTGACTCCGGCCGCCAGAACGAAGGTGAAAGTGGATGGTGGAGAAAAAGAAGAAGACCCGCTCAACCAGTTCTTCGGTTGATCCCGCCACGCAATATGCGCGGGATGTAGACTCCGGCAAAGAAATCGCCGGGCCTGACATCAGGAATTCCTGTAAGCGACATCTCAAAGATTTGGAATCCTTCCATGCTCGCGGGTTGGTATGGGATGTTGCAGCGGCGCAGCGCGCCATCGACTTTTTTGCCAAGGTACTGAAGCTCAACGGCGGTGAGCATGAAGGTAAACCCTTCAACCTGCTACCGTGGCAGTGCTTTATTGTAGGGTCGATATTCGGCTGGAAGAACTCGGATGGTTATCGTAGATTTCGCATGGTGTACGTTGAATCAGGTAAGGGTTCCGGCAAATCACCACTGGCAGGTGGAGTGGGGCTTTACTGTCTAACAGCAGATAAGGAGCCTCGTGCCGAGATATATGCAGCTGCAACGAAAAAAGACCAGGCCATGATCCTTTTTCGTGATGCTGTCGCGATGGTGGATCAGTCCCCTGCGTTAGCGCAGCGAATAAATAAATCAGGCGGCGCCGGGAAAGAGTGGAACCTTGCGTTTCTTCAGACCGGCTCATTTTTCCGGCCTATCAGTTCGGATGATGGGCAGTCAGGGCCACGCCCACACTGTGCTCTGATTGACGAAATTCACGAGCACAAAAACAACCAGGTTGTGGAAATGATGCGCGCCGGGACGAAAGGTCGTCGCCAGGCGTTGATTTTCATGATCACTAACAGCGGCCACGACAAAACGAGCGTCTGCTACGACTATCACGAGTATGGGCGTAAAGTTGCCGAAGGCTCGATTGAGGATGACAGTTTCTTTTCTTTCATTTGCTCCCTGGACGAAGGAGAAGACCCATTCAAGGACGAGTCCTGCTGGAAAAAAGCAAACCCCTCTCTTGGTCATACTTTTACCGATCGCTACCTGCGTGAGCAGGTTACTCAGGCTCGGGGGATGCCGTCGAAGGAAAGCATTGTTCGGCGGTTAAACTTCTGCCAGTGGGTGGATGCCGATAACCCCTGGATGAGTAGCGATGTGTGGATGGGGTGCGAAGAGGACTTTGACCTGCAGGAGCTGCAGGGAGAAGAATGTTATGGCGGCCTGGACCTTTCAGGAACTCGCGACCTTACGTCTCTGGCGCTCTTTTTCCCTAAAAAAAGAAAGCTGCTGGTGGAGTTCTGGACACCAAAAGATACTTTGCTGGATAGAGCGAAAACAGACCGCGTACCTTATGACGCATGGGAACGGGGAGGCCATATTCATACCACTCCCGGAAAGGCGGTGAAATATGGCTTTGTTGCTGAGCGCATTGCTGATCTTTCCATGTTGTTCGATATCAAGGCGATCGCCTTCGACCAGTACCGCATAAAATATCTTGAGCCGGAATTAGAGAGCGCTTCTGTATCAGTACCGCTGATACCTCACGGGCAGGGATACTACAAGGCGCAGGATTCCGGACTGTGGATGCCTCATTCCATCGAACTTTTTGAACAGATGCTCGATGATGGCGTAATCATTATTAAAACAAACCCCTGCCTCCGATGGAACGCTGCTTCCGCCGTAACCGAAGCCGACCAAAAAGAAAACCGCATATTCGCCAAGAAAAAGAGTACTGGTCGAATAGATGGTGTGGTTGCGTCGGCTATGGCAATTGGTGCTGCAGAAGGTTATGAGCCTGATGATGGCGATATAGAGGGCTTTTTTGACGATCCGATCATAGTGGGTATCTGATGGCTAAGAATAAACAGCAACCAGGGCGCGTTAAGAGCGCTCTTTTAAACTGGCTTGGTGTTCCCATAAGCCTGACGACCGGTGAATTCTGGCGGGAGTGGTACGGAACCAGCAGTAGCGGAAAAGTGGTTACCGCTGACAAAGTTATCCGGCTTTCTGCTGTCTGGGCGTGCGTAAGACTCTTAAGTGAGTCAGTTTCCACGCTTCCGCTTAAAATTTACGAGCGGCAGGCTGATGGATCGCGAAAGCTGGCCCAGAACAATCCCGCCTACCAGATATTATGCAGGCGTCCTAACCCGGAAATGACCCCTTCCCGTTTCATGTTGATGATTGTGGCCAGTATTTGCCTGCGTGGTAATGCATTTGTCGAGAAGCTATATATCGGCAGCAAATTGGTTTCGCTGGTGCCGTTACTTCCGCAGAATATGGTTGTAAAGCGACTCGATAGCGGGAAGTTACAGTATACATACACGGAAAATAGCGTTAAGCGGATCATTCCAGTAGACCGGATGATGCATATCCGCGGATTTGGTCTTGATGGTGTGTGCGGGATGATGCCGACAATGGCCGGGGTTGACGTTTTCGGCGCTGCTATGTCGGTTGATGAAGCCGCGGCAAAAATCTTCGAAAATGGCCTGCAAAGTACCGGTTTCCTGTCTTCAAAAACGGCGCTTAATAAGGAACAGCGAGAAAGATTGCGTCAAAACCTTCAGTCTTTTATTGGTTCTAAAAACGCCGGGAAACTGATGGTTCTGGAAAATGAACTGACTTACCAGAATGTCACTATGAACCCGGAGGCCGCGCAACTCCTTGAAAGCCGTTCATTCAGTATTGAGGAAATTTGTCGCTGGTTTCGAGTACCGCCATTTATGGTCGGCCATACGACAAAACAATCCAGCTGGGCTTCGAGTCTTGAAGGGATGAACATGCTGTTCCTGACTCATACCCTGCGTCCTCTCCTGGTCAATATTGAGCAGGAAATATCGCGTTGTCTTCTGAACAGTGATGAGGACTTGTTTGCTGAGTTCTCCGTTGAAGGGCTTCTGCGCGCCGATAGCGCTGGTCGTGCTGCTTACTATACCAGCGCACTGCAGAATGGCTGGATGTCTCGCAATGACGTTCGCCGTCTTGAGAACATGCCGCCGATAGAAGGGGGCGATATTTACACCGTTCAGCTCAACCTGACGCAACTGAAAAATCTCGAAAGCAGCAACCCTGCCGTTCAGGCGCTGGCTTTGCGAGAGCTGCATAACCACGTATTCCCCGACATTTCCTTTGAACAATCTCCGCTGAAACAGGCCGCTTAGGAGCACTTTCCTGATGAGCAAAAAACAACTTCCGGTGGCGCCGGCAGGTCGCCCCTGCGCGCGCGTTACCTGTGAAACATTACCGTCCGCACTGGACCGCTGGGACGGTGGGATCAAGGCGGCGACTACTGACGATAACACTATTTCTGTTTTTGATGTTATAGGGCAGGACTACTGGGGTGAAGGGATAACAGCTAAACGTATTGCCGGTGCGCTTCGGGCGATGAACGGCGCAGATGTTACGGTGAATATCAACTCGCCGGGTGGCGACATGTTCGAAGGTCTGGCTATTTATAACCTTCTCCGCGAATACGAAGGCCATGTAACGGTGAAGGTGCTGGGCATTGCCGCCAGTGCCGCCTCAATAATTGCGATGGCCGGGGATGATATTCAGATTGGCCGCGGTGCCTTTCTGATGATCCATAACTGCTGGTTGTACGCGATGGGAAACCGCCATGACTTCGCTGAACTGGCGCAGTCACTGGAGCCATTCGATACCGCAATGGCTGATATTTACGCGGCGCGATCCGGCCTTGATATTGCCGCCGTTCAGAAACTAATGGACGCTGAAAGTTATATCGGTGGCAGCGATGCTGTGGCGAAGGGACTGGCAGACAGCCTGCTTTCTGCTGATGCGGTCAGCGACGGCGACGAATCACCTGCAGCTGCGCTTCGCAAACTTGATGCACTGCTGGCGAAAACAAATACCCCCCGGTCCGAGCGCCGGAAATTAATCAAAGCATTAACAGGTAACACGCCGGGCGCTGTTACCGATCCCAATGGTAAGCCGGGCGCTGCCGAAGATATCAAACCTGAAACCCTCAATTCACTTGAAAGCGCTCTTGCGGCGTTAGTCAAATAAGGACCATTTATGTCTGATGTAAACGAGATTCTGAAAAAAGTCACCGCTTCCATTGAAGAAGCAACCGGCAAATTTAACGCCAAAGCGGAAGAAGCGCTGACTGAAGCGAAAAAGAACGGCAAATTGTCGGCGGAAACCAAAGAAACCGTGGACAAAATGGCGACTGAGTTTAATGCGCTGAAAGAAGCCGAAAAGACTCTGAAGACTGCGCTGGGCGAACTGGAGCAGCATGTTGCACAGATGCCGCTGGCAAACGCAAAACAGGTTATTGAAACTGTCGGCCAGCAGGTTATCTCTGCTGAAGCCATTAAAGTTCTCTCGTCCAGCATCGAAGGGAACAAGCGTATTTCTGTTCCAGTAAAAGCTGCGCTGATTTCCAGTGACGTTCCTGAAGGTATTGTTGAACCACAAAGACTTCCAGGTATTGATGTAGCGCCAAAGCAGCGTTTATTTATTCGCGATTTAATCGCGCCTGGTCGAACTGGATCACCGGCGATTTTCTGGGTACAGCAGACCGGCTTTACCAATGCTGCAAAAGTGGTTCCGGAGAATACAGCCAAGCCTTACAGCAATATTGAGTTCACGCCGAAAATCACTCCTGTGACAACCATCGCGCACATGTTCAAGGCATCCAAGCAGATTCTGGACGACTTCGCCCAGTTGCAGTCCATGATTGATGCGGAAATGCGTTACGGCCTTAAGTACGTCGAAGAACAGGAGATTCTGTTTGGTGATGGCACTGGCGCTCACCTCCATGGCATTGTGCCGCAGGCCACGGCTTACAGCGCGGCATTTGCCGTTGAACAGCAGAACGGTATTGACGATCTGCGCCTGGCAATGCTTCAGGCTCAACTTGCCCGATTCCCTGCATCCGGTCACGTCCTGCACTTCATGGACTGGGCGAAAATCGAACTGACTAAAGACACCCTGGGGCGCTATATCCTGGCGAACCCGGCTGCGTTGACGGGGCCGACGCTGTGGGGGCTTCCGGTTGTCGCCACTGAAGCAGCAGCTTTCCAGGGCAAGTTCCTGACAGGTGCATTTAATGCTGCAGCCCAGCTTTTCGACCGCGAAGATGCAAACGTTGTGATCTCGACGGAAAACAGCGACGACTTCGAGAAAAACATGATCTCTATTCGCTGTGAAGAGCGTCTGGCGTTAGCAGTAAAACGCCCTGAAGCATTTATTTATGGCTCCTTTACTGTACCGGCTTCCGGCGGCCAGTAATTTTTCTGGCGGCCTCCGGGCCGCTATATTCGGAGTAACACGATGAAACTTATCGCGGTGAAACCAATTTATTTTGGTGGGGTAGTGGTGACGGAAGGCGAGTCACTTGAGACGCTGGAACAGCATGGCCGTGAGTTGGTTCAAAAAGGTTATGCACGGCTGGTAGATGTTGATAATTCTGCGCAGCCGGAACAGCCGGAACAGCCGGAACAGCCGGAACAGCCGGAACAGCCGGAAACTGTGCCAGAGAAGAAGGCTAAAAAATAATGTTAGAACTTGAAGTGGTTAAAAAGCACTGTCGCATTGAGCCTGACTTTACCGATGACGACTCACTATTGACCCTCTACATCGGAGCTGCTTCTCGTTATGTCGAAACATGGACTCGTCGCAAAATGTATGAGTCCGAAACTAGCGAGGGGTATGCAGATGATCCTGATTCAATTCTCCCTGGCGATGATGTGAAAGCAGCGATGCTTCTGCTTATCGGTCACTGGTACGAAAACCGTGAAACTGTCTCTGTTGGTCAGGCTGCTATAGATATTCCGTTTACTGTCGAGGCACTTCTCCAGCCTTACAAAATCTATGGCATTTAATCGGGGGAATTATGCAGGCAGGACGATTACGGCACCGGATCACCATCCAAAATTTCACCACCACCAGAACGCCTTCAGGTCAGCCGGTTGAAAAATGGGAAGATGGGAAAACCATCTGGGCCGAGGTTAAGGGGATAAGCGGTCGTGAACTTTTAGCCGCTGGCGCTGAGCGTGCCGATGCCACCATTCGCGTTTGGGTGCGTTTTCGTACAGATATCTCAGCTTCTTCCCGCCTGAAAGTACGTACCGGCCCGTTTAAAGGCGCCGTTCTTAACGTTACCGGGCCTCCGGTTCCGGATATCAAAGGCACCCGGCTGGAAATTCTCTGCAAACAGGGGACCGAAAAATGATTGATGTGAATCTGGATTTTTCCGGGTTGCAGGATATTGCCCGCGATCTGCAAACACTCAGCAAGGCCGAAAATAATAAAGTTCTCCGGGAGTCGACCCGTGCTGGTGCCGAATTGCTCCGCGAGGAGGTGATTGATCGCGCTCCTGAGAAATCCGGAAAACTGAAGAAAAACGTTGTTGTCGTCACCCAGAAAAGTCGCCGTCGCGGTGAAATTTCATCTGGGGTGCATATTCGTGGCGTTAACCCGCGAACGGGGAACAGCGACAATACAATGAAGGCCAGCAACAAGCGGAATGCGTTTTACTGGCGCTTCGTGGAGTTGGGAACATCTACAGCGCCTGCACATCCGTTTGTTCGCCCAGCTTTTGATACCCGCATGGAAGAAGCTACGCAGGTGGCGATGCAGCGGATGAATCAGGCTATCGATGAGGTGTTATCAAAATGACAGAGGATGATCTCTATGACCTGCTGTCGACGCTGGCAGACGGGCGGGTTTATCCGTATGTGGTGCCTCTAGGCAGCGACGGACTTCCTGCAGTTTCCACTCCCTATGTCATTTTCTCGATACCGACTGATGTTGCCGGGGATGTTTTCTGCGGCCAGGCAGAGTCGACACTGCGCATTCAGGTTGATGTATGGGCTGAAACGAATGACGAAGCCAGAGCGTTACGCCTGGACGCCCTGGCTCGCCTGCAGGTTCTTTCACCTGTCGAGGTGACAAAAATTCCTGGCTACGACACGACAACCCATCTTCATCGGGCAACCCTCGAAATAACGGTCATTGCCTGACAAAAACCAATCCAATCCGACCGCCGCTGGCGGTTTTTTCATTTATGGAGGCTGCGATGTCAGCACTATTTGAACGTGCCCAAAAAACGGTAGTAATGATTACCTCTGTGCCGGTCACCTCGGCAGAGCTGGATACCGCAACCTGGTTAAACCTGAGTTGCACTATCAAACAGGCAAGCTTTACCGCTGGTCAGAAAAACGATATTGACGTGACAACGCTCTGTTCGGATGAAACGGAAAATATCAACGGCCTTCCTGCTCCGTCTGAAATGTCACTTTCCGGTAACTTCTACCGCAACCCGGCGCAGGATGCACTTCGTGCAGCATATGATAACGACGGGGTTTATGGGTTTAAGGTTATTTTCCCGTCTGGTAATGGATTCCTGATGCGCGCTGAGGTACGTCAGCACACCTGGGATTCTCAAACCAATGGCGTGGTTGCTGCAACGTTCTCGCTGCGTCTGAAAGGTAAACCCACCAATATTAACGCCCCAGGAGTCCTGTCTTTTGCTACTGACCTTCCGGCGTCCCAAACGGTCGCGGCAGGAAGCGCCCTGACCATGGGCGTGGTCGTCCAGGGCGGTACGGCACCTTATACCTACGCCTGGAAAAAGGGCACCTCGACGGTCAGCGGCCAGACCAGCGCAACGTTTACGAAAGCCAGCGCTGTATCCGGTGATGCCGGGGTTTATTCCTGCGTGGTTACTGATGCCGATGGCACTGTGATCACCTCTTCTGATTGCACCGTCACCGTCAATTAACGGAGCGCCGGGAGACCGGCGATAAAATTAATGTCAAAACCGAGTCTTAAAGCACTGGCACTGGCACCGATGGCGGGCTTTCGTAAAAAAGAAGTCTCCGTTCCGGAGTGGGATAACGCCAAAGTCATCATTCGTGAGCCATCAGCAGAAGCCTGGATTCGCTGGCAGGGCATTGCCAGCCCGGAACCACCCAAACTACCGGAAGGGCAGGAGCCCCAGGAGGCACCAGAACTGACCCCTTCAGAACGAGCCTTCCGCACGATGCGGGCCGACGTCACGCTTTTCATCGATATTTTGCTGGATACCGACCTGCAGCCCGTCTTTACTGTCGATGACACCGAACAGGTTGAAGCGATCTATGGCCCTGTGCATTCCCGGCTGTTGAAGCAGGCACTTGATCTCATTCGTGACGCGGATGATGCTAAAGCAAAGTAAAAATGCCTGGCATGCAGTTCCTGATGGCGCTGGCGCTCCGGATGGGCCGCACGCTGGGCGAACTGCGACAAACCATGACGGTCGGCGAATTCAGGATGTGGGCTGAATACGATCGTATCAGCCCGATCGGTGATATCCGTGGCGATATTCTCAATGCTCAGCTGGTATCAGCGGTTTACGGGGCGCAGGGCGGTAAAGTCACCATTGAAGAGGCTCAGCTTCAGTGGAGCACAGAAGAAGATGAGGCAAGCGACAGCGACGATCCATTTGCCGGGTTAGAAGCCGCTTTGCTCGCAGCATCAGCTTGAACAAACAATGATAGCTGAAGTTTTACATAACCAATGGTAGGATTTACCCATATCCTTACCAATAGGGGCGCTGTGTGAAAAAATTAATAGTTTTGGCATTATCCATTTTATTTCTGGCAGGATGTAAACCCAGCGACGAAAAAGCAATAGATATTGCCAAAAAGGAAGTTGCTGCTGACATGAAAGATCCAGATAGTGCAAAGTTTCGCTATCTAAGGTTTGTAAAAGCAGGTGAAAAAGATGGACTGGTTGGCGGATTTGTTTGTGGTGAAATAAATTCAAAAAATAGTTTCGGAGCCTATGCTGGTTATTCAAAGTTTCAGCTGGCATTAACAATGAAATCGAAAGGTTTTTTCTCTAAAGGCGTAAACTATACCATTGATGATAAGAAGATATACAAGACCCTCATTGGGTCTGATTTGGATTTGTATTATAAGGTATGCGGTCAGGATGAATGATTGATTAAACTAACAAATTAGATTAAGAGCCTCGCGTAAGCGGGGCTTTTTTTTTAGAGGAATAGCAATGGCAACCCTTCGCGAATTAATTATAAAAGTTTCAGCTAATTCTCAGTCCTTTCAGACCGAGATCGCTCGCGCATCTCGCATGGGGTCCGATTATTATAAGACAATGCAACGGGGTGGGCGGCAGGCGGCTGTTTCCGCACGCGAGACAAGACAGGCGCTAGCCGAAGTATCTGCACAATTATCAGAAACTAAAAGTGCAGCTATGGGTATGGCTGGTGCGTTTGCCGGAGTTTTTGCGACCGGGCACCTTATCGCTCTTGCTGATGAGTGGAGTTCTGTGAATGCACGTCTAAAACAGGCGTCAACATCAACCGATGATTTCTCCAATTCCCAACGATTACTTATGGATATCAGCCAGAAAACAGGGACAGCGTTCAGTGATAACGCAGGTTTATTTTCTCGTTCGGCAGCATCCATGCGTGAGTTTGGCTATTCCTCTGGCGATGTACTGAAAGTCACCGAGGCTATCAGCACGGGCCTTAAATTATCCGGGGCCAGCACGTCAGAGGCCAGTGCAGTTATCACACAGTTCAGCCAGGCGCTGGCGCAGGGGGTATTGCGCGGGGAGGAGTTCAACTCTGTTAACGAAAACGGTGATCGGATCATCCGTGCCTTAGCGGCAGGTATGGGCGTTGCCCGCAAAGACCTCAAGGCGATGGCTGATAACGGACTGTTGACAATAGATAAAGTGGTTCCGGCTATTACCGCTCAGTTACGGGTGATGCAGGCTGAATTTGATGCAATGCCAAAAACAGTATCAGCCTCGACTCAAAAGGTTGAAAACGCCTTTATGGCCTGGGTGGGCGGTACAAATGATGCATACGGTGCCTCCGCTGTGCTTGCTGGTGGTCTTGATTCACTGGCTGAGAACATTGATACCGTAGCTATGGCTGCAGGAGCGTTAACGGCTGTGGGCGTGACCCGGTTTCTGGGAAACTGGACGCTTCAACTGAAATCACACACCGAAGAGCTAATTAGGGCCAGAGGGGCGGAAATTTCCAGCACTGCGGCTAAAATCGAAGGAGCAAACGCTTCACTTGTTCAGATTGAAACGGAAAAATCGTTACTTCTGTCTAATCAGCGCTCACTAGTGGATCAACTTGAACTGGCGCAGACGGAAAAACAACGCGCATCCATCAGGACACTGCTTGCAAGAAACTCAATGGAGATGGTCAAAGCGAATAAAGCGGAAACCGCCACGGTCAATGAGCTGTCAATAGCAAATCAGCGGCTTAATGCGCTCACCTCTGTAACGAGAACCGCATGGGCTGGCGTATCATCCCTCTTTGGTGGCATTCCAGGGATTTTGATGCTGGGTGCAGGTGCCTGGTATACATGGTATCAGAACCAGGAACAGGCGCGTCAGTCTGCGATACAGTATGCCTCCACCCTTGATGAGGTGGTGGAAAAGGCGAAAGCCATGAGCGAAATTCAAATCAGAGGCTCTATTGCTGATTCTGGTGACTCCATTGACGCGCTCAAAGATAAGCTGGAAGACTTGAGGGATGCTCAAGCCGAGGCCGCTGCTGAAGTTCAGAAATATACGTATCTCGCTCGACAGATGGGCGTTCAGAATGATCAAAATAATGGTTACGTACAGAACGCTGCTAAATATCAGCGGGAATATAATAAAATATCCCGAGATATTGCTGATACTACATCTCAATTAAACAATGCTGTAGATGCGCAAAATAAGTTACAAACTGAGTTAGCCTCAAAAGTTCAGGCATCGGCAGTCGCTTTTGACAAAATAAAAAGTTCGATAATTGGTGCGCTGAATGTTAATGAAGCAATGGCAACATCGCTGTCAGTTACCATTCAATTCATGGACGAATTAAAAAAGCGTTCTGGGAACGGCCAGCCCCCAGCACCCCAAACCAATACAGCTTACGATAATTTTATAAAGCAACAGAAGGAGAGCATAGCCCTCTCTCAGAAAGAAGGTGTAGAGCGGGCCAAGCTTAAAGCTCTTCAAGATGCCATCAAACAGGGAGCGGTTAGAACTGATAATAAAGGTAATATTTTACCTGGGCAGGATGAGCAGATCGCAGCTATTCAAGGTAATGCTGCTACAGACTTTAAACTTAACGAATCGCAAAAAAAACCTCGCGGAAAGTCAGAGGTAGAGAAAAATGAAGATGCATATACCCGTATTGTTAAACAACAAGAAGAACAGATTGCACTCGCCGGACAAAGCAATGAACTGGCAAAAATAAAATATCAGATAGTTCAGGGGGAGTTAGCCTCACTCGATCGAGCTAAAAAAGAAACTATTCTGCATAATGCTGCGCTTATCGATCAGAAAAACATTGCTGAACAGTTAAAAACGTTCCGTGATGGGCTGGCTGATAGTAATGCTGCTGCGCGTGACAGGGGGAATATTGATTTTCTTGGTGCCGGGATGGGGGGAAAGGCCCGCGACCGCATGAAGGAAATGGCAGATATTCGCACTGATTTTCTCAAACAGCAGCGGGACCTGCAGCGGGATTTCAGTCGAGGGGAAATTTCTGAGGACCTGTACAAACAGCAAACGGAAGCACTGCAGGCTGCACTTGCTGAACGGCTGGCGATTCAGGAGGACTACTACAAAAAAACCGATGAACAGCAGTCAGACTGGCGCGCTGGGATCAGCGATTCCCTGATGAACTATGCCGATCAGGCTTCTGAACTGAGTTCAATGGCTGCCACTGCAACCAGCGAGATTCTGGATGCCACCACAAACTCTATCTCCAACAACCTGACAAACGTCCTGACAGGCGCTGCTTCTTTTAAAGATGGGATGTCAAATATTTTCTCTTCCCTGGGCGAAACGGTGATTAAGACGCTGATCAAGATGGCAACACAGGCGTTGATCACTAAAGCGATTATGGCGTCATTTGGCGGCGGAGCGGGTGGGTTGTTCGGTAGTCTTTTTGGCGGTGCCAGCGGTGCGGCAAGTAGTGGTACCGCTATTCAAAGCGCGGGAGCTAATTTTTCATTTAACGCTCTCGGAGGCGTTTACGATTCTCCGTCACTTTCTGCCTACAGCAATGGTGTTTACAGCACTCCCCAATATTTTGCGTTTGCGAAAGGTGCGGGTGTATTCGGCGAGGCCGGGCCGGAAGCCATCATGCCGCTTACCCGTGGTGCTGATGGTTCGCTTGGGGTCAAAGCTGTTGGGCGGGAATCGCCGGCGGTACAGAACGCTGCGAGGCAGCAGCAAGAAAGACAACTTCTTTCAACTGGTGACATCAACGTCAATTACCACCTCACTGGTAAACCGGATGATGTGATGATGCAGACATTGGATGCCCACGGCCGCCGCCTGGCTAAACAGATAAAATCTGAACTGACGAGCGACGTAAACAATCCTCAAAATGCCTTCGGTAGAGCTCTTTACTCCAACCTTCAGCCCAAAAAACCACGATAACCTGCCCGGAGGGAATATTCATGGCAGATATTTTCTACCCGGACGAATACCTGCCCATGCCGCTTATGGACGGGTACGGGTTTAAGTCCATATCACCTTTACTGCGAACGGAGATGACGTCCGGTCGCGCTCAACAACGAAGGCGATATACCTCAACACCCACCCAGGCATCAGTTAAATGGATTTTTAAAACTGATGCTCTGGCGCAGGTGTTTGAGGCGTTTTTCAGGGATGCGCTTAAAGATGGCCAGTCCTGGTTCTATCTGAAACTCCAGACTCCCATCGGGGTAAAGCCCTATAAAGCCAGGTTCGTGGATATTTACGAAGGGCCGACGCTGGTCGCGCCAAAATACTGGCAGTACAGCGCAACGCTGGAATTATGGGAACGCCCGTTACCGCCTTCTGGCTGGGGGAATTACCCGGAATGGCTGGCTGGCCAGTCGTTACTGGATATTGCGCTAAACAGAGAGTGGCCGAAGCATGACAATTCTTGAGCGACTATATGCCAGCAGCGGATCGGAGGTTATTCACGATACGCTGCAGATATCAGCAGGCGATGATAACTACTGGCTAACCAGTGGCTGGGATGACGTTTCAGTGACGCTGGAAAATGGTCAACCGGTGAAGTTTGATGCCAGCGCGATAGATATCGCCTTACCAGCCAGGAACGCCGATGGGACACAGGATTTAAAGTTTGCTATCAGCAATATTGACGGACGGGTTTCAGAGGCGATCGATAAAATTCTGGATGAAATGAAATCAGCCACGCTGACATTCCGGCGGTACATTTCATCCGATCTGTCTGCTCCGGCTTCATCACCGTATACGCTCGATATCAAATCCGGCTCCTGGACCCCGACAGCAGTTCAGGTCACGGCAGGCTATATGAATGTCCTCAAAACAGCCTGGCCCCGTAAACGTTACAACCTCGCCGAGCATCCGGGCTTACGTTACTAATCTGAGGCAAATATGTTTAACCCTGATAAATACCGTTCAGTCACCTGGCTGAAGGGCGGGCGCGTATATCCGCAGCTCGACTGTTTCGGCATTGTAAATGAGATACGTCGCGACCTGGGGCTACCTGAATGGCCGGATTTTGCAGGTGTGACCAAAGACGGCGGGGGCCTCGACCGGGAAGCGAGAAAGCTGATGCTTTCGCTGAAACGTTGTGCCCCGTGTGAAGGTGCCGGAGTGGCTTGCTATTCGGGTTCAACGGTTTCCCATGTCGGGATTGTTGTGATGCTCGATAACCAGCTGCAGGTCGCGGAATGTAATCCAGGCTCGGGGGTTACGTTTCTGCCACTGTCGCGATTTATCCGTCGCTTTAACCGCGTGGAGTTCTGGCAATGACGATAAAGTTTTACCCGTCCCGGCTACCGGGTGAACCCCTTGAAACGCACGAGCATGGTGTGCTGACGCTGCATGAGTGGATGAGCAGAAATGTCCCGAGCTATTCACAGGATAAAACTCATCCTGTCGTGATCGAGCTGAACGGCCAGGCAGTCCCCCCGGCGGAATGGCCGTTATGTTTGTTGCGGCCAGACAGCGATGTGCGGATATATCCCATTCCGTATGGCACGGGTCTTGAAATTGCCGCGTGGGTTTCGGTGGCCGTATCCATTGCGTCTACGGCCTATGCATTATTCTTTGCCCCTAAACCAGAGCTGGGCGGCTTTTCATCCAGTAACGCTTCATCGCTGGATCTGAATCCGGCAAAAGCCAACACAGCGAAGCTTGGCGATCCCGTTAGGGAGGCTTTCGGGCGAAACCGGATCTACCCGGATTACCTGGTACAGCCGGTAACGCGATTCGACCCCGCTGATCCAACCAGAATGACGGTCGAAATGTTTGTCTGCCTTGGATATGGGCGTTTCTCCTATACCGGTGGGGATTTTCGGGTAGGAGAAACTCCGGCGCTGACCTTAGGCGAGGGCTTTTCATATACCAGCTATGGGCCTGGCGATAATGTGGCCGAGGATCGTCGCAGTGAGATATGGTTCAACTCAACGGAAGTTGGGGGAACGTCGAGCGGCAGCGGCCTCGATATGGCTCAGACTGCCCCTGAAGCCAGTGATATCGTTGCTGATGCCATGACCGTCAGCGGTGCCTCTGTCTCGTTTTCTGGCCTCGATGTCGATGATGATAATGATGAAGACGAGGATGAGAACAAACTTCCTCCTGGCTGGATCGCCGGTGCAATTGTCACCCTGAAAGCGCCAGTGAATTATCAGGTATCCATCGAGGGCGGCTTTAACGTGCTGACAGGCGACGTCGTGTCAGAGATTGCGCCATTCAGCGGAATGCCTGTCACCCTAACGTTTAACGGTACTGACTATGATCTGCAGATCTCCACGTATACCCCTCACCAGGACGCCGTTCCGGGAACAGGGGGAGCGACTGCGGTATTACGCGCCAGTGCGTCGCCGTCAACGTATGACTTTACGACAACCAGCCAGACCTTTGCTCTGACCTGGCAGGGTATCACCTATACCATATCTCTTGTCGCCAACTACGGCACAATGTCTGGCTTGCTCGCTGCGATTAACGGTGGGTTGAATGGTTCGGGGCTCATTGCTCAGGATGATGGCGGCGTGATACGTATCGTGGAGATCTCCAGCCCCTGGCGTGGCGGTTCCATTACGTCATCATTCCTGCCTGCGTCAGTATTTGGCGACAGCCCGGTATTTACAGCTGGTACAGCATCCAGCGGCGGAAGCCCTGCGGTAACAGCCAGCGTGACGCTGGCATACGATTCTGGCACTGCCTTTTCCGGATTGCCGGAAGGCACCCAGCGGATTTCCCTGGCGCACCGTGGCAACGAATACCAGATAGCGTCTACTGATGGCCCCTCTGCGACCGTACAGCGTGTGGTTAACGGTGTCGTTGACAGCACCTGGTCAGGCTTTATGACCAGAACCGTCGTGGATTTTGCCGCGTCTGGTATTAACGATAATGAAACCTGGCTCGGCCCCTTTCTGGCCTGCCCGCAAAATGAAGTTGTGGATGCCTTCGAGGTCAACTTTGCTTTCCCAAACGGAATTTGCGGGTTCCAGAACAACGGGAATAAGCGGGTCCGCCATGTCGAGTATGAAATCCAGTATCGCGTTTATGGTTCCGGATCAGGGTGGACGAGTAAGCCAGGGGTTTACGCGCTTAAAAACATTAATGGCCTCGGTTTTACAGAGCGTTTTGATCTGTCCTCTCCTGGGCTGGTGGAGGTTCGATGCCGCCGCCGTAACGAGCAGGGGAGCAACAACGCGAGAGACAGCATGTTCTGGCAGGCGCTCAGAGGTCGTTTGCTTTCCCGTCCGACCTCCTACGCAGGGATATCAACAATAGGGATCACGGTTGAAACTGGCGGCCAGCTGGCGGCGCAGTCAGACAAGCGTGTGAGTGTTGTCGCCACACGAAATTATGATGGCGGTGGTGACAGGACAATCAGCGGTGCGTTCCTGCATCTTGCCCGCAGTCTGGGATATCGCGACGACCAGATCGACATTGCGGCGCTCAGTACGCTGGAGGCTACCTACTGGACGCCAAGGGGAGAATATTTTGATCACCAGGCAAGCAGTGACAGCACGTCAGCAAAGGATATTTTCGACAAAATAGCCGAGGCTGGCATGGGGTATTTTCTGCTGTCTGACGGGTTGCTTTCTGTCGGGAGAGAGGGCGTCAAAAGCTGGACAGGGATCATTACTCCTCAGGATACCGTGGAGGAAATGCAGACGTCATTCAGGGTCCCGTCGGAGGATGATTTTGATGGCGTGGATGTGAAATATATCAACCCTGTGACCTGGGCGGAGGAAACCGTACAGTGCCGGACGCCGGAAAATCCTTTTCCGCGCAAAACGGAGGCATACACCATTGATGTTGCCATGACTGCAGATCGCGCCTGGCGTATCGGGATGCGTCGGTTAATGAAATATCTCCACCAACGCCGAACGTATACGGCTACGACTTCGATGCTGGGATGGTGTCATGACTTCGGTGATCACATCATTTTGTCCGACGACATTCCAACCGGGAAAACCCAAAGTTGCCTGATTGACGCGATGATTTACGACTTCCAGGAAATCACGCTGCACGTCACGGAGCCACTGGACTGGAGCTACGCGAATCCTCGCTGCTGGATACAGTTTCAGGACGGTCGACCATCATCGCGAATGCTCACGCCGCAACGGGTAGATGATTTCACGCTGACGGTGCCGTACAACGACGACCTGCATCCGGATGACTGGATAATGGATGACCCAGATATTGATCCGCCGAAGTTATTGTTCTGCGACAGTGAAAAGGGTGCGCGGCATGGGATAGTCCAGGAGGTTGCCCCATCGGGTGACAGCAACTGTCAGATTACTGCACCTGAATATAAAGAAATTTTCTACCAGTACGACGACGCCACATACCCCGGCGACGTCGCTTAATACCAAAAAAATCCCTTTCAACTTTTCTTTCGCTCAAACCCTCGTTTGGGCGAAGCCTCTTTTTGGAGCAAAAAACATGGCCTTTAACCCGGAGCTGGGGAGCACGTCTCCCGCTGTGTTGCTCGATAACGCCGAGCGTCTGGATAAGCTGGTCAATGGGCCCGCCGCAGATGTTCCCGACCGTGGCGGTGATCCTCTTTATTCATGGCGCCAGATGATGGCGAAAAACGATGAGATCAGGCAGAACCTGATACCGCTCAGTAAGCAGTACGCGACGCTGGCGGCGGCGCAGGCGGATATCGTGAATATCCCCGAGGGGAGCACCACGTATTACCGCAGCCCGGACGACAGCGCCCTCGCGATTGAGGTCATGAACGTTGGCGGGACGCTGACCGCAA